>Ga0105104_10002195_pt1 | contig 14391 bp, 11 predicted proteins | sample PPLLaktember2015_3_FD_87034 | JGI IMG/M metagenome (GOLD analysis project Ga0105104, IMG submission 87034) | Freshwater sediment microbial communities from Prairie Pothole Lake near Jamestown, North Dakota, USA - PPLs Lake P7 Core (6) Depth... | ecosystem: Environmental > Aquatic > Freshwater >... | reverse complement strand
GAGGATGTAATTCATAAGTGCGGATGCTATGTAATCTGCTTCGATATCCCAGAACGGGTCATTCTCAGGGACAACGGCCCCCGTTAAACCGAGCCGCTTCTCGATGGCAGGTCCACTCGCGAGGCCCTCGAAGCAGTCGCCGTGGAAGGGGCAAATGCCAGGAAACGGATCCAGCTCCCGGCTGTGAGGGATGCGGATGTGTCCCATCTCAAGAGTGAGCAAGCCAATTAATGACTTGCCATCTTTAATGTATCCACCACCGATCCCCGTTCCGATCGTCAAGTATAGTGAGGGATCACATCCTTTGCTCGCGCCCCATTTGTATTCTCCAAGCCCGGCAACATCGACATCGGTATCGAGTGAGATGTTTACCTTCAACGCGCGTCGCAGCCTTCCAAGCACATCGGTGTTGCTCCAACCCGGCTTGGGCGTGGCTGTAATAAAGCCATACGTGGATGATTCCGGGTTCAAATCCAGAGGTCCAAAAGAGCCAACCCCAATGGCGCTTACCTGTCCTGAGGTAACAAATGGTTGGAAGAATTGAATGGCTCTCCCCAACGTTTCCTCGGGCGTGGTAGTCATAAAGCGGATTTCATCAACGATATGACCGGGTCCGCCCGCGACCACACACACGAACTTTGTGCCGCCTGCTTCGATGCCGCCGTAAAGTTTTTTGGTGGGCATGAGTCTATTTTAGCATGATGGTGATCGTGAATGAAAAGACTCTGAGCATTGCCCGGAGGTCTTGGTGTACTACTGCCTTTTCTGAGTTCTTGCCAGACGATTTAACAATTGGAGTAACTCCTGCATTTTTTCGGGCGCGGAGGTATCTCCAGTGACAACCGTATGCTCCCCTTTCTTTGTTTCAACCGTAATTGTGTAAGTAAATTCATCCGGCATGGATTCTTTGTTCATCATTTGTTCAGGCAGCTCTTCAAAATCCAGGTCATCAAGCAATTCCATGATCGAATTGGCTTGTTCATCAGGCAGGTCTTCCAACTTTAAGTCTTTGGCGATCCGCATTCCCGCGAATCCACCTGTACGCTCGAATTTTATCCGTTCAACTTGCATGTTACCTCGCTATCTCTTCGCTGCAGGAGCCGCTCCGATCAGGCGGAGTAGCGCCTCAAGGCATCCGCCACCATCTGGTGGCGGTGTGGGCCCCCCTCCACTTACTGTTAAACCAACTTCCATCCAGCCTTTTTGTACAGCCTGCTGTTCGATACTTCCTGCCCCGAACAATTCTCCTGCCGCCTGATAGGTCAGGTTTGCGCAATCCTGGAATTTGGAATTTGCGGTGAGTTTATCTTTCAAAGCGACATACCAGATCTGTCCTGCTTTTTCCCACGCGTATCCACCCAACTCAACAGCAGTCACATAGAAGGCATAATTAGGGATCCCGGAATTGATGTGGACTCCACCGTTATCCGCAATCGTGTTCACATAATCCCTCATGTGTGCGGGTTGAGGATCCTTGCCCAGCACAGGATCATCATAGGCAGTGCCGGGCGCCTTCATCGAGCGGATTCCCACTCCATTAACATTTTCGGTGAGCAAGCCCTGACCAATGATCCAGTCCGCCTCCGTCGCGGTCTGCTGGAGTTTATATTGTTTTACAAGTGACCCAAACACGTCTGACATGGATTCATTCAATGCCCCAGGTTGTTGTGAATACATCAGCTTGGCCTCGAACTGGGTGACGCCATGTGTTAACTCGTGACCGATGATATCGAGCGCGATAGTAAAGCGGTTGAAGAGACGCTCGCTCACGGGCAGATTCTCATCCCCATCGCCATACACCATTTGCTCGCCATCCCAAAAGGCGTTGTCGTAGCCCTCCCGATAATGTACGGTTGAGTCCAGGCGCATTCCATTAGCGTCTATAGAATTCCTTTGATACACATCATTGAACAGGTCATAGGTAATACCGCTTCCTTCAAAGGCTTCGTTGACTGCCACATCCGCGCTGGGCGGGTCCCCTTCCTTGCGCACGATCGTACCCGGCAAGCCTGATCCATTCTTTGCATCGTATACCACACGTTCCTTGCCGCCAACCGCCGCGACACGGAACGCCGCGGCTGTGAACTCAGCGAGCGCCTGTCGCTGTCCACGCATTTGCTCGGAGGTTTTGAGCGTGCTAATGGCCAGGAGCTTTTGACTGTCAGTACCTTTGGTGGCGATGTTTATCAAAATATGAGGGGGGAGGAAACAATTAACAGAAAAATGCTTGTGCATGTTGCAGACCCTTTCTTCTCTGAGTGGATTTGAAAGAAGCAACATCAGTATACGTGGTTTTGAAACGATTTTCAATAGCAGCTACGCGAGTTGGGTCTAACTATCCGCCGCGTGGACTCCAAGGTCAGTTGCATCAACTTTAATGCCCGCAAAGTTTGCAAAGGATATATCTTGAAACGACAAGTTCAATGCTTTGCGAACGCGTTCAAATAATGCATGATAGCTCGTTGCAGCAGCAAATTCCATGTTCAGGTTGAGTCGTTGAGCTGAGACACGTATAGCCTCGATATTTTCGCCTTCTATCTCAACGAAATTCCCGTAAGGCAATTCATCCAGCATGATAAGAGTTTCATTCAATTCATAAGTCGTGCGATATTTTTCGTAATAGACTAATTTCTGATAACCCAGGGCCTCAAGGAATCGTTTTGCTTTTTCAAAGTCTTCCACAGCAAACTCGATTTCTTCCCGGCTCAAAACACCCTCTTGCTTTTTGCTCGCGCTCTTATAAGTGAGTCGTACAGCCGTATCCTGCCTGAGGCGCAGAACACGCCCCTCGGCGCGGAGCCTGGCACCGGGCAGGTCAAAGCGGATGTTCGTTTCCAGCACCCTTGATTGGACCAAATGCGCCTCCAAACCCTGAAGACTGGTCTGGATTCGTCCTAAATCCTGGACAAAAAATTTTGCTTCAATTTCCTGCCCACTGCTGGACATTACATCACGCTCAATAGCGTTTGTTTCTGTTCGACGGTTTCGCCTGGCTTGACGCGCACACGCCCAATAGTGCCATCACGGGGAGACTTGAGTTCATTTTGCATTTTCATTGACTCAAGAATGAGCAGGACTTGCCCTTTTTTGATGGCCTGACCTTCCTCCACGGTGATCGCGACAATCAACCCCGGCATCGGCGCTCTGAGATGGAACTCTCCAGTCTCTGCCACACCGCCGCCTGCCGCGCTGCGCAAACGCTTTTCGCGTTCATCCTCCACCGTCACTGGATACAATCGCCCGCGCAAAAGCACTTGCCAGTTATCATCGCCTTGCGCTACATAAGACTCGTGTGATCTGCCATCCAGGATCAGGGAGTAAACAGGCTGCCCACTTACAGATTCAAAATCCACTTCGTAAACTTTCCCATCCACGCTGACGTGTTTTTCATCAATGATTTCAACAAGAAATTGTTTGTCTTCAACAGTGGTTATATATCTCATGCGATAGTCCTGTAGTTAGATAGTTAGATAGTTAGATAGTTAGATAGTTGGATAGCTTGATAGTTGGTAGTTTGTTCAACGAACTACTCAACCGCGTAACTAAACAACTACACCACTACCTGTGCATTCTCTCCCAACGACCGACCCATTTCCAGTTGCTTGTGTCGCGCTCATTACGGTTGACGATAGTGGCAGAGCGTTCGATTTCCTGATGTGCCACCAGTGTTGCAAGAATGGCGGCAGTTTCAGCATGATTATCTTTACCCTCTCCTGCATCATCCATCGAGAATCGCTCTTCAACGAAACGCGTGTCATATTGTCCACCCATGAAGCGATGTGAGTCCATCATGGTCTGGTGGAATGGAATATTCGTCCGCACGCCCACGATCCGATATTCCTCCAGAGCGCGGCGCATGCGCAAAATTGCCTGGGCGCGCGTCTCACCCCACACAATCAACTTCGCAATCATCGGGTCATAAAATGGTGTAATCTCAAAACCGGGATAAACACCTGTGTCTACACGAACGCCGGGACCCGTTGGGAGAAGGCTGTGCGTAATGCGCCCAGTAGACGGCATAAAGTTGTTATATGGGTCTTCTGCATTGATGCGGCATTCGATCGCGTGACCGTTGAACTTTACCTCTTCCTGCTTGTAGCTTAATGTACGCCCACGCGCAACTCGTATTTGCTCCTTCACGATGTCAATGCCGGTGACCATCTCGGTGACCGGATGTTCCACCTGCAAACGCGTATTCATTTCAAGAAAATAAAAATTGTCATCTTTATCAAGCAGGAACTCAATCGTACCTGCATTGACATAATCCACCGCCTTGGCCGCTTTCACGGCCACATTTCCCATCGCCTCGCGCAGTTTATCGTCAACTGCGGAGGAAAGCGCCTCTTCCAGCAGCTTTTGATGACGCCGCTGCAAGGAACATTCGCGTTCACCCAAGTGGATCACGTTCCCATGTGTATCTGCAAGGATCTGGATTTCAATATGACGTGCTCCCTCGACCAGCTTCTCCAAATAGACATTACCGTTGCCGAACGATGATTCCGCTTCACGCCTTGCAGAATGTAAAAGGGCTGGCATTTCCTCCAGGCTTTTTACTTCCCTCATGCCTTTTCCGCCACCGCCTGAGGCAGCTTTGATCAGCAATGGGAATCCGATCTGTGGCGCTTTTGCCAACAGCTCATCATCTGTCATGTTTCCCATGCCTTCCGTTCCCGGCACGACTGGCACACCTGCCTTGATCACCGTGGCGCGCGCTTCGATCTTATCGCCCATCGCCGCAATGGATGATGGCCTGGGTCCGATGAACGCGATGCCAGCTTCTTCGCAAGCCTTAGCAAAATCATCGCGTTCTGCAAGAAATCCATAGCCCGGATGGACAGCATCTGCGCCGCACTTGCGCGCAATGTCGATGATCTTATCCGCACGTAAATAGGAGTCGCGTGAGGGAGCAGGCCCGAGTAAATAGGCCTCATCTGCATAACGGACATGTAATGCGCTGCGATCTGCTTCTGAATAGACCGCGACGATATCGATCCCCAATTCGCGGCAGGCCCGAATGATGCGTACCGCGATCTCCCCACGATTGGCAACTAAAACTTTTTTGAACATGACACCTCTGTAAAGTGTCAGGTGTTCGGGTGTCAGGTATCAGGTTCATACTCAAACCTGACACGTGATACCTGGAACCTGACACCTATAAGGGAATATTCCCGTGCTTCTTGGCCGGGTTGGCGTCGCGCTTGTTACTGAGCATTTCCAGCGCGTTGATCAAACGCGGACGTGTCTCCTTTGGCTCGATGACATCATCAATATAACCGCGTTCCGCCGCGACATAGGGACTGGCAAATTTCTCCCGGTATTCTGCAACCAATTCGGCTTTTTTCTTGACCGGGTCTTTTGCTTTTTCGAGTTCCTTGCGGAAGATGATATTCACCGCTCCATCCGGACCCATCACGGCGATCTCAGCCGAGGGCCATGCCAGATTCAAATCGCTACGAATGTGCTTCGATGACATAACACAATACGCACCGCCATACGCTTTGCGTGTGATGACTGTTAATTTCGGAACAGTCGATTCACAATAGGCAAAAAGCAGTTTCGCACCCGAACGAATGATGCCGTGATGTTCCTGGTTCGTCCCCGGCAGGAAGCCCGGCACATCTTCAAAAGTAATGATCGGAATATTGAACGAATCACAAAAACGGACAAAGCGTGCGCCTTTCTCACTGGCGTCAATATCGAGAACACCAGCCAGCACAGCAGGCTGATTTGCCAGGATCCCAACAGAATGTCCACCCAGGCGCGCAAAGCCAACCACAATGTTTGCCGCGTAATTCTCATGGATCTCGAAGAATTGTCCGCCATCGACGATCATGCGGATCACTTCCTTGATATCGTACGGTTTGTTTGGATCATCGGGGATGATCGTATCCAGCCGATCATCCATGCGAAGCGGGTCATCGCCCGGCAGGAATGGCGGGTCTTCCATGTTGTTTTGTGGAAGATACATCAGCAATTTGCGGATCAAGTAAAGTGTATCGGCTTCACTATCCGCAGCAACATGACAGACACCGGATTTTTCCGAATGAACACTTGCTCCCCCCAGTTCCTCAAACGATACTTCCTCGTGCGTCACTGCCTTGACAACATCTGGACCAGTGACGAACATGTAAGAAGTATTGCGCGTCATAAAAATAAAATCGGTCAGTGCGGGGGAATATACTGCACCGCCCGCGCAGGGTCCCATAATGGCTGAAATCTGCGGTACGACTCCTGAAGCCAGGGTATTTCGCAGGAAAATATCAGCATATCCGCCAAGCGCAACGACACCCTCTTGAATCCGCGCGCCACCCGAATCATTCAATCCGATCACTGGCGCGCCATTCTTCATTGCCATATCCATGATCTTGCAGATCTTCTCCGCGTGGACTTCACCCAGGCTGCCACCAAAAACAGTGAAATCCTGTGAGAAGACGTAAACAAGGCGGCCTTCAATTGTGCCCCAACCTGTCACAACCGAATCGCTCATGAACTTTTGCGCATCCAGGTTGAAATCATGGGTGCGGTGTTGAATGAAGGCGTCCAATTCGCGGAACGAACCTTTGTCTAACAGCAGGTCAATTCGCTCACGGGCAGTCAAGCGTCCCTTTTTGTGTTGCGCTTCGATACGTTCCGGTCCACCCCCAAGGCGTGACGTGGTTTTACGCTCACGCAGATTCTGTATTTTCGTTTGGTTGCTCATGTTCCTCGATTCTGACGAAAAATTCTTTTGTCTTCCGATTGAGTGTGCTGACAAGTGTCACAACAGACAACAGGATGGACACCATCAATGCAAATGATAAGTTTGCCCGTGGCGATTCAAAAAACATCCGTTCGATCCAATATCCCATCAACCACAGGAAAATGGATGTGGGAATCGCCAGACGCGTCCATGGTTTTCCACTGAACAGACCCCACAAAAGTACGGCTCCCGCTACGACCCAGCCTGCTCCCGTTATGGATAGGTACAGCGGGCTGAGACGGGCGCCAAATTCATTCAGCACATCCCACCAGCGCAGGGCAGCGAGCAGTCGAACCACGCCCCACGCTGATAGACTTAACACCAGCCATAGGAGCAGGGTTACACCGAAAGGTCGTTTTCGAAGCATGGATTCACCATTTCATAACGGTAACAGGATTCGGCTGCGCAGGAAGCGGATCATCATCCACATTAAGGAGCGCGGTAGTGCATGAGTTGTTTTCCGCCATAATAAACTCCAAGCGGCTCCAAATATTCATTGAATTGACCCTTGTAAGGCTGCTGATCCAATATCACCGGGTTAGCCAGCACATAATCTAGACCAATATTTTGAAGATATTCGCCTCCCTGCCTGGTCTGTAGAGCCTGAAAATAAGCATAACTATTGATCAATCCATCCATGTTGACGATGGTACGGTCATGGATGAAGTAACCGACGTTGCCGCCGCCGGTCAACCCAATAAGACTTCCGGGCTCGGTATGTTCTTCGAGGAGCGGAGCAATATCCATATAGGGGGTATCAGGTGACCAGGCGTTGTACAGCATCGTGTTTTGTATCATTTTCCAATAAGACGCCCCCATGCTGATTCCGACGAGAGCGGCAAAACCCCAGGCGATTGTATACCTGTACGGAATTCTTCGAATTAACGTATAAAATATGCCAAGCATAAGGCTAAAGGTCAAAACAGTAATGACTGACTGGCTGACCCAATACCATTCCTTGTGCGCAGCGTACCCAAACGCATTGTAGTAAAGCACTTGCAGCCAGGCGCCGCTCAAGAGCGGGATGATGCTCATTTGCGTAATGGCAACTTTTCCCTTCTTGCGATTCATCAGCAAAATGAGATAGAAGATAATTGCGAATAGAGTGAGAAGGATTAGATATCGCCAGGTATCCTCCATCCTCAAAATCCCGTAAAGTCTCTCTGCCCAGCCACCAAATATCCTTGAGACTGGATTCCAAGCATTCTCATCTCTATAATAACTTAAGCCAAAGAAAGATAATATATCGCGTGATGAGCCGCCATAGGCGCGACCGGGAAGTGACGCCCACCATTGCTTGATCTGCCCGCTGACAGGAGAGGCCGTGCCAAAGACAAGCTTGCTCCAAGCCATGTAAATACCCAGCGCGCCAAAAACGATGCCATAATATAATGCCCCATCACTGATCCACGCTTTCCAATGGTCGCGCAAATAATCCAGGGGCCTCTGGTGTGACTGTGAAGCTAAAGATTTATCCGTTTGCAGGCCGAAAAAGATGAGTCGACTGATCCCAAAAAACAGGAAGGTTAACCCAAGATCAATCAGGATAATGAGACGCGAGAAAGAGCCTTGCACCAATCCAAGCTGCAGGCTGGCAAGCATAAGTATGCCAACGATTGCTGAGCTTGCCAGAGTAAACAAAATCAACCGCTTGAGCAGTTCGCCTGCTCTGGACATCGCTGAACGTTGATACAAACCAGATAAAAATGCACACGGGATTTTGACGATCAGGCTCAAAACCATCATTGCTAGAGCAATGTTGACATCATCATAATAACCCGAGATGCCAATCCGTATGATAAATGCGAGCAAGATTATTACGATGATGGAAGCAAGATCGAGTGGAACAAAAAAGCGCAACAGGTGATCCCGAAATACAATCCAAAGTCCTACTACGCCTGCAAGAAAGACAAGATCTAACCTGCTGAACATGGCCAAAACAGCGATCACTGCCAGGATTACTATTTGTTTTTTGGAAACAATGTTTTTACGCCAGGATATCTCAAATTCAAACAGTTTATAGACGAGCAAAACAATAAAGAACGCCGCGATACCCGATTCCAATCCATTTTGATAAAGGGTATTCAGCACATCACGGCTGAACACCCAGAACAGTGCAGCAACCGCCCCGATGGCTGGCGTGAAAATCCTGCCGATCAACCGGTATAAAAGAATCCCCGTTGCAACGGAAAGCCCGCTCATTACCAACAGCAGCACGCGCAAGGGAAGGATCAAATCGAAGCGTGCCAGCGCGAAGATCGGTATACAGACCAGCATCCATAACGGATGATAGCCATTTGTGCGGTTAACGCCGTCGAATGTACTGCCATGTCCTTCGCTAATATTTTGTGCGACCTTGAAATAATAATAGGCATCGTCACGCGTGAACCATTGCCAGGATAGGTTTTGCGCGTCTGACAAGGCCGCGTACAAGCTGATGGACATAACAACAATAATTAAAATTGTTTCAAACCAGGGGAGTCGTTTCACAAGCATAGCAGTCCTGTGGATCACTATAGTCCCGCGTGCTATAGTCCCGCGTGTTCTTGGCGGGGCTTTTAGCGGGAATGAATATCCAATGTGATCTTTCCGAAATTTTCGTTCCTCCACAACCGTTCCTGGGCGATGGCGGCATCTTTGAGAGAATACGTCTTGTCTATCACTGGCCTTAGTTTTCCAGCGACGATCAAATCCATCACTTCCTTGAAATCGCTTAACGTGCTCATCGTCGAGCCGATGATGCTGAGATGTTTGGCAAACATATAGCGGTTATCGATCTCAAATTTGGGCCCGCCGCTGTTTCCCACAGTCAGGAGCCGTCCGCCCTTTTGCAAAGTGCGCAGGCTTTGCATGAAAGTTGTGCCGACATTATCGACCACAACATCCACACCGCGTTTGTTTGTGGCAATGAAGGCGGCTTTTGACCAATCCTCTTCTCTTGAGCGGTCGATCAGGATGTCTGCCCCGAGGGACTCTGCCATTTTCAGCTTCTTCGCATCGGAGCCTACGATCACGACCTGTGCGCCGATAAATTTGGCGATCTGCACGCTGGCAGTATTGACTCCGCCCCCCGCCCCAACGATGAGGATTGTCTCACCTTTTTGTAAATTCCCGCGCTTCACAAGCGAATGCCATGCCGTTTGATAGACCAATGCGGCAGCCGCGGCTTGATGGAAATCAAAATCCTCTGGCAGGCGGTAAAGTTGTTTTACAGGAAGGGATACATATTCTGCATACGTTCCACGGACGGTTTCCCCGAGTAAATGCCATTCACGGCACATGTTGTCTTTCCCAGCCAGGCAATACTCACATTTCCCACAGCCAAGATTTGCATTGATGACGACATGATCGCCCACTCTCACCCCTAACCCCTCTCCCTCCGGGAGAGGGGAGCCTATCGAAACAACTTCTCCCGCCCCATCCGCGCCGTTGATATGGGGCAACTCCAACTTCAGTCCAGGCCAGCCATTGCGCACCATCACATCCATGCGATTGAGCGCCGCGGCATGTAAACGGATCAACGCTTCGCCAGGTTTCGGTTCAGGAGTCGGGAAATCCGCGTATTCCAATACCTCGGGGCCACCATGCTGGCGAAAAAGGACAGCGTTCATGAGAATGATTGTAACTGATTAGAGGAATTTTCTGTTGTTACGCCGGTGATTACTTTGAGCTATGGTTGTACACCTAGAAAATCGATGCTGCTTACAGCGGTTTTTGTGCATAAACAGTAATGAGATCACCTAAATTGATGGCAACAGGCATAGAATCTAAATGGACAGTCTTGATCAGTTTATCGAGCATGGTCATTAAATTGTAGCTAAAGGGTTTTAGTCTTGAGATCAAGTAACCAAGGCGGAGATAACGACCCTGTGGTTGACTGATTTTCCACTGGAAATGGATCGTTTCTAACAAACAGCGTAATGTTCGCGCAGAAAAATAATAAAGATGCATCTCCATAAGCCACGGCCATTTACTTCCCATTAGTCTTGCAAACACGCTTTCAATATTCATCGTGTGAATGACAACCCACCCACCCGGTTTTAGCACTCGAAATACATGTTTAAGTTCCGTCATTGGATCAGACAGATGTTCAATGACATCCCATAAAGTCACAACATCAAAATAATTATCCGGCAAACCTGAAGAGACAAGCGTCCCTTCAATAAGTTCTATCCCAGCTTGCCTGGCAATTTCAACAGACCAGTGGGATGGTTCAATACCAACAGCCTTCCATCCAGCCTTATTGGCAACTTCTACAAAGACACCAATATGTGCGCCAATATCAAGCAAAGTTCTCCCATTAGGCGGACCGGTGACATAATGCAACGGACGCAGGTGCTTTCCAAACGTAATGACACGTCCTTGCCGTTCCTCGAAGTACAACGGATCTTCAACTTTTACATACTTCTCGAGAACTTCCATGCCATTCTTGCGTGGATTCGCATATACCAATCCACACTGCTGGCATTGTACAATAGCATAATGTCGGCCATATCCGGTGGAAGTACATCGGAAAGCAGAATAATCTTCAATGGTGTTGACAGGATCGATTGTTGAAGGATAAAGCAATAGACTGTCATTTGATCCACACAGGTTGCAGCAAACGAATTCCATGATCGACCATTCCACCTGGTGTTATTTGCGAAATCTTGATAGTGCTGCTCGCCCAGGAGCAGCGAACCCAATGATTATCATCAACATAAACGTGATAACGCTAATGGCTGCACCAACTATAAACTGAGTGGGCAAGAAATAGAATGTATAAGTATGCTCGCCAGCAAGCATCTTCGAGCCCAGGTAACCATTGTAGGGTGTAACCTGCGCCGGTTTGCCATCGATCAGCAGCTTCCAACCCGGATAGTTGCTCATCAATACAACAAGCACCTCTCCTTCCTGTTTTGGCGCGCCCTTGACTATCACCTGGTTGGGCCCGTTAATTCTAGCCCTCAGTGCAGTAACTTGATCCGTTGTAAGTTTGCTGTACTCTTGAATGAGTGTCGGCTTGACGCTGAATGCATACGGAAGAGCATCAGGGACATACCATACGAATACGCCTTCAAATTCACGCAGCTGCTGTGCATTTTCCGGAACAGGCTGGTCAGGTAACGAGATTTGATATTTTGCTCTGGCAAAAAATGGAGAAGGGTCGCTGCGTTGTCTATCCTGGCTCAAGAGGCGACGATTGTACTGAAAATTGATCATCGGTACTTCAAGTGTGTACGCCGCCGGTGTCCAATCCCAGTAGATCACCCCACCGCCAATGTTGACGTAGTAAAGTGAGGGATCGTAACTTTTCAGCCAATTCAAAACAGCAAAGGATTTTGTGTTCAAGTTTTGATCGACAAATGCAAATGGCTTGTTTACATCGTAGACGGCCTTTGTGGTTGTGATCAGCCCGACAATCCAAAGCAATGTGACCAAATAATGAGCCGATAAGATATTAGTGCTTTTACCGGTTGGCGTGTACACGAGCTTGAAATTTTTTACTGCTGCTTTACTAAGTCTATATGTATATTCCAGTGCTTGCGCCGAAAAGATCAGGAGCGGAGATGTAGCAATGATCAGCAAACGATTCGGGAACCTGAATGTATAAAGGAATGGAATCCAGTCGTAGATCTGCTTAAAAGGCGAAAACCGGTTCGCGAACCACATGAGAAGGACAAGAAAAAGAATTCCGCTTGCGAGCATAGACCAGCGTTTCCGGAATGGACGACTAAATGCCAGCGGTACAAAAGCCAGGGCAGCAATGGGTAGCCAGCCAATGTAGAACCAGTTCCATCCAGAGGCGGTTCCCAATACATTCGCACGGAACCAGTCCGGGGTGTGAACAACGTAATTGATCAAGCCGTACTGGATGGGTTGGGAGAAATACTGGACAGCATCTGGGGCGGCATCGCGTGCCGTGTTCTTGTACGCGTCTAAATAGGGGATGATTACCACAGCACTTAACGCTGCACTGAATATAACGATGAACGCGGCTGTGCGAATTTGCCTGATCCGCTCATGGGATTTTACAAGTAGAAGTGCAACACCTGTCAGTACCGCCAGACTAACAAATAAATAAATCGGATAATAGCCACCGCCCGTACTAATGACCATAAATATGGCTATGCTGCACAAGAATACAGAAGTCAATGTGTGGCGTTGAAGAGTTCGCCAGTACAAAGCAAAACACCATGGAAACCAGGCCGCGCCTACCAGCAGTTCATACCATCCAACACGCCACAGCAGGGCGAGGCCACCTGAGATCATGAAAAGGATCGCTGACCAGAGTCGAAACGTGCGCCGCAAACCGATAACGTAACCGAACAGCCATTGTCCCAGCCCGGCGATGATGAACGACAGAAAGATCGAAACCTTCATCCCATTGATCCCGCCCCACAGCATGATCGGGATGGTAGAGATCGGATTCCAAAAATGATTCACAAAATCGCCAACGTGAGGAAATCCTGTGAGCATATAGGGATTCCACAGTGGGATTTCTCCGTAGCGCCATAAGCCGATCTCTGCTAATAAAGGGAGAGTGGCGCTTTCGTTGTGCTCGCCGGTTTGCTGGAGTTTCGCTGCATCGATATTAAGCAATAATTTCCCACAGTAGAAGTAGGCAAGCACTATGATGAGCAACCATTCCATCGCAAATCCAGTCAGCCGAGAAGGTGTGAACAGTCTTGGAGATAATGGGGAAGTGACGGTTGGCGTATCGGTGTTAATGGTCATCGTATCCCTTCCTTTGGCAATTTTGAAAAAACTCGTACGAATAATTCCGGTTTACTTGTTTTCAGAATCCCAACTTTGTCTGTTGATAATTACGACTCGTTGTATCTCGCTTGTCCCTTCACAGTGAATTTTACTTCAATCCCAACTCGCTCCTCGAGATAACCAGTCTTTGAATCTCGCTTGTCCCCTCATAAATTTCTGTGATCTTCGCATCGCGGAAGTAACGCTCAATTGGAAGTTCCTTGCTGTAGCCCATCCCGCCGTGGATTTGTACAGCCTGATGTGTGACATACATCGCGGTCTCGGAGGCAAACAATTTCGCCATGGATGCTTCTAGCGAATAGCGACTGCCATCCTTTTTGGATTTCTCTTTTGCGAGCGCGGCGTTATAGATTAATAGACGTGAGGCTTCGATACGCGTCTTCATGTCTGCGATTTTGAATCCCGTTCCCTGAAATGCGCCAATCGGTTGACCGAATGCCTCTCTCTCGACCGCGTACTGGCGCGCCGCTTCGTAGGCCGCTTCCGCGATCCCAAGCGCCTGCGTCGCGATCCCGATGCGACCCGCATCCAAAACAGTCATTGCGATCTTGAACCCATCGCCCTCCTCCCCCAGGCGATTGGCAGCAGGGACGCAGCAATTCTCAAAGATCAACTCACTTGTAGCAGAGGCGCGGATTCCAAGCTTGGGTTCTTTCTTGCCACGCGTCAGACCCGGCGTGTTGGCTTCCACCAAAAACGCGCTGATCCCCTTTTGTTGTTTCTCCGGATCAGTCATCATAAAGACAACGTAGTAATCAGCAACGGGACCACTCGTCACCCAGGACTTGCGGCCGTTCAAAATATAAGAGTCGCCGTCACGTGTGACGCGGCTTTTCATCGTCCCCGCGTCTGAACCGCTTTGAGGTTCAGTGAGCGAATAGGCGCCGACGGCT
>Ga0105104_10002192_pt1 | contig 14395 bp, 11 predicted proteins | sample PPLLaktember2015_3_FD_87034 | JGI IMG/M metagenome (GOLD analysis project Ga0105104, IMG submission 87034) | Freshwater sediment microbial communities from Prairie Pothole Lake near Jamestown, North Dakota, USA - PPLs Lake P7 Core (6) Depth... | ecosystem: Environmental > Aquatic > Freshwater >... | reverse complement strand
GATTGCTTCTTCGTTTTCGGGAAGAAGACCCAACGTAAACACCCGGTGGTCGCAGGTAGGAAAAAGAAATGGGGAGGCGCGCAGGCTCCAGGCCTGTAACAGGAGCTTCGAGACGGTCAGGGCATGATCAACAAATTCAGGGGTGAGACCTTCGAGACGGGCATGCAAGGAGAGAGCCGCCGATCCAGGGGGCGTATTCTGGATTCCGCAGGCGCCGGCAGCCGTTTGGTATGCTTCGAGGGGCAGTCGATGGGTGAGGTGATGGCTGTCCAGGCGGTATGCCAGGACCTGGGAGCGGTCGGAGCGGCGAAGAGTCATTCTTCTCAGCTGTGGAAAAAAAAGGCCGCCGAAACCGGCGGCCTTGACGTTGAGGTTAAGCGACCGGCTTATCGACCCGGCGGATAACCAGCACCACTTTGCCCTGCACTTCCACGATGGATGGATCATCGATCAGGATGGGTTGCATGGTTGGATTGGCAGGCTGCAGCCGCACCGAACCATTCTCCAGGTAGAAGTATTTGAGGGTGGTTTCGTCTCGATCACGCAGCCAAACGGCGACCATTTCCCCATTTTTGGCCTGGCGTGCGCGCCGCATGACGACAATATCGCCATCGTTTACCATGGCGTCGATCATCGAATCCCCCTGGACCTCAAGGGCAAAGAGGTCGGAGGTCTTTTCCCGGGCTGGGATCAGGCTGCGGGCAATATCGATGCCGGTTTCCGGATCATAGTAGCTAAAGTCGGAGGCTGGTACGGGTACCGGCGCACCGGCAACGATACGGCCGATGACCGGGATCCGAACCAGGTCGTTAACTGTAGCAGCCACCGTTCGGGCAGCCTGGGAAAGGCGTGAGCCAGCACCCTCCACCCCGGGAAGAGTACGCAGCACCCGAATCCCGCGGGAGATGTGGCTTTCCCGGGAGATATAACCGGCTTTCTCCAGCTGTTCGAGGTAATAATTCACCACGGAGGTGGAGGTAATACCGGTTTTCTCACCGATTTCCCGAATCGAAGGCGGAAAACCAAACTGGTGCTGGTACTCACTCAGATATTCTAGAATTCGCTTCTTGCGGTCGCTTAGACCGGATGGTTTTCTGGGCATAGTTTACCTTCCCATATCTAATAAAAACCTTGCCTATACTATACACGAACATTCGTTCTATGTCAATAGGGGATTTTGTGGGATAATTGCCCGGAAAGGAGTCTCCGTGGACTTTCATCGGATCTGCGTCCTGGGGTTAGGCTACATCGGCCTGCCGACCGCCAGCACCTTTGCTACGCACGGTGTACAGGTGGTGGGGGTCGACGTCAACCCGACCGTCGTGAATACCTTGCAAAATGGGAACCTGCACATCCATGAACCGGGACTACGCACACTGGTTCAGGCCGCGCTGCGCTCGGGGAACCTGGTCATTCGCCAGACTCCCGAACCAGCGGATGCGTTTATCATCGCCGTCCCCACACCATTTTGTGAAGACAAGCGCGCGGATATGAGCTATGTGATCTCGGCGGCGGAGTCGATCGTCCCTCATCTGAAGAGGAGCAACCTGGTGGTGCTTGAATCCACCTCTCCGCCCCGCACCACACAGGATGTCATCAAGCCGATCCTGGAAAGGAGCGGATTGATCGCCGGGGAGGACTTTTTACTGGCTTATTCGCCGGAACGCGTCCTGCCGGGGCAGATCTTGCGGGAACTGATCGAAAATGCGCGCGTGGTGGGGGGCATCGATGAATTGTCCGCCGAGGCGGGACGCGATCTGTACGCCATCTTTGCCAGGGGAGAAATCTTCCTCACCGATGCCACAACGGCAGAGATGGTCAAGCTGATGGAAAACACCTACCGGGATGTGAACATCGCCCTCGCCAACGAGTTCGGGCGATTGTCAGACCGGCTGGGGGTTGACGTTTGGGAGGCGGTTGGCATTGCCAACCGCCATCCGAGGGTAAGCATTTTGAAACCCGGTCCTGGTGTGGGCGGTCACTGCATCAGCGTCGATCCCTGGTTCCTGGTGGAAGCAGCCCCGGATTTGACCCCACTGATCCGAACTGCCCGGCAGGTTAATGACAGCCAACCCGAGGTGGTGCTGGACCTGGTACGCAGGGCTCTTCCACCGCCAACACCCTTCCCTCACCCCGGCCCTCTCCCGAAGGGAGAGGGGGTTAATTCTCCATCTCCCGAGTTGAACGGCGCCTCCTCTCCTGAAGGGATGGCATTACCCAACGGAGTGCTCTCCCCTCAGCCCTCCCCCGAGCATGAAGGGGAAAAGCTGAAGGGGAAGAGGATTGCTGCACTCGGGATGGCGTATAAGCCCGATGTGGATGATTTGCGCGAGAGCCCAGCCGTCCGGGTGGCGTGCCTTCTTCAGCAGGATGGCGCCAGCGTGCTGGCGTATGAACCGATCAAACCCGACGCCCACATCCGGGGGTTGGAGCTTGCTCCCACGCTGGCGGAAGCCATCGAGGAAGCGGATGCCCTGCTCTTGTTGGTCGCCGATACTTCTCAATGCAAACTCAACCCTTACGATGTAGCCCAGCTCACCCCGGCGCGGGTGGTGATCGACACCGTCAACGGTTGGCCTGCTGAAGATTGGGAGGGCGCCGGTTTTCATTATTACCAGCTTGGGAACGGACAAAAACGACAGTGATCCCCGCGACACCTCTGAAAGTCCTATCTATCTTCGGCACCCGGCCTGAAGCGGTTAAAATGGCGCCGGTGGTCCAGGCCTTGCAGCAAGCACCCGAGATCGAGGCGCGTATCTGCGTAACGGCCCAGCACCGGGAAATGCTCGATCAGGTGCTGAAGCTCTTTGCTATCCAACCGGATGTGGACCTGGACCTGATGCGCCCCAACCAGAGCTTATCCAGCACCGCGGCGGCTGTACTGACCCACCTGGAACCGATTCTGGTCGGGTTGAAACCGGATTGGGTGCTGATCCAGGGAGACACCACCACGGTGATGGCGGCCTCCCTGCTGGCTTTCTACCACGGCATCCGGGTGGGACACGTCGAAGCGGGGCTGCGCACAGGCGATAAGTGGCAGCCGTTCCCGGAGGAAGTTCACCGCAAGATTGCCGGGGTGGTGGCGGATCTCCACTTTGCTCCGACAGAACTCAACCGGCGCAACCTATTGGCAGAAGGGGTGCCAGACCGCATCATCGTGGTCACCGGCAACCCGGTGATCGATGCTTTGAACAGCATTGTCGGCCAACCAACGCCGGCGGAGACCAATCGCATCCTGCAGAGATTGGGGATTGGGACCGGAAAAAAACGCCTGGTCTACATTACTGCTCACCGGCGAGAAAACTTCGGCAGGCCGCTGGAGGACATCTGCCAGGCGCTCCTGCGGCTGGCGGATCGCTACCGCCGGGAGGTACAGTTTGTATACCCGGTCCACCTCAACCCAAACGTACGCGAGCCGGTCTTCCGGCTGCTCGGCGAGGTAGAGAATATCTCCCTGATGGACCCTCTGGATTACCTGCCGCACATCCACCTGATGAAATATGCTGCGGTGGTGCTGACCGACTCAGGCGGCATCCAGGAAGAAGCCCCTGGACTGGGGATCCCCACCCTGGTGCTGCGGGCGGTGACCGAACGCCCCGAAGGTGTAGAAGCGGGGACACTCAAACTGGTGGGGACAGATACGGACTGTATCGTCCAATCCACCTGTGAACTGCTCGATGACCCCCAGGCACACGCTGCCATGGCGAAAGCTGCCAACCCGTTCGGGGACGGTCATGCTGCCCCGCGGATCGTCCAGGCACTGCTACACGCCTCCCAATAGCCAATGTACCGCAGGGATTTCTACACCGGCCTGGTTTACGCCCGCCGCTGGCCACTCACCGGCAAACTGGCGTATTACCTGCTCAAGCTGCTGGGGGCGGAAATCCCACCGGCGGTTGAGGTCGGACCGGATTTCCTGCTCGAGCACGGCGGATTTGGGGTGGTGATCCACCCAAAGACCAGGATCGGCGCACGCGTGCGGATCTACCCGGGAGTAACCCTGGGGCGTGCGGATGTCTACCGGTCCGCAGCAGAATCCCGCTTCGAGGGGTTCATAATCGAAGATGACGCCATCCTTTCTCCGGGTGCCAAGATCCTTTGTAAAGAAGGAGTGCTGCGCGTGCGGCGTGGAAGTTTGGTGGGCGCCAATGCGGTCCTGTTGGAATCGACGGGAGAGTTCGAGATTTGGGCGGGCATCCCAGCCAAGTGCGTAGGCGTTCGTCCTCCGATTGAGGATGGGGACAAATGACGGTCGTCGGGAGAAACGCCACCCAGGGTAACATCACCGGTTCTCCCAGGATTTGCCTGGTGCCGCACCTGAGCGGCCTGGGGGGGATGGTCTCGTTCCAGGGACGGCTGGCTGCCGGTTTGCTGGAAAGGGGGATTGAAGTCGGTTACAACCTGGACGCAGGCGGGTGGGACGCAGTGCTGGTGGTAGGTGGGACGCGCCAGTTGGTTAGCCTGTGGCGCGCCCGAAAGCGGGGAGCACGCATCGTCCAACGCCTCAATGGGATGAACTGGATCCACCGAAAAACCCGCACCGGCCTGCGCCATGCGCTGCGTTCGGAGGCCAACAATGCCATCCTGGCATTGATCCGTGGAGGCCTGGCCCAACACATCATCTACCAGAGCTGCTTTTCACAACAGTGGTGGGATCGGGTCTACGGACGAGCAACCTGCTCTTCCACCGTGGTCTACAACGGCGTCGATCTGAACGTATTCACCCCCCAAGGACCGCGCGTGCTGGAAGACTTCGACCAGCCTCCACGCCGGTACCGGCTCCTTCTGGTAGAGGGCCACCTCGGGGGGGTGTATGCCATGGGATTGGAGAATGCCGTCCACCTGGCAGGGCTGCTGCGAAAAGACTACGGGCTGCCGGTTGAGCTGGTGGTGGTGGGCGATGTTCCGCCGAATGTCCAGAGGCGGGTGGGAAGGGATGAACCTATCACATGGATGGGGGTCGTGAAGCGAGAGGATATACCGGCGATCGACCGCTCGGCGCAGGCTTTATTTTCGGCTGACTTGAACGCGGCCTGTCCAAATTCAGTGGTCGAGGCGCTGGGCTGCGGGCTCCCGGTGGTAGCGTTTGACACCGGCGCCTTGAAGGAAATGGTGGTGGGGGAACCCACGGGTCCGGAGGATAACCACCGGGCGGGCTGTGTGGTCCCGTACGGTAGCAATCCCTGGAACGTAGAGCCGCCTGACCTACAGGGGCTGGCCCGGGCGGCAGCGGAGGTGCTGCAGGAGCAGGGGAGATACCGTCCAGCGGCGAGAAGGCGGGCCGAGGCGGCGTTTGGGCTGGACCGGATGGTCGATGGCTACGTAGAGGCGCTGCTGGGAAATCAGATCACCCAACGTAGGTAATAGGACCATCTTGTTTGGTTCCTCGGCTTACTCATTAGGAGCTACATTAGGGATACGCTGCGAATCAACGACGATACGACCACACCAGGAGGTATAAAACCAGCCACCAGCGGTCATACGGAACAAAGAAACCCCACCCAGGTAGACCTGGGTGGGGTTTCTGCTTGCTGACTGCCGACCCCCTTTATCTTGCGTTCAGTAAGGTTCCTCAGCGGTTAATGATTGGGAAGAAGAGGTTTAAGTAGGGGACCGCAGAGAAAGACCAGGCGTAACCGGCGGCCAGGCCGTCTGGCGGATCGTCACTGTCTACATCTGCTATCAGGCTCGGCGTGAGCGTCACCGTGCACATGTCGCCATATGTAAAATTCACGACGGGGTTCACCGTGAAGAGGGTGCTGGGGGAGGTTTCCGCCACGGTGAACTCATGATTACCGCTGCGGGTGCACGCGAGTGCCAGCCAGCCAGGTGAAACATAGACCGCCTCGTTGAAGGTGATGGTCAAATCCTCATCAACGGGGACATTCGCTTCCAGGGAGGCGGGTGTTACGCTGACGACCATGGGTGTCTGATCCCGAACTGTGAAGCCAAAGGTGTAATCCTGGGCAGGCGTGTCCGGGGGATCGTAGGCATCGCTGTCATGGACCTGGGCGGCGTAGATTGTGACCTGGCAGGTTTCCCCGAACTGGAAATCCGCATCCGGGTTCAATGTAAACAAACCAGGGGAGGTCTCGGTGGATGAGGCGGCGTGGCTGCCGCTCAAGCTGCACGCAATCGAGAACCAGGCAGCGTCGACATTGACCGGCTCACTGAACTGGATTGTCAAGTTCGCATCGGCAGGGATCTGGGCGGACCCATCACTTGGGCTGGTTGAGGTCACCGAAGGCGCCGGATCGGGGACGGTGCTGAAAGACCAGGAAAAATCTGCCGCCAGCTGGTTTGGAGGATCGTCGCTATCGGCATCAGTCACCAGGTCAGGCGTAAGGGTCGCGTTGCACGTTTCGCCACTGGCAAGATTTACCACCGGATCGACCGTAAAGTGGGTGCTGGGGGAGGTTTCAACCACGCTGACCTCATGAACGCCGCTCCGTGTGCACGCGAGCGTCATCCAGCCAGAAGCGACATAGACAGGCTCGCTGAAGTCGAGTGTCAGATTCGCGTCAACGGAGACGTTCGCTGCCCCATCTCCCGGCGTGGTGGCGGTGACGAACGGGGCCTGGTCCTGGACGGTGAACCCAAACGTGTAATCTTCCACGGGGGTGTCCGGGGGATCGGAGATATCCTCATCATGGACCCCGTTGGCAAAAATTGTGACCAGGCAGGATTCGGTGAAATCGAAATCCACAACCGGATTTAACGTGAACATCCCGGGGGAGGTCTCGGTGGACAGGGCAGCATGGCTGCCGCTCACGCTGCAGGCGATCGCAAACCAATTAGAGTCCACGCGGACGTCCTCGCTGAAGGTGACGGTCAGGTCCGCACCAGTCGGGATCTGGGTGGCTCCGCCGGCCGGTGTGGTGGCGGTCACTACCGGCACCTGATCGGAGAGTGTGGTGAAAGTCCAGGAAAAATCGGCCGCCAGACCGTCCGGAGGGTCATCCGTATCTGCGTCTGCCACCAGGCCCGCCGCGACCGTCGTGGCGCACGAGTCGCCATAAACGAAATCGACCAGCGGATCGACCGTGAACTCGGTGCTGGGGGAGATCTCCGCCACGGTGAAATCATGGCTGCCGCTCACGGTGCACTCGATCGTCAACCATCCAGGAGAGATGCTGACGGCCTCGCTGAAGGTGACGGTCAGGTCCTCGTCCAAGGGGACGTCCACCGCCGAGGGAGCGGGTGTGATGATAACGATGTCCGGGGCCTGGTCCTGGACGGTGAACCCAAACGTGTAATCTTGCGCGGGGGTGTCCGGAGGATCGTAGGCATCGGCGTCATGGACCCGGACGGCGTAGACCGTCACGGTACAGGTTTCCCCGAACTGGAAATCCGCAGCCGGGTTCAGGGTAAATCTTCCGGGGGTGGTTTCGGTGGAGGCGGCGGTATGGCTGCCGCTCTGGCCGCACTCAATCACGAACCAATCGAGGTCCACGCTGACGTCCTCGTTGAAGGTGACGGTCAGGTCCGCGTCTACCGGGACCCGGGTGGCACCGTCGACCGGTGTGGTGGCGGTCACCAGCGGATCACCGGTCGGATCCAGGCATGCTGCCACATGGCTCCCCAGGTAGGTGATTGTGTTTCTGGGGTATCCATCCCACTCTACCGCCGGATTGAAGCCGTCTGCACCGTTCGCATCCCCCTGCGTGATGGAGCTATTTCGCACCAGGGTTGCGGCCTCCGTGGAAGTCAACCCGCTGCCCCATTCCAGCCCCGGATCGAACCCGACCTGGCCGATTACATCAACGATTGTGCTCCCGTTTCTCAAGACTATGGCATCATTCCCATCATAGAGGAGGAGGCCGGTCAGGTAATTGCTGCGATTCTCGATCGGGTTTTTGGCTTGATCATTTGCGACGACATACACTCCCCCGGAAGGGACTGCCCCGTTGAGCGGGATGGTCGTCGCCGGGTTGGGAGCACCATCGTAGTAGATATCGATCGAATAGCCGTTGAGCTGGATCGGGCTGCTGGTGCCATTAAATATCTCAAGGGCCAGGTCATGTACCTTGCTCTCGAGATATTCAGAGAAAAACAGGCCGGAACAGGAAACCGGAGCGGCTTTGACCGGCTGTCCCCCTGGCAGCTGAACGGATGGGAACGCCAGGAAAAAACCTGTCACAAGAACGATGAAGAGGTGGATTGCTCTCTTTGTGGCTGTCATGATCCCTCCTGATGATGATGCGGTGACGACAATAAACTCGGGTTAACCAAAACAAAATAACCTATCGAGACATCCCGGGGGAGAGATGGTCAGACAGGTTCTATTTGGATCATGAGGCGGTCCGGCGGCCGTGCGATCGTGGTGTAGATCGTTTAGACCCGTGACTTTGCGTCCTTACCTTTCGATAAGTTTGCCGTTTCTGTTGTCCGATCTATCCCAAATCACCTCCTTGCAGGGGAGAAAGAGTAAAACGCCTTCGGGTTGGACTGCCTAAGGAGGTGGTTTAGGTAGAAAAGCTTAGGCAGTCCGGCGATCATACGCCAGCCCGCTTTCGGACCAGCGCTTAGACCCGTGACTTTGCGTCGCTGCCTTTCGGCAGGTATACCGTTTCTATGCGATTTTCTTGATTGAATTATAGGGTTTATTGGGGGGAAGGGAAGGCTTCTGTAACAGATTCGGTGGGTGATTTTCACCCACATCTTTGAAAGGTTGGAGCTGAGCCCTTTCATCCGGGCCTTGACCGGAGGGGTCGGGGATTACTGTGAGAGTATGCTGGTGCCGTGCTGCAGGATTTCTATCCCAATGTCTTTCAGCAAATAATTCAACCAGCTCTTGAGCACCCTGGGGTTGAACTCGTCGACTGTACCCAGGATATCGTACTGGCCATCCCCCCAATCCACGCCTATGACAATACCCAGCTTCGAGCTCTTTCCAGGGAGGTACTGTTTATCCATCGAATACCGTTTCAGGGCGCCGGAAACGTCCTGAGCGGCTGCCTGGCGGAGCAGTTCCTGGCTCTCTCGCCAAATGGTGGTGTGGCTGATGTTGATGCCTCTTTTCTTAAAGATGCCCGCAACTTCGCGGTTGCTCAGTCCCAAGCCATACACCAAAGCTGCCAGGTAGCGGATGCGGCGTGAATAACTGGTATCGTCTACCCCGGGTGGATATTCCCGGAAGGTGCGCTGGCAATCTGCACAGCGGTAGCGATACAGCGAGGCCGCGTGCTGCTGCGTGTCCTGGACGGTACGCTGGACCTGTCCCCAACGTTGGAGGACCAGGCTCCCGCAGTAGGGGCACCGTGGCGGTCGGTCCAGGCGTCCGGTTTGTGGATTGGGTAACCTCAACATAATTACAGGCATGCCTCACCCCGTGTGCTCGCTGCAATTTCCTTTACCGACGATGGTTGGACCTATTTTCTTGCAATGCTTCTGGAAACCTTGGTTTAATTATATCAAGTGCAATAAAGGTACCAGGTATTCCCAAACACTTCCCCAGCCCTGTTTGAAAGGCAGGGGAGATAATTCTTCCACCCCTGGGAATAAAAACATCTGGGAAGAGGCGCAATAATCCGGCCGGGTTGTCCCGGGATCGTGTAGAATCAAACCAACCTATGACCGAGCATGATCTCTACCCTGGACGTCTGGCGGTTCAGCAGCGGGTGCTGCCATCATATCGCATGCCTTTCTTTTCCGCGCTGGCCAGATCGTGCGCCGGTGGGTTAGCCCTGTATGCAGGGGCACCTGGGAGAGGAGAGTCTATCGAGGCAACAGGCGACTTCCCGGGGGTTAACCGCGGGGATCCACCTGGGGTTAACCTGGTATACGGACGGAATATTTATCTGTTCCCCTGGCGGATCATGCTGGTCTGGCAGCCGGGACTCATCCGGTGGCTGGAAGCAGCTCAGCCGGAGGCGCTGATCGTCGAGGCCAACCCGCGCAACCTGAGCCTGCCCCTGGCGGCTGCCTGGATGCATGCCCGCCGCCGGCCGGTGGTCGGTTGGGGATTGGGGGCGCTTGCTTTCACCGGATTGGGAGCAGGCTTGCAAGAAAAGCAGCGGCAGAAGCTGTTCCAGAGCTTCGACGCGGTGATCGCCTACAGTGCCCGGGGTGCCCAGGAATTCTGGGCGGCGGGTATCCACGGAAACAAAATATATATCGCTCCAAACGCCGTCAGCCCACGCCCAGCGGAGCCGCCGCCTGAAAAGTCCGAGTCCTACAATGGGAGTCCCGTGGTTTTATTCGTCGGCCGGCTGCAGAAGCGCAAACGGGTAGACCTGTTGATGCATGCCTGCGCGGCGCTGCCTGAATCTCTCCAACCCTGCCTGCGAATTGTTGGCGATGGGCCGGTCCGAGAAGACCTTGAGAGGTTGGCCAGCCGGGTATACCCGAAAGCGCAGTTCGCAGGCCCGCGGCATGGAACGGAGCTGGACCCCTTCTACCGGGAAGCCGACCTGTTTGTCCTGCCGGGGACAGGAGGTCTGGCGATCCAGCAGGCCATGGCAAATGGGCTGCCGGTCGTGGTGGCCGAAGCGGATGGCACCCAGGAGGACCTGGTACGGCCTGAGAACGGGTGGTGTGTGAGCCCCGGAGATGTGGTGGAATTAACCATTACCCTGGCGAATGCGTTAAGCAACCCTGGCCGGCTGCGGCGGATGGGAAAAGCCTCGTATGAGATTGCGGCAGCCGAGATCAATCTGGAACGGATGGTCTCAGTTTTCCTCCAGGCTTTGGAAGGAGCTGCTCTCCATGGGTCCCCTGCCAAAGGCGAGCGTGAAGGCATTGGCGAAGGCACGGGACATGGACCCCCCAGGGATTAATAACACCTGGAATGCGTACCTGACGGCTCCGGTGGTCATTATTATTTTGAGTGAAATGTGGGAATAAAGGAGATTGGATGGAAAATTTAAGGGTGGATCAACCTGCATCCCCATGCGCGGCTGCTGCGCCCTCAAAGGGAAAGAAGGCGCCGGTAGCACACATCATTGTCAACCCTGCGGCTGGACAGGACGAGCCTTTCTTGAAGACGTTGAACACCATCTTCAAAGAGGCAGGATGGGACTACGAGGTGAGGGTGACGCAGAAGGCGGGTGATGCCCGGCAGTTTGCCGAGGAAGCTGTGGAGAAAGGCGCGACTCTGGCAGCCACGTACGGCGGAGACGGCACCGTGATCGAGGCGGCTTCCGGATTGGTGGGGACCAACGTGCCCCTAGGGATTCTGCCGGGAGGAACGGGGAACATGATGTCGAAGGCTTTGGGCATCCCGCAGGACTTCGCCGAGGCGTGTGCATTGCTGGTCAGCGACAAAAAAAGCTGCCGGCCCGTTCGCATGGGGGAGATCTGGGCCGGACCGAATGTGAGGTCCGCGGCCGATCCGGCCGCAGAGAAGCGGCTTCCAGGACGGGAGGCCGCCCATACAGGAGATCTGCCCGAGCCGGCGTTTGCCTTCTTCCAGCTGATCGGGGTCGGGCTGGAAGCTCAAATGGTCGAAGGGGCGGATCGCGAAGCCAAGGACCGGTTGGGGATCCTGGCGTATGGGATCGCGGCCCTGCAAGCGCTGGCGCAGCCTCAGGTTTCGCGCTACCGATTGGAGCTGGATGGGAAGGTCGTCGAGACCGAAGGGGTAACGTGCATGGTCGCCATCGTCGAGAACCTGGGGATCAGCGGGTTGGCGGAGGCGTTGGGCAGTCCGAATCATCCGGATGATCTGGACGTGATGGTGCTTAAAAAAGTCGATCTGCAGGCCTTTGTCGAGCTGTTGGCTACCGTGCGGGGGAGAAAGCCGTCGATTGGGGCGATCGAGCACTGGCACGCGAAGCGGGTGAGAGTAGACGCGAAGCCGCCGCAGGTGGCCCAGGCCGATGGCGAAGTCCTTGGCGATACTCCCGTGGAGGTCGAGATTGTCCCCGAGCCAGTGATGATCATCGTCCCGAAGGATTCTCTTACGGAGCGGTAAACATTGACCGCCGAATGACCACGGGGAACCTATGAACCGCATTCTCATCGTTGCCGATGGCAGGAGCCCGATCACCCGCCGGTGGATCCAAACCTTGCGGGAACTTAACTGCCGCATCTCCCTCGTGTCGAGCTTCCCCTGCACGCCACCGGAGGGGGTGGAAAACCTCTTCGTCATCCCGGTCGCCTTTGGCGATCTGGCCCGGACAGGATTATCACCGGGAGCAGCCGGGGGAATATGGCGCGCGGTGCGGAATCTGATCGGACGCTTCCGGCCTATTTTCCTGGCGGGGAGGTACGTCTTCGGCCCGCTCTCCGTTTCGAAGGAGGCGAAAACCTTCCTACAGGTCGTCCAGCAGGTGCAGCCTGACCTGGTCCACGCCCTGCGGATCCCTTTCGAGGGCATGCTGGCAAGCTATCTTCCCGAGGATGTGCCGCTGGTGATTTCCATCTGGGGAAACGACCTGACCCTGCACGGACACGGTTCTCGCCGGATGCGCTCGCTGACCCGCCGCTGCCTGGAGCGGGCGGATGGGTTGATGGCGGATGCCGCCCGGGATATCCGCCTGGGCCGCGAATGGGGATTACGGGAAGGAAAGCCGACGCTGGTTGTCCCTGGATGCGGAGGCTTACGGTTAGAGGAGATCCGGTCCCGGCGAATGCCGGTCGATGACCTGCTCCAGGAATCTCTCCCGGATGATCCGGGAGGAGGCTTCCCTCCCATCGTGCTCAATCCGAGGGGGATCCGCCCGGGCAGCCTGCGCACGGACACCTTCTTCCGGTCGATCCCGCAATTGATCAAAATGGTTCCGCAGGCGCGGGTGGTATGCGCCGCCATGCAAGGTCAGCCGGAGGCCGAGGCCTGGCGCAGGCGATTGGCCCTGCCGGACTGCGGGCCTGGGAGCCTGCGCCTGCTCCCCAACCTGCCACAGGAACGGTTGTGGGATCTGTATCACCGGGCACAGGTGTTCGTCTCGCCGAGCGTTCACGACGGCACGCCGAACTCGCTGTTGGAGGGGATGGCGTGCGGGTGCTTCCCGGTGGTGGGGGACATCGAATCGATGCGCGAGTGGATCCAGCCGGGGAAAAATGGGATGCTGGTCGATCCTGCAGACCCCGTCCGGATGGCGGAGGCGGTGGCGCTGGCGCTGCGATCCTCCGAACTGCGCCAGGAAGCCGCGCAGGCCAACGCCCGCCTGGTCGAGGAGCGGGCTGCGGTGGGGGTTGTGCGGGAGAAGATCGAGGCTTTTTACCGGGAACTGGTGGGAATGTAAAGCCGGATTCGCCCGGAAGTGGGTAGGTTTATACCACCGGGCACTCGCCTGAGATGAAAAAAGGAGGGATAGACCGATGCCATTGGCCGGTGACTCAAAGGACAAGGAACTCATCGTGGATCTGCTCATCCACCCGGAGGCCTCCATCCGCTACACGGCGTGCACCCGCCTGCTCGGAGCCTCCCCGGATTCTGCTGAATCCCTATCCCTCCGCCAGGAAATCCGCGCCGGCCCGCGCGTCCAGACCCTGCTTTCCGAACGCCTCCCGGATGGCACGATTCCCTACCACCCTTACCAGAAATGGTGTGGGGCGCATTGGATTATGGCGCTGCTAGCCGATCTTGACTACCCGGCGGGAGATGATGATCTGGTCCCGCTGCGCGAGCAGGTCCTTGGGTGGCTGCTTGGCGCCCAACATGCGAAGAGCATTCAAACTATTGCGGGACGGGTGCGGAGGTGTGCTTCGCAGGAAGGCAACGCCCTGTTTGCGCTCCTGGCCCTCGGGCTGTCCGATCACCGCTGCGATGAGCTGGCGAGACGGCTGGCAACCTGGCAGTGGCCGGATGGGGGCTGGAACTGCGACCGGCGGCCGGAGGCAAGGCATTCCTCGTTTATGGAAAGCCTGATCCCGCTGCGCGGGCTGAACCTGCATGCCCGGATCACCGGAAGCCGGGCTTCGGCGGAAACGGCCGAGCGGGCAGCGGAATTCTTTTTGTCCCACAGCCTGTACCAACGCAGCCGGGATGGAGAGGCGATTGCTCCGGAATTCGTCGAGCTACATTACCCCTGCTACTGGCATTATGACATCCTGTTCGGCCTGCGCGTGATGCAGGAGATGGGTTTGGACAGCGATCCACGCTGCCAAGCGGCGAAGAGCGTTTTGACATCGCAGCGCCTGCCGGGAGGGGGATTTTCAGCGGACGCGAAATATTACCGGGTAACGGAGCAGTACGGATCTGGGACCAGCCTGGTCGATTGGGGGCCGGTAGGGAGAAGAAAGCGGAACGATTTCGTCACGGTCGAGGCGTTGGCGGTGCTGTCACAGCCATTCGCATAGTCTATTTCCTATTTTGACATCCTAAAGCCCCTGTCAATTGCATGATCATGCAATTGTCAGTGGTTTTTGTTTTTCGTATAAATAGAACATAAGTTCTATTAAAGGAGCTGCCATGTCGGACACAGGTTCTAGATCGAAAGGAAAGACGGCG
>Ga0105104_10002189_pt1 | contig 14405 bp, 9 predicted proteins | sample PPLLaktember2015_3_FD_87034 | JGI IMG/M metagenome (GOLD analysis project Ga0105104, IMG submission 87034) | Freshwater sediment microbial communities from Prairie Pothole Lake near Jamestown, North Dakota, USA - PPLs Lake P7 Core (6) Depth... | ecosystem: Environmental > Aquatic > Freshwater >... | reverse complement strand
TGACCATGGAGTTCTGCAACGCGGGTTATGGGCCCATGACGTATTACTCGGCTGCGAAAAAAAGGGTCGTCGAGATCCCGTATAATTCCCTGCCGGCCGGCGTGATCGAAGACGAATCAAAATACGTAAACCGCCAGCTTCAATTGTCGCCGGGCGACATAATCATCAGTTGTACCGACGGTCTCATGGAGAGTTTTGAAATCAAATACGACCACCACGGAAAGGAAAACCTGTTTGGAATCCTTCAGGAGCAATCGGCGGAAAACGCAGCCTCAATAAAACAGGCGATAATCTCCGAGATCGCCGATGTAATCGGAACAAAAAAACCGCACGACGATATTTCACTGGTGATTTCTAAGATACAATGATGCGGCAGTAAAATGTCTTACAGCGCCCGAACTTCCACTTCTTCCTTTTTCAGATAGCGGATACCCTCCACAGCAGCCTGAGCGGCCGATATTGTAGTGGTATACGGGATTTTGCGGCGCACAGCCTCTATGCGGATTTCCTGGTCACCCTTCTGCGAATAGCGTCCAAGGGGCGTGTTTATCAGAAGCGCAATTCTGCCGCTCTTCATATGGTCTATGATGTTTGGTCTTCCTTCATGCACCTTTAAAATCACTTCCGGGAAAATACCGTTTTCAAAGAAGAACTCCGCGGTACCGCGGGTTGCAGCTATTGTAAAACCCAGTTCCTGCAGTTCCTTGACAATTGGCAGGACCGAATCCTTGTCCATGTCATGGACGGATACGAACACGCGGCCGCTCTTGGGCAGAATTGTTCCCGACGAGGCCTGCGCCTTGGCGAATGCTTCACCGAAACTTCCACCGGTACCGATGACCTCTCCTGTGGATTTCATCTCAGGGCCCAGTATGGGATCCAGGTCCCTGAACCGGTCAAAGCTGAAGACCGCTTCCTTTACTGCCCAGCCCGTCTGGCATTTCCCCACTCCAAGCAAACCCTGTTTTTTCAGATCCTCGCCTTCCCATATCCGAACCGCGGTGTCTATGAGGTTGACGCCTGAGGCCTTTGATAGAAATGGAACTGTGCGCGACGCGCGAGGATTAACCTCAAGTATGTAGAGGATATTGTCCTTCACAGCGAATTGTATGTTGAGAAATCCCGATACCTGCAGTTCAATCGCGATCCTGGTCGTGCTTTCGACCATCTCTTCCAGTATTTTGGGATTTGACTTGAAGGGCGGGAACACACAGGCCGAGTCACCCGAGTGAATGCCAGCGGCTTCAATATGCTGCATTATCCCGGCGATATAAACATTTTTCCCGTCTGATATTGCGTCCAGGTCGTATTCAAATGCGTCCTCAAGAAACTTGTCCACGAGTACAGGATTGTCCCCGCTGACCCTTATTCTTTTTTCAAGGTATTCCGCAAGCTCTGGTTCCTCAAAGGCAATGAACATGCTCCGTCCACCCAGGACAAAAGAAGGCCTTAGCAATACCGGGTAGCCTATCTCCTTTGAAAATTTGAGCACTTCCGCACTTGAAATTGCCGTGCGGTTATCAGGCTGTCTCAGGTCAAGTTTTCTCACAAGCTCTGCAAAGAGTTTTCTGTCCTCAGCGGCATTTATGCTTGCCACAGGTGTTCCCACTATTGTGGCTCCCCATTTTTCCAGGGCTTCAGTCATGTTAAGCGCGGTCTGCCCGCCCAGCTGGACAATTACCTTTTTCACCTTTTCTTTTCTGATAACATCTTTTACAGATTCCAGTACCAGTGGTTCGATGTAAAGCCTGTCTGACACATTGTAATCTGTGGAAACGGTTTCAGGGTTTGAGTTTATAATGATCGTCTTTACATTATGATTTCTGTAGGCCATGGAGGTCAGTGTGCAGCATGTGTCAAACTCAAGACCCTGACCGATACGGTTGGGTCCTGATGCAAGGATAAGCACGGCCTTGCTTCCGATTGGGTCACCCTCGTCTATTTCACCGTATGTTGAATAAAAATACGGTGTAGCAGCTACAAACTCGCCGGCACATGTGTCCACAAAGTGGTATGACGGGTAGATTTTGTTTTCCTCGCGGATCTGTTCGATGGCAGGGACAGCTGTGCCATTAACCCTGCTTATCTGTTTGTCAGACATGCCGTATCGTTTTGCTGCATAAACAATTTCAGAGGTCAATTTTGCCTTTGATATTTTATGCTCAAACTCGCAAAACTCGGCAATCTCGTGGAGGAACCACGGATCATAGGCTGTTTTTTGATAGAGTTCAGGGATGGCCGCCTTGCCCTTCTCTCCCAGCACCTGGTAAATGGCGAAAAGCCTTAAAGGGTGAGCCGTGGTGAGTACTTTTTCAAACTTTTCAGGGTTCATGTCCTTGAGCTTCAAATTCTCAAGTCCCTCATATCCAAACTCTGCGGCACGCACGGCCTTGTTCAAAGACTCAACAAAAGTGCGGCCAATCGAGAGGGATTCACCCACGGATTTCATCTGTGTACCGAGCACATCATAGCTCATGGGAAATTTTTCAAGCTCGAAGCGGGGCACCTTGACAACGCAATAATCAAGTGTGGGTTCAAAGCATGAATAGGTTTTACCGGTTATTTCATTCAGAATTTCATCAAGAGTATAACCCACGGCAAGTCTTGCCGAGCAGCGCGCGATCGGGAAGCCTGTTGCCTTTGATGCCAGGGCCGATGAGCGGGAAACCCGTGGATTCATCTCTACTATGACCATGCGTCCCGTGTCAGGTTTCACCGCAAACTGGACGTTGGATCCGCCGCAGTCCACGCCTATCGCGCGCAGGGTATCAAGTGCAGCATTGCGCATTAACTGGTATTCTGTATCTGAGAGAGTCTGTATCGGCGCGACCGTAATTGAGTCACCGGTATGTACACCCATGGGGTCCATGTTTTCTATGGAACAGACTACCATGGCATTGTCCATTCGGTCTCTCATCACTTCAAGCTCGAATTCCTTCCAGCCTATAAGGGACTCTTCAATCAGCGCCTCGCCTACAGGGCTTTCGTCCAGGGCGCGCTTTACAAGCTCGTCTAATTCCTCGGCACTGAATGCGATTGATCCACCTTGACCGCCTAACGTAAAACTTGGGCGAATAACAAGCGGCAGGCCCACTGTCCGGGCCATCTGGTGCGCCCCGGCAAGGTCCTTTGTGACAAGGCTCCGCGGCACTTCAAGGCCTATTCCCTGTGCAACCTCTTTAAATAATCCGCGGTCTTCAGCCTTGCGAATTGCGTCAATGTTTGCACCGATTATTTCCACGCCATAGCGCGCGAGAATGCCCTCGTCATACAGCTTGAGTGTCAGGTTGAGTGCAGTCTGGCCGCCCATGGTTGGCAGGATCACGTCTGGACGCTCGTGCCTGATGATCTGCTCCATGTACTCGGACTTCAGCGGTTCCATGTAGACGCGGTCCGCCAGCTCAGGAGTGGTCATTACCGTGGCAGGATTGGGATTGGCGAGGATTACCTTGTAGCCCTCTTCCTTCAGGACACGGACTGCCTGGGTGCCCGAATAGTCAAACTCGCAGGCCTGCCCGATTACTATGGGGCCTGAGCCGATGATGAGGATTCTTTCTATGTCCTTTCGGGCGGGCACTCTGTATCTCCTATCCTATCAGGCTCAAAAATTCCTTGAATATCCAGACAGAGTCCCTGGGACCCGGCGAAGACTCTGGATGAAACTGCGCTGATATCAGCGGAAGCTTTTTATGAATTATTCCCTCGATTGTGTTGTCATTTACATTGCGAAACAGGACATCCACATCAGCAGGCAGAGTTTTTTCATCCACGCCAAATCCATGATTCTGCGAGGTGATGAGAACCTTTTTTGTCCGTTCGTCCCTTACCGGGTGATTGATGCCATGGTGCCCGAACTTCATCTTGAATGTCTTTGCTCCCAAAGCGAGCGATATGATCTGGTGACCAAGGCAAATTCCGAAGACCGGCTTTTTCCCAATCAATTCCTTTACTGTGGAAATTATTCCGCTTAACACCGCAGGGTCTCCTGGACCGTTTGAAAGAAGTATTCCCTCAGGATGAAGCGAGAGAATGTCCGCTGCCTTGAATGTCTGCGGAACTACGCTCACACGGCAGCCGAGAGCTACAAGCTCGCGAATGATGTTGGCCTTTACTCCGCAGTCCAGGAGACAGATGTGCGGCGAACCCTCCTGGTTTACAACCACTGCCCGGTCTGTACCCACATCAGAAATGAGATCTCGACCCTCCATGGACGGGAATGAATCCAGGTATGCCTTTACTGCCTGCTTTTCCTCTTTAGAGGGTTCCGCAGACATACTATTTGTTTTAATGATAATGCCATTCCTGTTTCCCTTGTCTCGCAGATGGAGGGTAAGCCTTCGTGTATCAACCTCGGTTATTCCTGAAAGCTTGTATTTTTCAAGGAATTCGACAAGGGTCTTTCTTCCCCTGGGAACTGGTCCGCGAAAAAGGCTGCGAAGCACGATACCCTGGGCCTTTGCCATCTTGCGGGACTCTGGTTCAGGTCCTGATTCGGACCATTCGTCCGATGTTCCGTAGTTTCCGATATGGGGATAGGTCATGACAATGATTTGTCCGGTGTAGGAGGGATCTGTAAAAATGGCCTGATAGCCAACCATGCCTGTGTTGAAAATGACTTCACCTGCAGGTAGTCCTTCAATGATATTTGCCTTTAAATCCTCAGGCCCGGGTGGCTCTGCGCCGAACCATGTTCCCGGAAATACCGTACCGTCATCCAAACATAAAAAGCCGCGGTTTTCCATACGCTCCCTGGTTTCACTTTAAAAAAAGAGCCGGCAAGTGCCGGCTTTTAGCCCCTAGGGGAATCGAACCCCTGTTTGAAGAATGAGAATCTCCCGTCCTAGCCGCTAGACGAAGGGGCCTATCCGACTTCCCGGGAAGGACTTGAACCTCCACAAACAGATCCAGAGTCTGTGGTGCTACCATTACACTACCGGGAAAATTGTTATCTGTAATTTAGCAAACACCCCTGTGTTTGTCAACCAAGAACAACTTCTAATGTTTGAAGCTGCGCTCTCCCGTGAATACCATGGCGACATTTGCCTCATTGCATGCCTCGATGCTCTCGAAATCCCTTATGGCGCCGCCTGGCTGGATGATTGCTGTAACGCCTTCCTTGATGGCCACATCAGCAGTGTCCCGGAACGGGAAGAATGCGTCTGAGATCATCACGCTGCCTGCAAGCCCGCCATGCGTGGCTTTTACTTCAGCCTCAATCTGTGCCCTATCGTCTGCGCTGCACTCAGAAAAGCGTTTGCCAAACTTCAGGGCTGAAAGCCGTTCACAGCATTTCTTGTATGCCTTGTCACGTGCAATCTCTGCGACTCCAACACGGTCCTGTTCCCCTGTGCCGATTCCAACTGTCACACCGTCTTTGACATAGAGAACAGAATTGCTTGTCACACCTGACTCCACGATCCAGCCAAAGATCAGGTCATCATATTCCTTGTCCGTGGGCATGCGCTTTATTTTGTAGTCTGTCCCCTTGTGTGAGGCAGTTGCCGGCAAAAGCTTCTCCCTTGTTATTGCCTCGGGCTTGAAGGAAACCTGGGCTATTATCCCGCCGTCCTGTAAAGACTTGAAATCCACAAAGCGATGGTGAGCAAAATCGGAAAGCCTGTCCATATTCTTGATTTTCATTATGCGGAGGTTCTTCTTCCCGGCAAGCCGGCTGAGCACACCTTCTTCATAATCAGGGGCCACAACAACCTCGAAATACTCTTCAAGCAGCTTTTCCGTGGTTGCCATATCAAGCGTACGGTTTAGCGCGACCGCTCCACCGAAAGCCGCAATACGGTCGGCCAGATATGCCTTCTGGAATGAATCAACAAGTGTACTGGAGCGTGCGACTCCGCTCGGATTATTGTGCTTAACGATTGCCGTGCAGGGTGAATCGTGCAGGTATTTCAGGATGCCCAGGGCGCTGTCAACGTCCGTCATGTTGATCTTGCCTGGGTGCTTGCCTGACTGAATGAGCTGGACATCAGAGACAAGGTATTTGCCGGGCTTGATGTACTCGACTTCCCCCAGTGTCAGATTGCCGTTTACCAGCTTGTAGAGCACGGCCTCCTGTGTCGGATTCTCTCCATAGCGCAGGCCCAGGGTTTCCCCTTCTATTGTCCAGGTGACCTTTTCATATACAAGTGTCTGCTTTTTTTTCCCATCGTCAAAAGACAGTTCGAAGCGGGGAGGAAAATGATCCGTGACGATTGTCTTGTACTGCGCCTTGAAATCCTTTGCCATGTCTCTCTCCTGTTTTTTTGGTTTACTGCTGTGCGAATGTGTATGCGGCCACAACTTCCTTGTCCGTGTGCGAACACAGAAAATCGGCGATGGCACTGTCATAGTCAGCCGTGTGCCTGAAGGCCTTTTTAGCCAGGGTAAAGCGCATTGCAAGCCCAAGCGCGCCTTGAGTTTTCTTGAGTTCCGCAAGAATTAAAGGGTAATCAGCCCTGTCAGTGACCGAAGCCACACGCAAATGGTTCTTTGCGCTCGCTCTGATCATGCACGGCCCGCCGATGTCTATGTTGGTTCTGGCTTCTTCTGGAGTGATACCCTGCTTTTTGATGACCTGGTTGAATGGATACAGATTCACCACAACCATGTCTATTGCCACAGCCTTTGTCCGCGCGAGGTCAGCCTGATGCGCTTCATTATATGTCTCTGACAAAAGCCCGAGATAAATCTTGAAATCAAGGGTCTTTACAAGTCCGCCCTGCATCTCAGGCTGTCCCGTGTAATCAGATACGGCCTTAAGGTGCTTCCCCGCCTTTTCACCCAACAGCTCTTTCAGAAAATTGAATGTTCCTCCAGTAGAGTAAAACATTATATCCGGAACCGCTGCCAAAAGACCTGGAACAAAATCAGAAAGTCCTTCCTTGTCAAATACACTTATCAACACGTTTTTAACATTAACAAGATCATCAATTTTCTGGACGATATTAAGAGCCATGTCTTACTCCTGTGAAATGGGATATGCCGGTAAGCGTACACTCAATAGTACTTTTTTTCCCTTTGATGGACAATACCCTGCTTTATTGACACCTGCTCTTTGCCTGTGATACAACAGAATTACAAAAAAGCGTCCATTTTTCCGCTAAAACAAGTATCATACATCATAGTACAAGGGGAAACAGCATGAGCAATCTGGCATCTTTGGCTTCAATAATCAAAAAAGAAAACCTTTTGAAATATTCCACCGGGGAGTTTTCAATTCTCAAGAAGAAACTGAAAAAGAACCTTTTCACGGAACAGAACACATCGATATACAAATATTCTTTATACAGCAAAGGTAAACTTCTTTACGGTATTGCAAAAACAGGCCGTGACAAATATCTCTTTATTGCCTCCAGGGAACAGTTTTCCGTGCTCTACTCCGGGAAGATTGAAAAAGTTGAAGATATTTATATCCAGAAAGTTTCCTTCTCCTTTGAAAATGCCGAGCTTTTAAAAAAGGATTTCCCGTTTACAGCGCCAATTTCTCTCCGTGAAAAGAAAACCACGGTCGGCTGCGGTGACCGGCTCGGTCGCTGTTCAGCCGGACACATCCGTGTGGCAAAGAAATTTGATTTTTATCCGGTGCTTGCACAGCAGTCCATCCGTGAACTGAATTTCACAAAGCGGACATACAAGGATGTCACATCAGATGTTGTGTTCATGGTATTCCAGGAGGGCTACGAAAAGGGGTATGGCGCCGATGGCGATCACCTGAAAACCCTTGCCGACATCAACACCGCGCTTGATGCGGACATGCCCATGATAACCCTTGATCTCTCCGAGGTCATGAATCCGGCTGCAGGCGATTATGCCTCTGATAAAATCAATGCCGAGTTTGGGAAGTTTAGTCCCACCGAACAGGAACGCATAATTACCTCCTTTGCAGACAAATCCTTTGAGCTCGGCGACACTAAAATCACCATTACCATGAACGAGGCCAAGAAGTGCGCACTCATGTATACGACAGCGCTTGATTTTGCCAAAGAAGTGGATACCCATCTCAAAAACAGACGCGGCAGCAAGTATGACCTTGAAATCTCCATTGACGAGACAACCTATCCAACGCTTCCGGAGCATCACCTTTTTATCATCAAGGAGCTGCTCTACCGCGGGGTAACGGTTAACTCACTCGCCCCCCGCTTTATTGGAGAATTTCAAAAGGCCATCGACTACATCGGAAACAAGCAAGAGTTCACCAAGCAATACAAGATTCACTGCGACATCGCCAAGGCACATGGAGATTACAAGGTCAGCGTACACTCTGGTTCTGACAAGTTTTCTGTATATCCTCCAATTGGCAAGTTCACCAGGCTGAAGCTTCATCTGAAAACCGCGGGCACAAGCTGGCTTGAAGCTGTGCGCTGCGTTTCTGTATGCAATCCCGGGCTCTATCGCAAACTTCACAAAAAGGCCTTTGCATATTTTGCCGAGGCCTCCAAGTTTTATCACATTACAGCTGACCTTTCCAAAATCAAGGACATTGACACTATAAAGGACTCTTACCTTCCCAGGTATCTGATCCAGAATGAATCGCGACAGCTGCTCCATATCACATACGGCGGCCTGGTAAATGATGGTGAGATCAGGGAGGATTTCTTCAACACCCTGACAGATCACGAGGAAGAGCTCTACGCAATACTGGAAAAACACTTCACAAAACATGTGTCGCTTCTGGGCATTCCAAAGGCGAAGGGATAATTTCCATGAAACCGTTCATGACTGAAGATTTTCTGCTTGATTCAAAAACCGCGCAAAAACTGTATCATGACTTTGCGGAAAACAAACCCATTATTGACTACCACTGTCATATTCCGCCGGCAGAAATCGCCGATGACCGCAAGTTCACGAATCTCTTCGACATATGGTTACGCGGTGACCACTACAAATGGCGCGCCATGCGCACCGCTGGAGTTGACGAGCGCTTCTGCACTGGCGACGCTTGTGACTGGGAAAAGTTTGCAAAATGGGCAGAGACTGTTCCAAAGACACTTCGGAATCCCCTTTATCACTGGACACACCTTGAACTCAAAAACCCCTTCGGTATCACAGGAAAGCTTCTCTCGCCTTCTACTGCAAAGGAAATCTGGGACGAATGCAACAAGAAGCTCGTAACGCCGGCATTTTCCTGCCGCGGGCTCATATCAAAAGCCAGGGTTGAGGTGATCTGCACAACGGATGATCCAATAGACTCTCTTGAGCATCACAAGAAATTGGCTGCTGACAAATCATTTGCCACAAAGGTTTTCCCTGCATTCAGACCTGACAAGGGCATGGCTGTAGAAAATCCCGCTGATTTTAACTCATGGGTGGATAAACTCATCATAGCGAGCGGAAAAAATATCACTGATTTTTCAAGCTATCTTGCCGCAATCAAACAGCGCCATGACTTTTTTCACGAAAATGGCTGCAGACTCTCTGACCATGGAATTGAAGAGCCGTATGCAGAGGATTACACTGATGATGAAGTCGCAGGTATTTTTAAAAAGATCCGGGCTGGATCAGCACTTACCTCTTTGGAGATCCAAAAGTTCAAATCTGCAATGATGTTCCACTTTGGTGTCATGGATGCAGAAAGCAACTGGACGCAGCAGCTCCACTTTGGCGCCCTGCGAAATGTCAACTCAAGACGCTACAGGGAGCTTGGCCCTGATACAGGCTTTGATACCATTGGTGATTTTACCATGGCAAAGCCCCTTTCAAAGTTCCTTGACAAACTTGACACAATCGGCAAGCTGCCCAAAACCATTATTTATAACCTGAATCCAAGGGACAATGAGCTCATCTCCACTATGCTGGGCTGCTTCCAGAACGCAGGTTTCTCCGGCAAAATCCAGTTCGGCAGCGGCTGGTGGTTTCTGGACCAGAAAGACGGCATGGAAAAGCAGATCAATTCTCTTTCATCGCTTGGATTATTGAGCCAGTTCGTGGGAATGCTCACGGATTCGCGGAGCTTCCTCTCGTATTCACGCCACGAATATTTCCGCCGTCTGCTGTGCAACATACTTGGAAATGATATGGAAAAGGGCCTTGTCCCCGATGACTTGATCATGGTCGGGAAAATGGTTGAAGATATCTGTCACAACAACGCGAGGAAATATTTCGGCTTCGCAATCTGAATCTGTCTTTGAAAGAGGGGTTTCATGGAAATCATCATCGCTAAAAATTACGATGAAATGAGCAAAATATCCGCTGGCATTATTGCGTGTGAGATCAGGAAACGTCATGACCTGGTTTTGGGTCTTGCGACCGGGGACACACCGATCGGTACCTACAATGCGCTCGTTGACATGCACAAGAAGGACGGCCTTGATTTTTCCAAGGTGAAATCCTTCAACCTTGACGAGTACATAGGCCTCGCCCCCCTGCACCCCAACAGCTACAATTTTTTCATGCGTGAAAACCTTTTCAAGCACATCAATATCAATTCTGAAAACGTCTATGTCCCCCAGGGCAACACCGACGATCCGGAGGAATTCTGCCTTTGGTACGAGGAACAGATCAGGAAGGCTGGCGGCATAGACCTTCAGGTATTGGGCATAGGCAGTGACGGACATATAGCATTCAATGAGCCCGGATCTTCATTGGCGAGCCGCACCAGGGTAAAGGCGCTCCTGAAGCAGACCATAGAGGACAATTCCCGTTTTTTCGACAAAATCGATGCTGTCCCGCGCTTTGCAATAACCATGGGTGTCGGCACAATCCTGGAAGCGAAGAAACTCCTGCTAATTGCCAGCGGCAAGAAGAAAGCTGATGTCGTTGCCGAGTTTATCGAAGGCCCGGTTACAAGCCAGATCACGGCAACCGCGCTCCAGCTCCACAGCTACGCGACCGTTGTCCTTGACCTGGATGCGGCCTCAAAGCTCAAACGCACCGAATACTACAACTGGGTACGCGACAACAAGCAGCTGGTGCAGAAAAAGGTGGGGAGATAGGATAGTCATCCGGACTTTAAAACGCATCTCTGTCGGCAGCAAACCTCTTCGCATATTCCGCGTTCAGGCTGATCTGGTCCAGGTATTTTGGAAACATTCCCACCACAATGGCATCGGCGGGTTTGATCGCGGCGAAGGTCCGTTTGAAGGCGGTCTGAACTTCTTCCTGCGATCCGCATGAGCGTCCTGCCCCGAGTATCTTGAATGCCAGACACATCTTTTTTATCTGCTTTATTGTCTTGAACATTCTATCAGGATCATCCTTGCGGAACTCCTCTGCAGAATCAACCGGCACGTCACTCACCAGAACACTTTCCCGCTTGTGACGGTTTATGTTGTAGAGGCAGCACATGTAGAAATCCACGTCCCAGTTTTTTTCCTCGGCATACTTGATTACCTCCGGGATGTGAGTACCCAGACCCACCTGCACACCGGTGTCCCGGATGGATTTCAGATAGTCTTTGACCACGTCTATCTTTCCCGCAAGCCAGAGGTTGTCAGTCTTGGTGCCATGGTGATAAATACCGATCGCTCCTGCAGCCGCAATTACACGAATGTTGCTATGCACATCCGCCATTTCCGATGCGGTCTGCGCGATCCAAAAGAGTTTTCCGCCTTCACGTTTGAAGATTTCCAACCAGTACATGATCCGGTGAAAATCTCCCCGTGCCAGAATAGTGTTTATCCCGGCCTTTTCCAGCCGGTGCATATAATCCAGCACGTTTTGTTCCGTGAAATATTCCCGCATCTCCGCATTCATGGCTTCTGTGAAATGGGAATTGCCGCATAGCGGATTGCCGCCGCTAATAAGTCGTGCAATTGCGATATTTGAGTGGGCAAATAAAACCTTCGGTATTTCCGGCATTTTTTCCCCTTATGTCAGCTCCATTGAAGTATAGCCCCAAACCGATATTTTGAGTATGTTAATTTCACCCATGAAGCCGCATTCAACACAGGCATTTCTCCCCATCTCAGTCGCGGACATGAAAGCCCGGGGCTGGGAAGATTGTGATTTTGTCTGTGTAACAGGCGACGCATACGTGGACCATCCGAGTTTCGGGATTGTGCTTATCGCACGGCTCCTCGAATCCCAGGGTTTCAGAGTGGGCATTATCTCGCAGCCCGAGTGGGAATCCGCAGCTTCATATCGCGTTTTTGGTAAACCTCGACTTGCTTTCCTTGTTACCGCTGGCAGCATAGATTCCATGGTCAACAACTATACTGCCGCCAAAAAACGGCGCAATGACGATGTCTATTCACCCGGCCGTGCAGGCGGAAAGAGGCCTGATCGCGCAGCGATAACCTATTCCATACGTATTCGCGAAGCATTTGGCCGTGTCCCGATTATTCTGGGAGGACTTGAAGCTTCTTTGCGAAGGCTCGCACACTATGACTATTGGCAGGATAAAGTACGAAAATCAGTACTGATTGATTCCGGTGCTGACATGATTGTTTATGGGATGGGCGAACATCAGATTTTAGAAGTCGCAAAAAGACTCATGGATGGCCAGCGAATCGACCAAATCGATGATATACGAGGCACAGTTGTACGGAAAAAGACACATGATAATAATTCTGATGACAAATCTGATGAAATAATTTTGCCATCTTATGAAGAGATTTCTACTAATACAGACACATTCGTAAAAAGCTTTAAAATACAGAATGAAAACACCGATCCGTTTTCCGGCAAACGCCTGATTGAACCCTATCATGACTGTATTATAGTCCAGAATCCTCCGTCCCTCCCGCTCTCCCGCATGGAACTGGATAATGTTTATTCATTGCCTTTTACACGCACCTGGCATTCCTCCTATGACAGGGACAAAGGCGTGCCCTCAGTGGAAGAGGTGCAGTTCAGCATCACATCGAGTCGCGGCTGCTTCGGAAACTGCAGTTTCTGCTCCCTAACATTTCACCAGGGCAGAATAGTTACTTCACGAAGCCATGAATCCATCCTGACCGAGGCTGAAAAAATAGCGGATTTGCCCAACTTCAAGGGTAATATACATGATGTAGGAGGGCCTACCGCCAACTTCAGACTCGCTGCATGTGCCAAACAGGAAACTAAAGGTGCATGTATCAATAAAGAGTGCCTGACGCCCGAGCCCTGCAAAAACCTGCGAATTGACCATTCCGATTATCTGTCTTTGCTGCGCAAACTCCGCAGGATCCAGGGGATAAAAAAAGTCTTTATCCGATCCGGTATCAGGTTTGATTATCTGATGGCTGACACAGACGACACCTTTTTCCGTGAACTCTGCGAACACCATGTATCAGGCCAGCTAAAGGTGGCGCCTGAACATGTCTCAAACAACGTGCTGAAACTGATGAACAAGTCCCCTCACGCGGTCTATGTGGCTTTCAAGAGAAAGTTCGATGATTACAACCGTAAAATAGGAAAGAAGCAGTACATCCTCCCCTACTTCATCTCCTCGCATCCAGGGTCTACCTTGCGGGATGCCATCGCCCTCGCTGAATACTGTCGTGACAACCGGTTCATTCCGGAGCAGGTTCAGGATTTCTATCCCACGCCTGGCACGCTCTCCACGTGCATGTACCACACAGGGATAGATCCGCATACAGGGAAAAAGGTTTATGTGGCGAAGGGCATGCATGAAAAGGCTTTGCAGAGAGCGTTATTGCAGTACAGAAGTCCTCATAACCATGATCTTGTAATGGAGGCGCTGACAAAGGCAGGCAGGCAGGATCTCATAGGTTTCGGCTCCAAGTGCCTGGTGAAGCCACGCGGAGGAATATCTACAAGTGCGTCTTCAAGACCGACATATGGCAATAAAAGGCCTGGAACCAAAAGGCCTTTCCAGAAGAAGCGGAGATAAAAAAACCGGCCTGAAGTAAGCCCTCCAGGCCGGCCGCGATTCTGGGCAAAATAAATATTAGAATCCCGCGTTTTTCAACATAGCTGTAAGCTGTGCGTTTCCCCTGTTATCTCCTTTTGAGTAAATGCAGTTTGACATAGTTTATTGCAGGTCCGGACAAATATCAAGAAATCACGTCCTGAAATCGATTCAATGCGCGTATACTGTTTTTCATCCTCAATTTTCCAATATCCCGTTATAAAGCCTGGAATATTCTTCCGCCTTTTCCTTTACCGCCTGAACCACTTTCTCCGAAGCCCCCCGGGCAAAACGGCTTGACTGCTGCTCATATCCGCCGGCATCAAACACCTCAGGGCCCACCATGTATCCCATGGCACCGTTGGTGCAGGTCATGACAAGCGTGTCCTTAAACGGGGATACCGCTTTTATTGCCAGGCCGATATCAACAGTCAGTTCGCAATCGGAGGCAACCACGAAGACAGAATCAATCAGTGCAAAGGAAAGCCGTGTACTTAATCCGGCGTTTTGGGTGTATTTTCCATCGACAGGAAGATCAATCCTGCTTGAAAGAAGAATATGCCTGCCTGACCGGTTTATATACCGGTTCTTCATCGCCTCCAGAACGCCCAGAAGTTCA
>Ga0105104_10002188_pt1 | contig 14409 bp, 15 predicted proteins | sample PPLLaktember2015_3_FD_87034 | JGI IMG/M metagenome (GOLD analysis project Ga0105104, IMG submission 87034) | Freshwater sediment microbial communities from Prairie Pothole Lake near Jamestown, North Dakota, USA - PPLs Lake P7 Core (6) Depth... | ecosystem: Environmental > Aquatic > Freshwater >... | reverse complement strand
TGGCGACCCACGATGTGGAGGAGGCGCTGCGCATCGCCGGGCGGCTGGTGGTGCTCGGCGGCCGCCCGGCCCGGGTGACGCTCGATGCGGTGGTTCCCGGCTCCGTCCCCCGACTGCCCGACGGGCCCGGGCTGGGACAGGTGCGGCGACTGGCGCTGGCGGCGCTCGCCCCGGACCTGGACACCGAGCCCTCCCCTCCGCTCCACGGGATTGCGCCCGGGGTGTAGGCGCGGGTGGGTTCCGTGCAAGGGCGGGCGGCCTGGGGGAGACTCGGGGCCGAATTCCGATGGCCTCCGACGACGAGTCGCCCGCCCCCAAGTCCGAGCCGCAGCGCCTGGCGCTGCGGCGACTGTTCGAGGAACGGCTGTCCCAGTTCGCGGCCGACTCCCGGACTCGCCTGGCCGGGCAGCTGGGGGACCCGGAGCTCCAGGCGCTGTGCTTCGACCCGCTGCCGAACGTGGCCCGCGCGCTGGTGGAGAATCCGCGCTTCGGCCTGGTCCACGCGCGGCTGCTCGCCGCGCACCACCCGCACCCGACCGGGCTCTCCGCCCTCACGAAGAAGGACGCCTTCCTGCGGGACCCCGAGGTGCAGCGGATGCTGCTCCGGAACGTGCAGACCCCGCCCATGCTCCTCCAGCGCATCTTCAACCAGCGGCGTCTCATCGACCTGTTCCAGCTCAGCGTGGGCCGGGAGATGCCGGAGAAGAACAAGATCGCGAGCCGCGAGGCGTTCCGGGCGCGCTGGAGCTCGGGGCTGTCCGAGGAGAAGGTGGACGTCCTCTTCCGGACCGAGGGGCGCATCCTCGCCCAGCTGGTGGGGCTGGCGATGGACCAGAAGAGCGCGTCGATCTTCTGTCACCGCACGGTGACCTCGCTGCTCCTGGTGCAGAACCTGGCCCGGTGGGCGGGGACGCCGCCGTCGGTGCTCGCGCATCTGCTGAAGCAGGCCGTGGTGCGGAACCAGCCCCAGGTCAGGATCCTGCTGCTCCGGCACCCGAACCTTCCGTCGCACGCCCGCGCCGGGTCCGAGTGACGCCGGCGACCGACACGCGGGCCCGCCGCGCAGGTCACTGCTCGTGGTGCACGCAGCCGCGGAGCCGCCCTCGCAGGCCTGCTCGGTCGGACACACGACTGCAAACTCAGTAGTGGAGGACGTCGAACACCCGCTCACCCGTCTCCGGATCGGGACGGATCTCGAACCGGGTGCGGCCGATCTCCCGTCCGTCCTCGGTCTCGATCGCCACCCGCCAGTCGCCGGGCGACCAGTTCTGCTTGTAGGCGTAGCCACCGAAGCCTTCCTCGCGACCGCCCACGATGCGGAGGGGAATCGCGTCGCTCTCGTTCCACGCCCCGCGCGCCGGCTCCCACTTCGCCCAGCGGACCCGCACCTGATCGCGGAAGTTGTGCGGGGCGAAGATCCGGGTGAAGACGAAGACGCGGTCGCCGGGGCGGGCGAGGAACACCCGCTCGTCGGGGTGCCAGAGGTCACGCAACCGTGTCCGGGGCAGGCGGCTGAGCTTGAACTCGGCGCCCTCCCGCTCCACTCCGTGCCAGACGCCCAGCGAGCGCACCGAGAGCGGCACCGGCGGCACGAGACGGACCACGAAGAGCACCAGGAGCACCACCTGGACCGCAATGGCCGGTCCCAGCGCTCGACGGAAGGTGAGCCACGGGTTCGCGCCCCACCGGGCCATCAGCCGCGCGAGGAGCACGATCGGCGCGAGCGACAGCCCGCTGGCCACGAAGAACATCCAGGGCCGGAGGTGCCCGAGCAGCACCGGGAGGAGGTAGGCGAGGTAGCTGGTGAGGGAGAAGGAGTAGAGGCCGAACAGCACCACGGGCCCGAGGCGGTGGAAGCGCGGGTGCTCGTTGATCAGGAGGAGCAGCGAGATCAGCACGAGGAACAGCACCGCCGTCACGCCGGAGCCGCTCTTCACGTAGAAGAGGATGTAGGCGTTCAGGAGCGTGCCGAGCATGAAGTGCATCGCATGCTCGACGGAGCGCCAGGGGCGGCGGAGCCAGCCCGGGGGCTCGAGCTGCAGCAGCTCGAAGCGCAGCATCGCACCGAGCAGGAGCCCGGTGACGGCCAGGTACGCCGCCTGCTGCACCAGGACCGGCGTCTCGTCGATGCGGCCCACCATCACCGCGTCGAAGAGAAAGCCTCCGATGAAGAAGGCGGTCGACTCCTCGCGGGCGTGACGGGCGCGGAAGGCGCGGAAGCGCCCCCACCAGTCCGTGGGGGCGAGCTCGGCGCCGACGACTGCGAGCTCAGGAGTAGCGGTCGTCCCGCCAGGGGTGGGCGGAGTTGCTGTAACCGCGGGTCTCCCAGAAGCCCGGTCGGTCATGGGTGAGGAACTCGATCCGCTTGATCCACTTGGAGCCCTTCCAGGCGTAGAGCTGGGGGGTGATCATGCGCACCGGTCCGCCGTGCTCGCGAGGGAGGGGCTTTCCCTCCGCGGTGTGCACGAGGAACACGTCGTCCTTCAGCGCCTCCTCGAGGGGGAGATTGGTGGTGTACCCGTCGTACCCGTGCACCAGCACGTGCGTCGCATCCGCGCGCGGGCGCGCCAGCGCAGCGACGGTGGCGAAGGCCACGCCCTTCCACTCCACGTCGAGCTTCGACCAGGTGGTGACGCAGTGAAAGTCGCTGACGTCGGTGACCTGAGGCAGGGCGAGGAAGTCCTTCCAGGTCAGGGTGAGCGGCTCCTCGACCGCGCCATCCACCCGGAGGGTCCACCGGTCCAGCGGGACGTCGGGCTTGGTCCCCAGGTCGAGCACCGGCCACCCGGAGGTGACGTGCTGGCCGATGGGCACGACGGGCATCCCGTGTCGGTTCGGCGGGCCGCTTCCCAGCGGCTTGCCGTCCGCCGCAGCAGGGGTGGCCTTCATCTTGTCGAAGAACCGGGCGCGGAGCTTCATCCGTGCCTCGACGATGCGGCGCTGAGCCTCATCGGCCGGCGCCCCTGCGCCGGTCGTCGAGCGTCCCCCTGGTGCGGGGGGCTCGGCCTCCGTCCCCGGTCCGGAGGCGGGAAGCTGGCTGTCGTCTGGGCTCACGGCTCAGCTCGCCGGGGGCTTCGCGTCGATGAGCGCCTTCAGCTCTCCGCGCTCCTCGAGCTCGCGGAGGATATCCGAGCCGCCCACGAACTTCCCATGGATGAACACCTGCGGGATGGTGGGCCAGCGGGTGTATTCCTTGATGCCGTCGCGCACGTCCGGCTCGGCCAGCACGTCGACGCCGTGAACCGGGCCGTACGCCTGGAGGATCTGCACCGCGGCGGCGCTGAAGCCGCACCGCGGGAAGAGCGGGTTGCCCTTCATGTAGATGACGACGGGGTGCGACTGGGTCTCCCGGTCGAACCGCGCCTTGAGGTCGGGATTCATTGAGTTCCTACGTCCTGGGGGCCCCGAACTTCTTCCACTGCTCGGGGGAATAGGTCCTTAACGCCAGGGCATGCAGCTCGCCCGAGTCCAGCAGATCCTGGAGGGGGGCGTACACCGCGGCGTGCTGGTCCACCATGCCCTTGCCCTCGAACGCCGCGGAGACCACCCGGGCCTCGAAGTGGTCGCCCGTCCCGGTGAGGTCCCGGATGGTGACCTGCGCGTCGGGCAGGGCGGACTTGATCCGTGACTCGAGCAGCGCGGGGTCCAGCATCAGTTCATCCCTCCTCCGGGCTGGAGCATGGCCGGGTCCACGCCGATCGAGCGCAGCGTGTCGTCCCACAGCGTCTGTGGCGAACCGCCGAGCACCGCGGAGGGGGCAGCCTCGGTGAACAGCCACGCACCCGCGGCGAGCTCCTTCTCCAGCTGGCCGGGCCCCCAGCCGCTGTAGCCCAGATAGAAGCGCAGGTTGCCCTCGGAGTCGGCGAGGAGCGCCTCCAGGGCGTCCACGGTCTCGGAGAGGAACAGGCCGTCGGAGAGGGGCTGCTTCTCGTCCACGCCGGTGCGGTCGTGGAGCACGAACCCTCGCTGAGGCTCCACCGGGCCGCCGACGAAGATCTTCTGGGACGCGAGGCGCGGGGCCACCGGCAGCGACTGCCCGTCCGCGACCTCGCGCAGGGTGAAGGGGCCGGGCCGGTTCAGGACCAGCCCACGCGCTCCCTCGGGTCCGTGCTGGAACACGTAAACCACCGTGCGCTGGAAGTTGGGGTCTCCGAGCTGGGGCATGGCGATGAGGAATCCCGGAGCGAGCGTCTCCACGGCGCGGACCTTACCAACACCGGGGCCGCCCCTGCGCGTGTGGTAGGAGCCGCTCATGCGTGCGCTGACCATCACCCGGTACGGTCCGCCGGAGGTCCTCGCCATCCGGGAGTCTCGGGATCCGGTGCCCGGCCCTGGACAGGTGTGCATCCGCGTTGCCCGGGCAGGGCTGAACTTCGCTGACGTGAGCGCGCGGGTCGGGCTCTACCCCGACGCTCCGAAGCCACCGGTGGTGATGGGGTACGAGGTGAGCGGCACCGTGGCCGCACTGGGCGAGGGAGTGAGCAGCCCACCGGTCGGCACCCGGGTACTGGCGATGACCCGATTCGGCGGGCAGGCGACGCACGCCCTGGCAGACGCGCGGTACGTGCTGCCGCTTCCCGACGGCATGGACCTGGACCAGGCGGCGGCCCTGCCCGTCAACTGGCTGACGGCGCACCACATGCTGCACCGGGTGGCGAACCTCCGGCCGGGGATGACGCTCCTGGTGCACATGGCGGCGGGCGGGGTGGGTCTCGCGGCCATCGGCCTGGCCCGGGCGGTGGGCGGGGTGAGCCTCTTCGGGACGGCCTCGGCCTCCAAGCACCCCGTCCTTCGCGAGGCGGGGGTGGACCACCCGATCGACTACCGCACGCAGGATTACGTGGCGGAGGTGAAGCGGCTCACCGGCGGCCGAGGCGTGGACCTGGCCCTGGATGCGCTCGGCGGACCGGAGTGGGCGCGGAACACCTCGGTGCTCGCTCCGGGGGGCCAGCTGATCTGCTTCGGCTGGGCGAACGCCACCTCGGGCGAGTCGCGAAATCTGCTGAAGGTGGCCACTGGCCTGGCGACGATGAAGCGCTGGAACGCGCTGGATCTCATGTCGAGGAACATCACCGTGTCGGGCGTGAACGTCGGTCACCTCTGGAGCGAGGCGGAGATGATGCGGGCCACGCTGGACGCGCTCCTCGCGCTCTGGCGCGAGGGCAAGGTGCGCTCGCACATCGACCGGGTGTACCCGCTGGAGGAGGGACCTGCCGCGCACCGGCGGATGCACGAGCGGAAGAACGTGGGGAAGATCCTCTTCGACTGCGCGTGAGCGGCGGACGACGAGCGTCCGGCCGGTCAAGATCCTCCGTCGACGGGGAGGTCGCGGCGCTCTGAGGCAGAGACGACGGTGAATGGCGGGCTCGTCACCGGGGGGGATAGAGGCGACACCTGGGACGCTGGCGATGAGCGCGTACTAATGCCAGCTCTGGTGCTGGCTCTGCAGCGCCTCGGCGAGGCGAGCCGGCTCGAGCGGCTTGCCGATGAAGAGGTCCGCGCCGATTCCCTTGCACCGCCGGGCGGTCGCCGCGGTGGACATGGCCGAGATGCCGATGAGGACCGACTCGGGGAAGCGCTCACGCAGCCGCGTGATGAGCTGAACCCCGCTCTCGCCCGGCAGGAACACGTCCACGACGGCGACGTCCAGCGCGCCCGCCTGCTCGAGGAGCATCTCTGCCTCCTCGGCGCTCCCCACCGCGACGGTGCGGTAGCCCCAGAGGGAGATCAGCTCCACCAGCATGGCGCGCTGCGCCGGGTCGTCCTCGACGATCAGGACCGATCGCCGCACGTTCTCCACCCGCCGGCGGCTGCCGGGGGCCTTCTCCTCTGCCGCCCCCTCCCCCGCCGCGGGGGCGTCCTCGAGCTCAGGACTCATGCGTGCCTGGAACTCCCTCCTCCGAACAGCCGAAGGTAGGAACCTCACCCCGCCCCGGACAGAGGCCGGGGAGCGCTCCTTCCGCCAGTGAACGTGAAAGTGTTCAACCCCGGCACGGGAACGTTGCGGAAAGACGGGCGGCCAGGGCCGGGCGCGGGCATTCGCGCACCGGGCACTGGCCGACGCCTCTGGCCGGGTGTGGGGGGCGAGGGTCCCGGGCCGACCTGGCCTCAGGCCGTGGCCGGCGGGGCGGACGTCACCTGCTCGGGCTCGGGCGAGGGCTTGCGGAAGAACTCCTCCGGTTTTTCCAGAAGCAGGGCCTCCCGCAGCACGTCGTCCACGTACTCCACCGCCACGATGCGCAGCTGGTCGCGGATCTTCTTCGGGATGTCCCGGAGGTCCTTCCGGTTCTCCTTGGGGATGAGGACGGTCTTCATCCCCGCGCGGTGGGCGGCCAGCGTCTTTTCCTTGAGTCCGCCAATCGGGAGCACCCGGCCGCGGAGGGTGATCTCCCCGGTCATCGCCACATCGCGGCGGACCGGGATCTTCGCCAGCGCCGAGACCAGCGCGGTGGCCATGGTCACCCCGGCGGACGGGCCGTCCTTGGGGATGGCGCCCTCGGGCAGGTGGATGTGGATGTCGCAGGTCTCTGCGAAGCGGCGATCGATGCCGAAGCGATCCGCCCGGCTGCGCACATAGGACATCGCCGCCTGGGCGGACTCCTGCATCACCTCGCCCAGCTTGCCGGTGATGATCAGCTTGCCCTTGCCCGGCATCACCGTCGCCTCGGTGGTGAGCAGCTCGCCGCCCATCTCGGTCCAGGCCAGCCCGGTGACGATGCCCACCTGGTCCTCGCGCTCGACCTCGCCGAAGCGGTACCGGGGGACGCCCAGGTACTTCATCACCATCTTCCGGTCGACCCGGACCGGCCGCTTGCCGTTCTTGAGCACGTCACGGGCGACCTTGCGGAACACCGAGGCGATCTCCCGCTCCAGCGAGCGAACTCCGGACTCGCGGGTGTACCGGTGGATGATGGTGCGGATCGCCTCGCGGGTGAGGCTGACCTCCACGTCGGAGAGGCCGTTGGCCTCCTTCTCCTTCGGGATGAGGTACCGGCGGGCGATGCTCAGCTTCTCCATCTCGGTGTAACCGGCGATCCGGATGACCTCCATGCGGTCCTGGAGCGGTCCCGGGATGTTGTGCATCGTGTTCGCGGTGCAGATGAACATCACCTTCGACAGGTCGTAGTCGCAGTCGAGGTAGTGGTCGTTGAAGGTGTTGTTCTGCTCGGGGTCCAGCACCTCCAGCAACGCGCTCGACGGATCGCCGCGGAAGTCGGTGGACATCTTGTCGACCTCGTCGAGCAGGAAGACCGGGTTGTTGCTGCCCGCCTTCTTCAGCGACTGGATGAGCTTGCCCGGCATCGCGCCGATGTACGTGCGCCGGTGGCCGCGGATCTCCGCCTCGTCGCGGACGCCGCCCAGCGACAGGCGCACGAACTTGCGGCCCGTGGCCCGGGCGATGCTCCGCGCCAGCGAGGTCTTGCCCACCCCCGGCGGTCCGACGAAGCAGAGGATGGGGCCCTTCAGCTTCTGCACCAGCGCCTGCACCGCCAGGTACTCGAGGATTCGCTCCTTGGCCTTCTTCAGCCCGTAGTGGTCCTCGTCCAGGACGCGCTCGGCCTCCGCCACGTCGAGCCGGTCGCGGGTCTCCTCGTACCAGGGCAGGGAGAGGATCCAGTCGATGTAGTTCCGGACCACCGTGGCCTCGGCGCTCATCGGGCTCATCATCCGGAGCTTCTTCAGCTCCTTCTTGACCTTGAGCGTGGCCTCCTTGCTCATCCGCTTGGTGCGGAGCTTCTCCTCGATCTCCTGGACCTCGTTCTTGAACTCGTCCCGCTCGCCGAGCTCCTTCTGAATGGCCTGCATCTGCTCATTCAGGTAGTACTCCTTCTGGGTCTTCTCCATCTGCTTCTTGACCCGGGTGCGGATCTTCTTCTCCACCTGGAGAATCTCGATCTCGCCCTGCATCAGCTCGTAGAGCTTCTCCAGACGCTTGGCGGCGTTCTCGGTCTCCAGCAGCGCCTGCCGATCATTGAGCTTGAGGCTCAGCTGGACGGCGATGGTGTCCGCGAGGCGCGCCGGATCGTCGATGCTCGCCACCTGCATCAGCATCTCCGGCGGGATGCGCTTGTTGAGCTTGACGAAGGCCTCGAACACCGAGTGCACGCTGCGCACCAGCGCCTCGAGCTCGACGGTCTTCTCCGACTGCTCCTCGACCTCCTCCACCTCCACCACGAAGTACTGCTGCGCGGGCTCGCCGCGGTCCGGCTGGTCGCCGCGCACGAAGCGGCGGACCCGGGCGCGCTTCACGCCTTCCACCAGCACCTTCACCGTGCCGTCCGGGAGCGGGAGGAGCTGGATGACGTGGCCCAGGGTGCCGAAGGCGTAGATGTCGTCGACGCCGGGGTCGTTGGTCTTGGCCTTCTTCTGGGCGGCGAGAAAGATCGAGGCCTTGTCGTCCGGGCCCTTGTGGGCCATGGCCTCCTTCAGCGCGGCGATCGACTTCTCTCGCCCCACGAACAGCGGGACCACCTGGTGCGGGAAGACGATGATGTCGCGCAGCGGCAGGAGCGGGACCGTCTCGGTGGGGCGGCCTGGGTCTCGCTTGTCGTCTCGTCCGAAGAGCATGTGTCGACGTGTCAACGGGCCCACTGGGGATGCGATGGGTGAGGCTCCGGAGGACGCTCCGGAGGCACGGGGCCCGTCCTTTGGTGAGCGAGAGGATACACCCTCGGGCCGCACCCCGCCGCTTTCGACGCCCTCGCCGAGAGAGCATCCGTCCAGGCGAGAGCGTCTGTCGTGGCCAGCCCACGCCCCGCCCCCGAGACGGGAGTCGGAACGGCCCCGTCCCCGGTGTACATGTATGCAATCGTTGCAGCTCGCCGCCGTGTGGCGGGGAAGGAGAGACCGTCCGATGGTGCTTGGAGTCGATTTCCTGCCAGTCGACATGACCCAGCTGGTCGCCGTCGTGCTCGGCTGCATGATCCCGCTGGTCTTCGTGGTGGGCCTCACCATGCGCTTCGCCGCGAAGCCCCTCGTGGAGGCGCTGGGCAAGCTCCGCGAGAACGGCGCTCCTGCCAGAGAGCTGGAGGTGCTGAGCCGCCGGGTGCTGGAGCTGGAGCAGGAGGTGCTGCGGCTCCGCGCCGCCCAGGGGTCCAGCGCGCCCGCGCTCGACCCGGGGAGCACGCTGCGGCTGCGGCGGTGAGCGTGGCGCCATGGACACGCTGCCGATCGATCTGACCCAGCTGGTCGCAGCCATCATGGCCTCACTGCTGGTGCTGATCCCCGTCCTGGGGCTGGCGATCCGCTTCTCCGCGAGGCCGTTCGTCGACGCCCTGGTCGCGAGCAGAGGCGAGGGGGCGCGGCCCGCGGATCTCGAGGCGCTCCGGACGCGCATCGACGCCCTGGAGCACGAGGTCAAGGACCTGACGGGAGGCGCGGCCCGTCCGGCGCTCCCCGACGCGCGCCCCATCCCGCTCCGTCCCTGAGCCCTCCCGGTGGTTAGCCGCTGCCCCTGCGGAGGTACCGGCCGATGAGCGACCAGCCCTGGCTGATGCGGGTGGAGGGTGCGCTCGAGGCGCACTTCAAGCAGCCCACCGGTCCGAGCCGCCCCGGCGTCGACTGGACCATCGGCCTGAAGCGCGGAGAGCAGATGTACCGGGTCCGCGTGCGCTCCTACTTCGCCGAAGACATGACCGCGGCGGTGAGGGAAGACAACACCTACCTCGGGCGGACGGTGATGCAGTACCTGAACGACCTGCTCGAGAGCGGGTGGACGCCCACGCAGGAGCGCGAGCACGTGATCACCATCGGGAATCCTCCTCCGGGGACGCCCGTGCGTTCGCGCAGACCGTGGTGGCAGTTCTGGAGGTAGGGAAGGGTCGGAAGGGACCCGATGGTCCCGCGGTCGGGGATTTGACGGGTCAGTGAAGCGCGCCGGACACTGCCCCGAGCCACTGGAGGAGCACGGTGGGCGCCCGGCGTCCGGCAGCACCCTGGAGACTCGTCTCGACCGGGGCCGTGCTCGGTCTCGTTCTCGGCTGCGCGTCGACGCCGACGGTCCCCTCCCCCGAGGTGGCCCGGACGGACGTGCTCGACGCCGAGCGTCGCTGGTGGCGCGCGGTGTCCACGGGCGACGTCGACCGTGCGTTGAGCCGGTTCAGCGAGGACACGGTCTTCGAGGCGCCGGACGGCTCGCAGGTGCGCGGCCGGGTGGCGCTGGGCGCTCGGCTCCGTCGCGATCTCCGGGACCGGATCGAGGTGCTCGGCACCCCCGAGCACGTGCACGTGGACTCACCGGAGCTGGTGGTGGTCACCGGGAGCGGTCGGTGGACGGACGCGGCAGCCGAGGACCGAGGCCCCACCACGGTCCGGTACATCGATACCTGGCGATGGACAGGGTCGAGCTGGCGACTGGTCTCGTCGGCGGCGAGCCCACAGGCGGAGAGCTCCGCCAGCACCGCGCTGGTCAGACAGGTCCTCGCCGCGTGGAGCAGCGGCGACTGGGCGGGTCTCCAGCCGCTTCTCGCCCCAGGGTACCGGGCGCGGTCCAACGTCAGCACCGGGGACGGTGGCGAGCTGCGCCGGCGCTTCCAGTCCTTCCACCGTTCCTGGGCGAAGGCTCGCTTCGACATCGTGGAGCAGTTCACGGTCGGCGAGCGCATCGTGACCCGCCTCACGGCCACCCTCACCGAGGCCGGGACCGGACGGACCCTCCGCTACGCGGGCCTCGACGTCAGCCGGGTGGTGGACGGACAGCTCACGGACCACTGGGACAGCTGGGAGCCGCTCCCCGGTCCGCCCTCACCGTCGACCACCACGCCGGGCTCGGGCAGCGGGACGCCCGCGCCCCCACCGGCCAGCTCCCCGCCATCGAGCACCGAGACGAGCTCGGTGGTCCCGCTCCCCGGACCCGGCGCTGCCTCGAGCGCTGCCGGCACGCCCGTGGAGTGACGGCGTGGACGGCGCCGACCGCTCTCGGGTCCGGGGAGCGTGACGAGGGGTGAGGTTCGCCCGCCGCCGGATGACCGGTCCGGCACATGGAACAGCGCAGCAGATGCAGAAGCGCTCGGACGGGCCGCAGGGTCGGTCGGCGAACACGTCGCACGGCCGAGGTGCTCAGTGCGCCAGAATCGCGACAGCGTCAGCGGCGGGGAGTCCAGCCCGCACCGCTGCGTTCACCAGCCGCGTGACGGCGGCGACGAGCTGCACGCTGCCGGGCTCCTCGCCTCCCCGGCTCTCCACCCGGAGCAACGCCCCGGCGCATTGAGAGGCGGCGCGGATCGGATCGGCCGGAGCGCCGGTGGCGCGGGCGATGCGCTCCAGGGCAGGCATGGTGGCGCGCGCGATGTCGCTTCCGGTGAGGGCCGCCAGTACCCGGATGCGTCGCGCGGCTTCGTCCGCCCCCAACCGCTCGAGGACGGCGGGCGCCAGCCCACGGACGGCCCGGTCTGCCAGCGCGGAGGGAGTGAGGGGCGCGTCCGGGGAAAGAGGCGCGAGCGCCGTTGCCGGCACGTACCGCCCGAGGTCCTCGAGGAGAAGAGCGCCGAGGCCAGTCGTCACAGCGGAGACCTGCTGGGTTGGTCGCGAGGATCGGCCGCGAGGGCAAGCGAGGACCGACCAACCCAGCCGGTTTCCGCTGTCAGGCCGATTCCTTCTGCAGCTCGTCCTTGTCGGTGGCGTGCAGGATGACCGGCTCGCTCTTCTTGAGGATGACCTCCTCGGAGATCACCACCTCGCGCGCGGTCTTCTGGGACGGGATGTCGTACATCACGTCGAGCATCGCCGTCTCGAGGATGGATCGAAGGCCGCGGGCCCCGGCCTTGCGGCGGATGGCCTCCGAGGCGATGGCCTTCAGCGCCCCGTCGGTGAACTTCAGCGCCACCCCGTCGAGGTCGAAGAGCTTCCGGTACTGCTTCACCAGCGCGTTCTTCGGCTGGCTGAGGATGCTCATCAGGGAGCCCTCGTCCAGCTCCTCCAGCGCGGTGACGATGGGCAGCCGGCCGATGAACTCGGGGATCATCCCGAACTTGAGGAGATCCTCGGGCTCCACGTGCTGGAGCAGCTCGGAGAGGTTCCGCTGCTTCTTTTCCCTGATGTCCGCCCCGAAGCCCAGGGAGCGCCCGCCAAGCCGCCGCTCGATGATCTGGTCCAGCCCGCCGAAGGCGCCACCGCAGATGAAGAGGATGTTGGTGGTGTCCACCTGCAGGAATTCCTGCTGCGGGTGCTTGCGTCCGCCCTTGGGCGGGACGTTGGCCACCGTGCCCTCGATGATCTTGAGCAGGGCCTGCTGCACGCCCTCGCCCGAGACGTCACGGGTGATGCTCGGGTTCTCGGACTTGCGGGCGATCTTGTCGATCTCGTCGATGTAGACGATGCCCCGCTGCGCGCGCTCGATGTCGTGATCCGCGGCCTGGAGCAGGTTGACGATGATGTTCTCCACGTCCTCGCCCACGTAGCCCGCCTCGGTGAGGCAGGTGGCATCGGCGATGGTGAACGGGACGTTGAGGATGCGGGCCAGGGTCTGGGCGAGCAGCGTCTTGCCGCTGCCGGTGGGGCCGAGCAGAAGGATGTTGCTCTTCTGCAGCTCCACGTCGTCCATCGCGACCTTGGACTCGATGCGCTTGTAGTGGTTGTGGACCGCGACCGCGAGGACCTTCTTCGCCCGTTCCTGCCCGATGACGTACTCGTCGAGGATCGACTTGATCTCGCTGGGGCGGGGGATGCGGAGCTTGGTGTCCTTGGTCTCCTCCCGGTCGATCTCCTCGGCGATGATGTCGTTGCAGAGGCCGATGCACTCGTCACAGATGTAGACCGTGGGCCCAGCGATGAGCTTCTTCACCTCCTTCTGCGACTTGCCGCAGAAGGAGCAGCACAACGTCTGGTTGGACTTCTCCACGTTCTTCCCTGCCATCAAAGCCCTCGACTCCCGAATCTAGTCCTGGTTCCGCGTTTCTAACAGCCAGTGGCCGGAAGGCGCAGCGCGCCACCGGACAGGGGGAGAAGCTCAGCGATCGCGCCGCTCTTCCGCGGGTTTGAGGCTCTTCCGGTTGACCGAGACCACCTCGTCCACGATGCCGTAGGCCCGGGCCTCCTGTGCGCCCATGAAGTAGTCACGGTCGCTGTCCTTCTCGACCCTCTCCAGGGGCTGCCCGGTGTGCCTGGCGATGATCTCGTTGAGCCGGCCCTTCATCCGGAGGATCTCCTTGGCCTGGATCTCGATGTCGGTGGCCTGCCCCTGCGCACCGCCCATCGGCTGGTGGATCATGATCCGGGCGTTGGGGAGGGCCTGCCGCTTCCCCTTGGCACCGGCGAGCAGCAGCACCGCGCCCATCGAGGCGGCCTGGCCCACGCAGATGGTGGAGACCGCCGGCCGCACGTACTGCATCGTGTCGTAGATCGCCATGCCCGCGGTGACCGAGCCGCCCGGAGAGTTGACGTAGAGGTTGATGTCCTTGTCCGGGTCCTCGGACTCCAGGAAGAGCATCTGGGCCACGATGACGTTGGCCAGCTCGTCGTGGATCTCGGTGCCGAGCAGGATGATCCGGTCCTTCAGGAGCCGGCTGTAGATGTCGTACGAGCGCTCGCCGCGGTGGGTCTGCTCGATGACGTAGGGGATGAGAGGCATCGGTGGGAACTCCTAGCCTTCATCCTTCGCGGCAGCCTTCAAGAATTCAACCGTCTTTTCCTCGCGGACCCGCTGCTCGAGGGCGCGCCGCTGCTCGGGCTCCTTGAACGCCTTGCGCACCTGGTGGAGGGGAGCTCCGCTCTCGGTCGCATATTGGGCAATGCGCGCGTCGAGCTCGTCGGAGTTCACGGAGAATCCCTCCTTCTCCGCGACCGCTGCCAGGAGCAAGGCTCCGCGCACCTCCGCCTCCGCCTTCGGACGCATCTCGTCCCGGAGCGAGGCGAAGTCGAGGTTGAGCCGCGAGGGGTCGAGGCCCTGGCGGGCCATCATCCGCAGCGCACCATCGAGCATCGCATCCAGCCCCCGCTCGATCATCGCCTTCGGCAGCTCGAACGGGTTGCGCTCCACCAGAGCCTTCAGTAGCTGGTCGCGCTCTTCCTGGGCCGCGCGGTTCCGCGCGGAGACCTCGAGGTCGGTCCGGACCTTGCCTCTCAGCTCCGCGAGGGTCTCCCCTCCCCCGACCTCCTTGGCAAAGTCGTCGTCCAGGGTGGGGACCAGCTGGCGCTTGAGGCCCTTGAGGCTGAAGGTGAAGTGGGCGGTCTTCCCCGCGCGGGCCGGCTCCGGGTCGTCCTTGGCGAAGGCGTGCTCGAGCTCCTTCTTCTGGCCCACCACCGTGCCGGCGAGCTCGGGCACGTTGCCGCGCAGCAGATCGCCGGCGGCCACCTCGACCGTCACGTCCTCGGCATGGCTCCCGGGGAACGGCTGCCCGTCGATGGTGCCGGCGTAGTCCACGATGGCGAGGTCACCGGTCTGGGCGACGGTGCGCCCCTCGACCGGCTCGA
>Ga0105104_10002187_pt1 | contig 14412 bp, 13 predicted proteins | sample PPLLaktember2015_3_FD_87034 | JGI IMG/M metagenome (GOLD analysis project Ga0105104, IMG submission 87034) | Freshwater sediment microbial communities from Prairie Pothole Lake near Jamestown, North Dakota, USA - PPLs Lake P7 Core (6) Depth... | ecosystem: Environmental > Aquatic > Freshwater >... | reverse complement strand
GGCGCGGGCGGGTCTCGTCCACCAGCACGTGGATCTTCTTCCCCTGCTCGTGCGCCGTGCGGATCACCCCAAGCGCGGTCCCCCAATCGACCGTCGCCAACGCGCCCGTGTTGCAGTGATGGATGATCGTGTCGCCGTCATCGATCAACGCCGCGCCGTGCTCCGCCATCCGTTTGTTGATCTCCACATCGTCGTCGGCGATGCGCTGGGCGGCACTCAGGACCAGCTGGCGCAGCTCGTCGGAGGTTTTTTCATCCCTCAGTTTTTCTGCCACCCACATCACCTTATCGACTGCCCACGCCAGGTTCACGGCAGTGGGACGCGCCGCTTTCAAGGTATCGGCGGCAGCCTGTAAATCGTCGAGCAGGTCCCGACTCGAGTTTGCGCCGGATTCATATCCCGCCAGCGCCAGCCCAAAGGCCGCCGCGGCGCCGATGGCCGGCGCGCCGCGCACGACCATATCCTTGATCGCCCGCGCCACCGAGGCATGATCCTTGAACGCGACGACCTCAAAACGACCAGGCAAAATGCGCTGGTCGATCATCTTGAGCTGGTTATCTTCCCAAAATACGGTTCGCATGAAAAGAATTTTACCCGCAATTGTCGAGTTTGGTTTTACAATTCATAAACGAGAGGTACAGTGAACCAAGACAGATTGCTTTTGCCCATGATATTTTTGACCTTTGTTTTTATGGGGTTTGGATGTAGTTCATTGAATGCGGCATCTCCCCCAGTCATAAACACTGCTATCGCAACTGTGACTTCCACTCCACTCCACTCCGCTAAAACGCCAATTCCATCGACAACTTCTTGGACGCCGCTTCCAACGCTCTCCCCGAATAAAGCCCAAGATTTGGTAGCAAAGTTATTAAAAGAAAACGCGGGTTGTCGCTTACCGTGTTGGTGGGGCATAGTTCCCGGGCAAACAAGCTGGCAGGAGGCACAGGCCTCACTATTTCCAATTGCAGATTCAATATATGAAGCCACGGACGAAAATTCAAATCCAAGACATTTTGAAGTGTTTTTTCCTGCGCCCTACCCTTCAACTGGAAAATTCAGACAGGAGCTTTTGGTGGAAAACGGCATCGTGAAACAGGTGGAAGTGTTGCCACAGCAGTTTAGCAAATATTCAGTTCCAAACGGCTTGTTTCAAGAATTTGGCAATCCCGAGATGATACTTCTGGGTGGATCCGTCGATCAAGTTCAAACCTTCGAGTTAATCCTATATTACCCACATCAAGGTATATTTGCGCTGTATTCCAATGAACTGCATCCATTCCAACAGCAGGAGGTATTGAATGTTTGCTTTACGGAAGCTGAAATGTCCTATGTTGATATATTCCTTTGGAATCCGGCCGACTCATTTTCAGAAACACTTGATTATATTTTTGGAGAATACGAACGCCCCTTTCACAATATAGAGGTTGTTACGAATCTTACGGTTGATGAATTCTCTGACCTCTTTGAATCTGGTAAGCCCGGTTGTTTTAAAACCCCGTCCAACTTTTGGACTAATTGATTTGCCTATGTCTCAAAATATCCTCATCGACATCCTCGGCTGGACGGGCTCGATCCTCTCTCTCCTGGCATATGCCCTGGTCTCGGCGAAGAAGACCCCGGGCGATTCACTCCTCTACCAGGGGCTGAACATCCTGGCCGGTTTCCTGCTCATTGCCTATACCATTTATCTGGGAGCGTATGCCACGACCGGTCTGAATGCGGTCTGGACGGCGATCGGTATATTCACGCTGGGACGCAAATGGCTTACACGCAATTAATTCCGCAGCATACACCCGGTGCGCGCGTGGATGAAATTTCACGCGGCGAGGCATATCGTTTATCAATCCCGGCTGGGCCGGCCGACAAATATCGCCTCGCCCAGGTTTATGACTACGCGAAAATCTCAAGAAGCCAGTTCGCCCTGCGAGCCCCCCTTCGCCTCAGCCTGGCCGCGCGGATCTCAAGCGAGTCCATCCCCGGGACGTGGGGATTCGGCGTCTGGAACGATCCGTTTGGATTGTCGTTCGGGTTTGGAGGCAATCCCTGGCGGCTGCCGGCCCTCCCGAATGCAGCCTGGTTCTTCGGCGCGTCGAACGAGAATTATTTGTCGTTTCGTGAAACAGGGCGAGAGGACCTCGCCCCTACGGTTGCGGCCAATGGTTTTTTGGCACAGACGTTTCGTTCACCGAGGTTCCATCCGCTGCTGATCCCGGCCGGGCTGGCACTCCCCTTCTCCCGCAAGCTCACGCGCCGGCTGCTGGGGCGCGTCATCGGCGAGGACGGAATTAATTTGTCCAGCAGGCGCTCTCTGGCGCCGTCGGGCGCGTTAGAGAACGCGCGATACACAGAGCTCGATATCACCCGATGGCACAGATACAGCCTCGATTGGCGCGCGGAGCGCGTCTCGTTCGAAGTGGACGACGTCCGGGCCTTTGAGTCGCCCGTGAGTCCGAATCCGCCGCTGGGGCTGGTCATCTGGATAGACAATCAATACGCGGCGTTCACCCCCGAAGGAAAGATCGGGTTCGGCGTTTTGGAAAACCCCGAACCCGCGTGGTTGGAAGTCAAGGATATTCATTTGGCGTAGGGGCGACGTTACGTCGCCCTTACATGGGTGGCCAATACCGTGCGATCAGATCCGCCGTGAAGGGGATGACGTGCAGAAGCGTATCCACGATCAAACCCAGGATCAACCAGCCGCCGAAATTGCGATTGTGAACAAAGCAAAAGGCTGAAAACCATGTCGGCCAGGCAGGCCATCCCGCCGGGGGTTCCGCCGGACGCGGGCTATTGAGCACCTTGATCGCAGTGAGCGCATCCTTGAACGCCAGGAAAACGATCAGCATGACAGGCGTGAAATAGCGCGGGACAAAAACCAAATAAGCAATGACGACGTAAATTAAGATAAGGGCAGCCTGGTCCACGCGGCGGGCAAATGCCTCTCCCACCCGCACCGGGAAAGTGCCCACGCCCCTCTTCTTATCGTCATCGTGCTTGTCGATGTGCTTGCCGACATTGATGCTGGCAACGCCCAGCCCATACGGAACGCCGGCCAGGACAACATTCCAGAGATTGCTGAGGTCCCCGCCTTTGATCAGCGTCAGGACGAGGTAGACACCGCCCACCAGAATGGGTCCCCAGATCAGGAAGATCGCCAGCTCGCCGAGCCCCCAATACTTGAACGGATACGTGTACGCCAGCAGTGTGATCGCCCCGAAAGCGAACAGGCCGATCACGGCCGGGTGGAAGCCGGTGGCGAACAAGGCATAGATACCTGCCAGGGTCGCCAGCGTCCCGCTGACGAGGAACCACCTGATCTGCTGGGATTTGGTGAAGAAGCCCTGCACAAGCGGATGAACCCCATACTGCGCCCGGAAGTAGTTGTTATTGTCCACGCCGCGCGAAAAATCGGTGTAATCGTTCAGGATATTGTTCGTACCGTGCGCAATAAACAATCCGAATGTGAGAATGAGAAAGGGGATCCAGGAAAAGTTGCCGTCACGCCAGGCCAGCAGCCCGGCAATGACACAGGTATAGACGGTCACCAGTGTGACGGCAGAACGGGTGGCAATCAGCCACTTGGAAACGACATCGAGCGAGTCCCACTCCTTCTTGTCGTCCATCTTGATCAATTGCCAGGAGGCTTTGCGCCACATTGCAAAGTTGATATGCATATCTCTCTCCTTTAAGTTGTAACGAATGAGCGAACGGAGCGCTCACCCATTTGGGTACTTGAAAAGAATTCTTAAAAAATTATACTATGGTTTGTGAAATCGGATACAATCAGTCAGGTATCACATCTCACTCTTAGCCGAGGCGAGAGCCGCCTCGGAGCTTAACTTCCCGCAGCAAGCATTGTTCATCTTCATAGCCTTCAACAAGGAAAACCCGCGAGAGGTTGGAGGAATTTCCATGTCAGTCTCTGTCAAGGAGAGGCTTGGGTTATCGAACCTGAAGCATCCCGAAATCCGCGTAAACCCCTACCCTTTTTATGCACAACTTCGCGCCCAGGACCCGGTCCATTGGGACGAGGAGCTTGGTTTCTGGGTGCTGACCCGCTATGCCGACATTGCCTCGGTCTACCAGGACCCGCGTTTTTCCAGGGCACAGGGACTGAGAAGCGGCTATGAACGCCTTCCTGAATCCGAGCAGACGATTGCCGAGCCGGTCTATCGCTGCTTTTCAAAAACCATGTTCTATTCAGACCCGCCCTATCACACGCGCCTGCGCGGGCTGGTCAGCAGCGCCTTCACACCGGCCACGGTCGAGCAGATGCGTCCGTACGTCGAACAAACCGTGGACAGCTTATTGGACGCTGTTCAAGCCAACGGGCAAATGGATGCCATCGCTGAATTTGCTTATCCGCTGCCCATTCTTGTGATTGCTCACATGCTGGGGCTCCCGGCCGAAGAACGCGGACAATTCAAAAAGTGGTCCGACGACCTCTTCGCGATCCTGGGCAGCGTGCCGCATTCGCCTGAACTTATGGAAGGCGCTGCCCGTAGTTTGCATGCTCTGACCGATTACATTACGAAATTGAGCGAGGCGCGCCGCCGGCAGCCGCGCCAGGATCTATTGACTGCCCTGGTCGAAGCCACGCAGGATGGAGAACAACTCACCCGGGAGGAACTTGTCGCCAACATGGTCATCCTGCTGAGTGCCGGACATGAGACGACCATCAATCTGATCGGCAATGGGCTGCTGGCACTTCTCCAGAACCGGGACCAGCTGCAAAAGCTGCGCGGGCGACCGGACCTGATCGGTTCCGCCGTCGAGGAGATGATGCGCTACGACAACCCGGTGCAGATCGCGTACCGCTCCGCCGCGCAGGATGTGGAGCTCGGTGGGAAGCTGATCCGCAAAGGACAGCTGGTCAATTCGGTTCTGGCGGCAGGGAACCGCGACCCGGAGCGGTTTTCGGAACCGGATCGGTTCGATATCATGCGTGACGAAGGGCGGAATCTGGGATTCGGGCTGGGCATCCATTATTGCCTCGGCGCGCCCCTGGTCCGGCTGGAGGCGCAGACGGCCTTCACGGCCATCCTGCATCGTTTCCCCGAGCTGACTCTGGCTGCCGGTGAACTGGAGTGGCAGGAACATCCCATCTTTCGCGGGGTGAAGTCACTGCCGGTGGAATTTTGATGTCGTTGCGAGGAGTGGCGCCTTTGGCGCCACGACGAAGCAATCTCCTCCTTACGAGGAGATTGCTTCGCTCACCGCTCCGCGGTTCGCTCGCAACGACATGGTTTAAGTCGGGAGCCCCTTCCGAATCTGTTCTTCGGTGAAGCGGGTTTTGGGGGCCAGGTCCTCAGGCAGCGGCTGGCTGTCCGGCAGGGGGTTGCTGATGCCATCTGCCAGCATTTGGACCTGCGAGGCGGAGATCAGCGGCTTGGGCATGAATCCCGAAGCCCAGGCGAGCAGGCGCTGCGCAAAGACCGGAAAAGGCAAAACGACCAGGGAGGACCTGCCCATGACCTTCGCAATCCGGCGGGCCGCGGCACTGAACGGAAATTCCTCGGGCCCGAGGATCGCCACCGTCCGACGCGAGAGGCGGTCATCCGTCAGCGCGGCCAGAATGACGGACACCAGATCCTCGACCGCGATCAGGCGGACGGTTTTCTCCCGCAGCCCCACCGTCGCGAAGACCGGCAGCTTCCGCAGCAGGTTCCCCAGGTTATTCAGTAAATGATCCCCCTCGCCATAAACAAGTCCCGCTTTGAGAATAGTGTAATTCAGGCCTGACTGCTTTACGATCTCCTCCCCCTCCCATTTGGTCGTGTGATATGCAGAGCGGACATTCGGCCGGGCGTGCAGATAACTCACCAGCACGAATTTCTGGACGCCACTCTGCTGCGCGGCCGCCACAGCCGAGCGGGCGCCCTCCACGTGAACCTGCTGAAAGGTCTGCGAAGGGTCCTCGCTGGTTCCCGCGCAATGCACCACCGCTGTACAGCCTGCGAAGGCGCGCTCCAGCTCGGAGGTGGCGGTAACGTTCGCGTGTACATGACTGAGCTTATTGTGAGCAGGGAGCCCACTGCCGCGCGTATAAAGCCCGCGTGAGAGACTGACAACCTCGTGTCCACGGTCAAGCAGTTCTTGCGTCAGATGCCTGCCAATGAATCCCGTTCCGCCGGTAACTGCAATTTTCATCGTCGCTACCTTTGCTCGTTACCGCCAGAAGGCCGGCAGAAAGATCCGCATAAGGTTATCCGCGAACAAGCCGATGATATACAGGCCGCCAAACAAACGGACATGCCTGAGTTGAGGTGTGGAGAACCAGCGCGGCCAGGTTTCGAAGCCGGGCGGCGCTTCCGTCGGGCGCGGCCGGGTCAGGAGCTCGATCACCCTCCAGGCCCGAGGAAATGCCAGGAATACAAGCAGGACGGCCGGAGTCAGGAAGCGCGCCCCGAAGACCAGGTACAGGACGATGGAATAGGATAGGATCAGCGCAAAAATATTCACATAGCGCGCGGCCCGCTCCCCAATCCGGACCGGAAGCGTCTTCACACCTTTGGCCTTATCGGCGTGAAGCTTGTCCACGTGCTTGCCCCAGTTGAAACTTCCGAAGCCAAATCCAAATGCCATCCCGGTGAGAGCCACATAACCAAGATTGGGAGTGATCTGTCCCGCCAGGACGGTGTAGACACCCGGAATAATGATCAGTCCCCAGTTGATGTAGATCAGGATCTCACCCAGGCCCAGGTACTTCAGCGGGTAGGCATAGAACGGAATCATCAGGATGCCGATCGCGAACAGTCCGATCACGATGGGTGAAAACGAAGTGTAAATTAGCATGAAGATACCGGCCAGAGTCGCCAGGGTACCCGCGGTCAGGAACCAGCGCAGCCAGTCGTGCCTCGTCCAGAACTTGTGCACGAGCGGATGAATACCATAGAGGGCACGATAATAATTGTCCTCGTCGACGCCGCGTGAGAAATCGATGTAATCATTGACGAGATTTTCGGTGCTGTGAGCGAAGAACAGGCCGACCGTCATCACCAGCCAGGGCAGCCAGTCAAAATAACCGTCCCGCCAGGCCAGGAGTCCCGCCATCACTCCGGCAAAGGCCGTCAACTGTGTCACGGTGCCGCGTGTGGCAATCAGCCATTTGGTGATGAGGTCCAGTTTGTCCCACTCGGTCTTCTCGTACAACTTGATGGGGCGCTGTAAGGCCGTCACCCACATACTGATATTGGCATTCATACCCGGTCTCCCTTCCTGCATTACTCCAAGTTGGTTTTCTTTCATAGTTTATTACTCCGTATATTTCCTGTACAAACTTTCCCAGCCCGCCAGCGAGCCGTAAAGGTAAAAGATATTCCTGAGCGCCTCGAAGACCGGACCGGGCAACTTCGACGGCCGGGCCAGGGCCTGCAAATTCATTCTCTTCATGAAATACATCATCTTGGGAATATTGATCCCATATCTGCCATACACATCCCCGTCACAAGTCAAACCGCTGAAACACTGGAAGGATTTGGAAATATCCAGCCCGGGCTTGTACTCAACGACGCAGACCAGCGTTTCAGACGTGTTGTTGAAGGCGATGTGCCGCCTCCCGCGCGGGACCGTGACCGTCTCCCCCGCTCTGCCAATCTGCTCCCGGCGATCGAGAACGACGCGGATTTCGCCCTGCCTGACATGGAAAATCTCATCCTGCAAAACATGGATATGCTCGAAGGGAACATAACCCTGCGGCTGTACGATCCATTCCATGATGTAGGCTTCTTCCGTGCAGGAAAGGCAGCGGAAGGTCTCTTTTGTGACCGGATTGGTGAAGGGCTGGTAAAGGTCGATCGCCATCAGGCAGCTTCCGGCTACTTCGGCACTTCCAAAGCTCTCTTTAAATTCACGAGCGTTTCCTGCGCATGGGTTTTACCTATCAGTGCAATAAACGGACCCGCAAGTTTCATCACCCCCGTCAGGGTGGGTTCGAGCCAGAATCTGACACGCGTAGCGGGTCCCAGCGATTCCAGGATATACCCGTCCAGAAACGTGATCGGACCCATGGCACCTTTCATGCCGAGGCGGGTGCCGCGCTGGTATTCGGTGATCTCGTAGGGAAGTTCCATCCGTCTGCCGAGAAAGCGCCGGACACCCCGGATGGACGTGCCGACCTGCTCGATCGGCCCCGGCGAGGCCTTCTTAAATTCAAGCATCCCCGGCACGAACTTCGGGTGGTTTTCGGGGGTATGGAGGAATGTAAAGATGTCTTCGGCGGGTTTGTCGATCAGGATGGTGGCTTCCAGTCTGTTTGCCATCATCGTCTCTCCTTCTGAGTCTGGAACATAACAATAAAAACCGTCAGGCTGGCGGTTCAACTCTCTCCGGAAAAATTATACTACTAATTTGTGAAATCGGATACAAACTGTCCTGATAAACACAAACAAAAAGAGCAGGAAGACTCCTGCTCTTCAGTGTCATTCAATCATTCAGCGCTTCGATCGCGTAGCACTCAGCGCGAAGGTTAACGCCAGAAATTCTGCGTGAACGGCAGAAGACGCAGGACAACATCGATAAGCAAGCCGAACATGAACAGCGAGCCAAATTTTCGATTGTTGAAGAATGCATATCCAACAAAATAGAGCGGCCAGCCGATCTGCCCATCCGGGCGGGTTTCCGGCTTAGGTTTTAAAAAGACAGGATAGATCTTCAGGAAAGATGGAACCGCCAGCAAAACGATCAACATCACAGGAGTAAAAAATCTTACCGCGATCAAATACAGTGTGAAAAGATAAGGCGCGATCATCATCGTCAGTACCGCGTAACGGGAGGCCTTTTCCCCGATGACCACCGGCAGCGTATGGATCCCCTTCACCTTATCCATATCGAGTTTGTCGATATGCTTGCCGAAGATGACCGTGGTTACTCCCAGCACATAAGGAAGGCTGGCTAGCACAACATTCCAACTCCATTGTTGCGTCAAGACATAGTAGCCGCCGCCGATCATCAGCGGCCCCCAAACGATGAGCACAGCCAACTCGCCCATGGCCATGCCTTTAAGGGGCCAGGTATAGAACAAAAGGAAGAACGCACCGAGACCGATCAATATCCAGGTGGTTGTGCTGAAGCCTGTATAGAACGCCAGGTAAAGACCCAGGCCAAGCGCGAGCAAAGCAGTCACCGCAAAATAAGTAAGATGCTGGCGCTTGGTCATCAAGCCGCTGGCGACCGGCTGAGCGCCGTAGATGTTGCGGTAATAGTTATCCTTGTCCACGCCACGCACAAAGTCGGTATAGTCGTTGAAGATGTTGTTCGAGGCATGAGCCAGGATGAGTCCGAGCGTAAGCGCCAGCCAGGGCAGGAAACTGAACGAGTTGTCGCGCCACGCAAAAAGTCCCGCCAGAGCCGCGGAGATAAAGGTCATGATCAGGACCGCCGCGCGGGTGGAGATCAGCCATTTCGAGATCACGTCCAGCTGATCCCATTCAGGTTTGGACACATCGGGAATTACATTAAGCGCCTTGCGCCACATTGCGAAATTCATGGTATAGCTCCTTCTTGTAGTTTGGATAAATTATATCCAAAATAGGCGCAATTGGTCTTTGACGTTTGTCAGGAATAGGCTGGAAATTCATCCTGCATTCAGGTTCGAATGTGCATCCTGTGGAAGTGTAAAGTAGAACGTTGCTCCCTTTCCCAACTCAGATTCCACCCAGATCCTGCCTCCATGAAATTCGATGATCCGCTTTGCCAGGGCCAGCCCAATCCCGGTGCCATCCGTGCGGGGATCCAGCTTATCGAACAGGCCGAAGATGCGATGCTTGAATCTTGGATCGATTCCGATCCCATTATCGCGGACAAAGAGAGTAATGGCTCCGTTGCCGGGCATACCCTCCTGACCGATCTCGATGCACGGATCCGGCTGGTCACCCATGAACTTGGCCGCATTATCGACCAGGTTTTGCAGGACTTCGAAAAGCCGCGGACGATCGCCGTAGACAGCCGGGAGATTCTCGCCAACGTCCACACGGATGCTGCCCGCATGAATCCGTCCGTGCAGGAGTTCCAGCACTTCGGCGACCAGCTTGCCGAAATCAATGAATTCCGACTCATTGACCAGGCGCCCGATCCGTGAGAGCTCGAGCAGATCATTTAACAGGTGCTGCATCTTATCGGCTGCGGCGCTAATCCGCTGCATGTCGTCGTCCAGGCGTTTCAAATTTCCAGCTTTTGCATCTTCGCGCAGAAATCCCAGGAAACCTTTGATGGTGATGAGCGGCGACTTCAAATCATGGGAAACGGTATAGGTGAAGCGCTCCAGTTCTGCATTTTTCCGTTCGAGCTCGGTAATCAGGTCTTCGCGCTCGCCCTGGATCCACTTCTGAATGGACACATCCCGGATGATCGCCAGGACAGTATCGGGGCTGAGATAGGTGACGCGCGCTTCAAAGGTTCTGTTTTCAGTTCCCTGCAGGAGCGGATATTCAAATGCATGCAGGCTGCCCGATTTCAGCACCCGCTCGATGGCAAACATCATCTGATCCGCCACGGAAGGGAAGACTTCCCGGACGGATTTGCCAATGAACAGTTCGGACATGCGCAGGGACGGGTGAGTTGCAGAAGAGATCACCTGCAGGATCGTGCCATCCTGCTGGAGTTCAAAGATCATATCCGGGACGGCATCCAGCAGGGCGCGCGTGCGGGCCTCGCTGCGGCGCAAAGCTTCTTCCGTGTTTTTGAGGGCAGTGATATCGAGCTGGGTTCCCCACAAGCCAAGCAGGTTACCGTCCTCGATCAGGCCGACTGCGCTGTTCAGGAAATAAACGGGTTTTCCAGCGCGAGTTCGTTCGACGGTCTCACGATTGCTTGAGCGATAGCCTTCCTTCACCAGCGTCAGCGTGGCCTGGAAGTTGATCTCGTTCAGTTCCTCATCGGCTGACAAAGCAAGCACATTTGTCCCCAGGAGCTCCGCCCGCGAACCGTAGCCATACATGTGAGCCAGGGTGTCATTGCATTCGGAAATATGGCCTCTCGCATAGATCAGCCTGACCTGTTCCTCGGCAGGCAGGCCGGTTGGGATGGGCGGATCAAAGGTCAGGTACCATATCCCTTCGACGCTCCGTTCGACGAAATTGCGGTACTTCTGTTCACTGGCCTGCAGAGCCAGCTGCGCATTCTTCTGCTCGGTAATGTCGTGGAGCATCATCAGGACGGCCGGCTCATCCTCGAAATCGATTAATTCATAGAAGGCCAGGGCAACCCGTGTCTCACCCGAGCCAGTATTGAACTTATAGGCAGGGTTACGAATCGATGTTTGGGCCTTCAGGGCGCTCACAAATTCCACACGCTCGGAATCGTCGCGCCAGAACCCCAATTCCACCGTGGTTTTGCCAATCGCAGAACTTGGATCGAGTCCCATCAGCTTCCAAAAAGCCTGGTTGGCATCGAGCAGGCGACCCGCCTCGAGCGAGGCGATTGCGATGGCAACGGGGCTCAGATGAAAGATCCGGCGGAACTTCTCCTCGCCCTTCCGAATCGCATTAAAGGAAGACCTCATTGCGCCGATCACGAGATAGATCAGAAAAAACACCGCAATAAAGATCGCGGTCAGATCGCGGGCCACATTCAGCGGAGAGTTGAGGTTAAGGACCCGCAGGCCTCTCGTTTCGGTAATGGCAAAGAACCAGATCGCGACGATGCTTAGAATGGAAAAGGCAATCGACATCTGCCAGTTGGTGAGCAGTGCCGCGATAAAAACGATGAAAATGTACACATAGATGGTCGTGTCGTAGACCCCATCCGCCCGCCAGGCCTGATAGGTAATTCCGACCCAGCCGAACACCACCAGGGCCACGGCAGCCAGATTGACATGGCCGCGCCTTACCAGCAGCAGCAGCCCGGCCGGAAAGATCAGAAGGACGATCAGTACGAGGAATGTGGATTCGGATAAGGATACGCCCCCAAACAAAGAAAGAACGATCACCGTCACATCGATCAGCAGTGCACTAAACAGAATGGCATAGAGGAATCTAACGGTCGTTTCCCGGTGTTCCAACCCAAACAATGGTCGAAAAATCTGACGAATGGGCCCAAATTTCATGCGTTTGCCGTTAACAGGAGTATATCACGCCGCCAGAAAACAGACTTACTGCGGAAATGCCCGGGCGTAGGAGGCAATGATCCGGTCCCAGACCTGGTTCATTTCATGATCGATGGTTTGGAATTCAGGATGCGCTTCGAACCAGGCCAGCGATCGCCGCAGGCCCGTCGCCCAGTTGACTTCACACGAATACCCGGGCACAAAACGCTTAATTTTGCTGTTATCGAACACAACGCTGTTGGATTTATCACCCACAAGGCTGCCGAGGGCATGCGGCTCGTAGGCCGCAATGAGATCCGAGGCGATGTGGACCAGGTTCGGCTCCAGGCCGAGGGACTGATACGCTTCGAGGTGGATCTGGTTCCAGCTGAGGACCTCGTCCGACGTAATCTGAAAGGCCTCGCCGATGGCTTTTGGATTCCCCAACAGGCCGACCAGCCCCCTGGCAAAGTCCGCGTTCCAGGTCAGCACCCACAGCGACGTGCCATCCCCCGGCACAATGACCTTTTGCCCGCGTTTCATACGGTCGATCACCGTCCAGGGATGGAGCCAGCTCGAAACACCGAAGGGGATCTGGGTGAGCCCGTAGGTATGGGAAGGGCGGACAATTGTGACGGGAAAGCCTTCCTCGAGGTAGGCAAACATCAGCCTGTCTTCGCAGGCGATCTTGTTGCGCGAATATTCCCAGTACGGGTTCTCGAGCGGCGTCCGTTCGGTGATGATGTAATTCCTGACGGGCTTTTGATAAGCCGAGGCCGAGCTGATGAAGACAAATTGATCCGTCCGGTCGCGGAACAGGCGCAGGTCCCGCTCGATGTCAGCGACGGTGTAGGCCAGGTAATCCACCACCGCGTCGAAACGGTGACCCGCGATCAGCGAGGCCAGATGCGCCTCTTCCCCGTGGATGTCGCCTTTGAGCAGAGTCGCGCCCTCGGGCAGCGGGGACTTCGTCGACGTGGAGCGATTCAGGATGAAAAGCTCGTGCCCGCGCGCCAGCGCCAGGTCGGAGCAGGCCGAGCTGATGATACCTGTGCCCCCGATAAAAAGGATTTTCATGGATTCCTCCTGCTCCAAACCCTGCGAAGGCTTTGGTCCTTCTCAGGGTTCACTATCCCTCACCCAATTCAGGGATCGGCTGGACGGGCAGACGGTTGGCCAGATAATTTTCCACCCAGAAGATGATGAGTGCCAGCCACACCAGGCCGAAACCGATCAAACGTGAACGGTCGAATAGCTCGTGATAGAGAAAAATACCGATCAAAAATTGCAGCGTCGGAGCGATGAATTGCAGAATGCCGATCATTGTCAGCGGGATTTGCCTGGCCGCGGAGGCGAACATCAGCAGCGGGATACTCGTGACAATCCCCGTCCCGATCAAAAGGAGATCTGTCAGCGGGCCCTCATGAAGGAATGAGCCCGTGCCGGTAAAGTTTACAAAAGCCAGATAGGCCAAAGCGATCGGGAAGACGAGCGCGGTTTCGAGCGTCAGCCCATAGAGCGAGCCAAGCGGCGCAAGCTTCTTCACCAGCCCATAAAACCCGAATGAAAATGCCAGCGAGAGGGCGATCCAGGGCAGTCGCCCGTATGCGACGGTCAGGTAGATTACGCCGGCCGCGGCCAACCCGACAGGGATCCATTGCACCAGGCGCAGGCGCTCACGGAAGAAGATCATTCCGAGCAGCATGCTGAGGAGTGGATTGATGAAATAACCAAGGCTGGTTTCCACAATAAATCCGGCGTTGACTCCCCAGACGTAGACCAGCCAGTTCACGGAAAGGAGGATGGCCGCGACAAAATAAATGGCAATGGTCTTGGATGTCAAGGCAGCGGTGCGAAAAGCCTGCCATTGTCTGGTAATCAAAATCAAAATGATCAAAAGGATAAAGGACCAGCCGATACGATGTCCAATCACCTGCAGCGCCGGAACCTGGTGCAGCCACTTCCAGTAAATCGGAAAGAAACCCCACAACACGTACGCGCCGAGACCGTTCAGGATACCCTTGTTCATGAATCTCCTTTGAGTTCCCCTTAGAAACCTTCGATCGGCTGTCGTCCGGCAAACCCTGCATCCACTTCGTGCCAGAAGGCAATCTCCCCTTCGCCATACTGCCAGCACAAATAAACTTCGCGTCCATCCTTCAATGCGGGGAAGTCCAGCAAACCCAGGTTGATATCCTTGATCAGTACATCGGTTTCCTGGAGAAGATGGATCAGCACGTCAAACCTGTCAAAATCCTGGATCAGTCTGCTCAAGGCGCGGTTGCCTCCATTCCCCATGGACTTCACAATCGCAGGCCAGGCCTCGGGTCGTTTCTCGAGCACCTTGCGACGGATCTGCTGAACTTCCTCCATGAGTGGGCGAATGAGTT
>Ga0105104_10002185_pt1 | contig 14413 bp, 17 predicted proteins | sample PPLLaktember2015_3_FD_87034 | JGI IMG/M metagenome (GOLD analysis project Ga0105104, IMG submission 87034) | Freshwater sediment microbial communities from Prairie Pothole Lake near Jamestown, North Dakota, USA - PPLs Lake P7 Core (6) Depth... | ecosystem: Environmental > Aquatic > Freshwater >... | reverse complement strand
TAGATACCCGGATTTGGGGGTGCGAGCGTGCGTACGCACGCTCGCACCCCCAAATCCGGCCCCCTTTCACACCGCCAAAGCGCGGCGGGGCCTACGGCGGCAAATCCTGGAGAACCAAAATTGGTTTTATAATTAGAAGAGACTTGGAGGTTACCATGACACTTTTAGAGGAAATCGAAAAACGATTGAGCTCACTGCCTCCCGAAAAACAGAGTGAGGTGTTGGATTTCATAGCGTTCCTGCAACAGCGCGTGAACGCCTCACAACCAGTGAAGCGACATTCGCTCAAAAAACATCCCGCTTTCGGTTCATGGAAGAATCGCAAAATTGACGCGCTTCAATATCAGCAAAACCTGCGCTCCGAGTGGGATAATTAATGATTGCCGTCTTCGATACGAATATTGTGATCGATGCTCTCAATGGCGTTACTGAAGCCGACGTTGAATACAGCCGTTATGAACGTATTCTCATCAGTCGCATCACCTGGATGGAAGTGCTGATCGGTGCAGAGGGAGACGATTCCGAACTGCGCAATTTTCTGGAAACGCATTTTGAAATCATCCCGCTTGACCTGGCAGTGGCGGAGACGGCTGTACGACTACGCCGCGCACATCGCATCCGCCTGCCCGATGCCATTATCTGGGGTACCGCGCGAGTGAATGACGCTGAATTGGTCACACGCAATACAAAAGATTTCAATCCTGCTTGGGATGGAATTCATCTTCCGTACACCCTGTAATCCTGCACCCAATTGATAGTTACTTTCGAAGGTGACTGTCAATTTTTTACATCGTGTGCGTGGAAAACTAGGTCACCTTGGGCGGGACGAGTATGTGGCAGAGGGGTTTTAGGGAAAGCTAATGGTCTATCGTCAAAAGCGTATTTTGAATTTGTTATCCAGCATCATCGTTGGCCTGATGGCTTTCTGTGTAACATTGCCATTACTGTTGCTTGTGGGAGGTATTCTGCTCGGTCCGCTGGAAAGCGATGTTTTGCTTCCCCTGCAATTGGCAGCTTTATTCTTGGTTTCGATCCTCGTGGCGTTGGTTGTGGGGGTCTCTGCGGGGAGGAAGTATTATCATTATTTAGAAAGGGAAAAGGGAAGACAGCATGAAACCTGACATGTCTCCTCCAGGGGCCAATCAATCGTGACACATTTCCACGCAAGCGTCATGGTTAATCAGGGTGCAGATGAGACATGTCAGGTTTTTACGTCACTTCCCGATAATGATCCTCTCCGGATCCACCTCTTCGCGTAAAATCCGCAACTCCCCCTCCATTGGCTCAGGAGTAACAGGCAGCGGGTCTGCAAACAGCATTTCAAATCCCGTGTTTTCGATCACATCTTGCCTGGTTACGCCGGGGTGCAGGCTCTCGACTTTCATCTGTTTGGTCAGGGGATCATAGCCCATCAAGGCCAGCGTGGAAATGACCTTGTACGGTCCGCTCCCGGGCGGCAGGCCGGCTGATTCCCGCGCGCCCGGACCTGTCAGATAACCCGGGGTGGTGAGAAAATCCAGCTTGCTCACAAAGCGGCGCCTGTCGTGCGGGGTGATGACTAGCGTCTTCCAACAGAACGAAGCCAGGTCGTTCGCGCCCCCGCTTCCGGGCAGCCGGACATGAGGATGCTGGTAATCCGTCCCGATCATGGTCGTGTTGAGATTGCCGTATCTGTCGATCTGCGCACCGCCGAGGAAGGTGTAATCCACCACGCCGCGCTGGCAGGACTCCATGATCTCGTCCATGCTGCCATGCAGCAGCGCTCGCGTCTGGGTGTACGAATCGGCCACCGAGACGGGCAGTTTGATCAGTTCGGGCGCGGCGCTCCCCGCCTCGAAGAGGATGATCAGATTTGGCGCGGTCGTCTTTTGCGCCAGCATGGCCGCAGCCAGCGGCATCCCTGTCCCAATGACGGCTGTCCGCTCATTCTCCAGTTGGCGCGAGGCCACGCACACCATCAGTTCCATCAGGTTGTAGCGACTGTTCGCGGCAATCATGCTTCTGCTCCGCAGCGTTTCAGCGGTTCCATTTCGCACAGTTCATGCATACGCCTTTCGCCGCCGCACAAGGCGAGATATTCAGCGAAGTCGTGCACACCGTAGATGTACTTGTCGACGAAGACCCGCAATGTGGACTCATCCTTCTCGGCCTCGAGCCACTCGGCCAGGTGCTCCTCGTCCGAATAATACTCGTAAGGCATGTTGCCAGGATAGCTTCCATAGCGCACCTCACAGACAGCGTCCACAAGCCAGTAGGGGATAAAGGTCTGACAGGGATTCTTGCGGATCTCATCCGTGCTGACGATGCGTTCGGTCGTGACGATCAGCCGCTTGCACGCTCGCGACATGTCGTAGTCCGCGATGCTGATCCCGTCTACCTGCGCGTTCCCGTAGATGTCCGCGCGGTGAACGTGGACCACTCCCACGTCGGGAAAGAGCGCAGGAATGGCGAGCAGTTTCTGCTCTGTGAACGGGCAGGTGATCACCTTCGCTGCGCTATACCGGAAGGTGTCGGTGCCGAGAACGGAACGAGCCGGCAGGAAAGGGATGCCCATCGCCGCAGCCTTGTACCTCCATCCGAGCGTGGCATTGCTCCACTCGGTCATGCGGACGGCCCCGCTTTCGAGATAGCGTCGCGCGTTGGGAGAGAGGCCGCGTCGCTCCAGCCCGACCACGTAGGCGATGTCGCAACGGTCGAAACATTTACCTGCAGCCAGGATTTGGAAGTCGTGCGTGGCGGTGTGGCCCGAAAGGCCAAGCCCCTGGATGCCCTGGCGGACGATCTCGTGCACGATTGCCGTTGAGATCCTTACACCCCCGAAGCCGCCTGAGGCGAAGTAATCCCCGTCATGGATGAAGCGGGTAACAGCCTCCGCGACCGTCATGCGCTTATCGGTCATGGCACGGGACTTCTGAGCGAAGAAGGCGCGGGCGGCATCGACATCGGGCGCGGAAAACAGTTCTCCCTGCGAGTCGGTCAATTCCAATGTTTCGAGCATGAGCCCTCCCTTACATAGGTGCAGGAAATAACATATAAAGCACAAAATGTGCATTTCTTCACTATTAATATAATCTCAGCGCGTATAAGATTCAAGCCCTTTGTAAACTTTCCCATCGATTGGCAGTTTGTTTTGTACCATTCTTCGGAGGGTTGCTTTGGATTTGACGTTTTTAGATCATACGCTAAAAGGAAAACCTGGCGACCTGTTATCCGAAACACTCGACCGGGAGGACGTTTCGGTGAGGGTTTTTCCGCCAAACTGATCCTCACCGGTTTTTTACCAGTCACGCAACTGCGCCTCCCCCGTGTAAGATTGCGATTGACTTATGGGATAAGTACGTTATCCTTCTGCGCGTCTCAAGCAGACCGTAAATGTGGTCCCTTCATTGGGAATGCTTTCAACAATGATCGCCCCTCCAAGTTCACTGACAATCGAATTGACAATATAAAGGCCTATACCGCTGCCTGGAATTTCAGCGACGGTTACATTCTTTGCGCGGTAAAACCGCTTGAACAAATGCGGTAGGTCCTCCTGCGGAATCCCGAGACCCTTGTCAACGATGGCAATATTTACGTGGGTCTCTGTCTGGGAAATCTTGATTTCCACCTCGCTATTTTCAGGGGAAAACTTGGCCGCATTATTGATCAAATTAATAAAAACCTGCTGTAACCCACTTGAATCTCCCCAGACCTTATTCAGGTTCTGGCCATCGCTCATCTTGAGCCCTATATGACGCTTGGCAATGATAGGCTGCACCGATTGCATTGATTCTCTCAGCACGGGAAGCAGGTCGATGACTTTGGCTTCTATTTTCACCATGCCGCTCTCCAGGCGCCCGGCCATCAACAAGCGGTCGATCAATTCCTTCTGGCGATGTAATTCTCCCTTTAATGTTTTCCAGCATTCATCCATTTCCTCCGGTGTGCCGCCTTCTTGAATCAGGTCAACCATCAGCATCGCTGCTGTGAGCGGAGTACGCAGTTCATGCGAAGCGCGGTTAATGAAGTCAGATTTCATCTCGTTCAGCTTGACCTGCTCTGTTACATCACGAATGACGATCAAAGCTTCATCTGCATAAATAGGATAGAGTCTGGCTTCGTATGTTCCGTTTGCGTATGGGAGCCAAAATTCGTCCACCTTTTGTGGCAAGACAAAAGTCTCCCGGTTTTCTTCACCCATGATTCGTGAAGCAATCTCCTCCGGGAAGGTTTTGTCCAGTTTCCTGCCGTACGCCAGGTCACGATGAATGTAAAGGGGATGATTCGGGTTCGCACTGTAATCCAGGATATTCCCGTTTGTGTCGACACGGATAATTAAATCTGGTAAGGCATCGATAAGAATCCGGTTTCGGTGCTCACTTAATCGAATTGTTTCTTCGTAGCGCTTACGTTGTAACGCTGCACTGATCAAATTGGCCGCCGTTTGCAGTGCATCCATCTCGGCCTGAGACCAAAGTAAATTCTCTACGTTATCGAATAAACCCAGGAAACCTTTCGCACCTATGGTTCCGTTGATAGGGATGGAAACAAAAGAAAATTTCGAAGCAAACGCTGCCTTTTCTTTTACATCTCCAGCAGTATAAACATTCTCCTTTGACTCTAAAAGCTGCGGGATATTTGGTTTTATGATCGTCGGCACATCAATATCAGGGTAGGTTGTGCTGCTCCATAGATATCTAACCTGGACATTTGACTCTTCAGAAAAAGCATCAATTGTGAAAATGGCGCAGCAAGCTATATTCATTGCATGCCCTAAAGATTCCAGAAGGGAAGGGATTTTTGTGTCGATATCTGAAGACTGTAATAGTCTCGCTGTCCCTTCGCTGATGATCGAAAGGATTTGAGCATTCCGTTTCAGGGTTTTCTCTTGAATTTTCCTTACGGAGATGTCTCGGGCAATGCTCTGGATATAGGCTGGTTCATTATTAGTATCATAGACAATCGTCGTGCTGATCTCAACCGGTATTTTCGAACCGTCTTTGCACTTTAGAAGACGCTCTTGGATTTGAGAATTTCGGTTGGCAAATATTTCGCTACTCAGGGTTTCATCTTGTGACAACACTTCATCAACCGGTTTATTGACCAGTTCTTCTTCTCTATATCCTAGTAAGTTCAACGCCTGTTGGTTGGCCGTGATGTAATGAAAATCAAGGCTGATAATAAAAATACACTCCCCGGTTTGCTCGAATAGAGCACGATATGAAATGCTTTTATCCCAGTTTCTGTGCAATTTGATTCCTGACCCGCCTTGCTCGCTCAAGACGCGCCTCATGGGAATAGTCTTTTCATCCATAAAACCTCAATTGGGAAATAGGGCTTGTACACAGCATCCATACGTGCTATCAACTATTCTGACAAAACCGCCATTGCTTTCGAAAACTGCCCGGGCGATTGTCAGCCCGACTCCAAGTCCTTCATATTTCCGCATATCTCCCCCGCTCACCTGATAAAAACGCTCAAAGACCTTTTCTCGCAGTTCGGACGGGATGCCAGCACCATTATCTTGTACCGAAATGCTTAGACCATTTTTATTGGTTTTCATTGTCAAGCTCACTTTTCCCTGATCTGGGCTGAACTTCAAGGCATTGTCTACAAGGTGCAAAATGGAATGGGTAAGTTCACGGCGCGGTGCGCTGATTTGCGCATGGAGGGCGATATCGGGAATGAACTCCAATCCTTTTGACGTATATCTCTCCAGTCGATTTTTTATAGGGTTAAGGAGATGTACGTTTACATCGATTGGCTGTCGAATGTTATTGAGATTTCCTTGATCGATCGACGAAAGCAAAATAAGGTCGGTTGTAAGCGATTCCAACCGATTAGCATTGGAGAGCGCCATCCGAATAAACCTGGTTTGTTCCTCAGAGCTCTCCAGTTTTTTATTGATTGCTATTTCTAAGGGCAACAGAATGTTCGTGAGCGGGGTGCTCAGTTCATGATGATAATTTTGCAGGATTTCCTGTTTTAATTTTTCCACTTCCCTGCGGGCCTGTTCCTTCATCTGCTCGCGGCCACGGTTCCTTTCAGCCTCGACCCGTTGAATCACTGCATCGATACGCGCTAAAACCTCATCCGCGTTAAAAGGCTTAAGGATATAGTCATCTGCGCCTTCTCTAAAACCTCTCAAACGATCCTGCACATCAGTCCGTGCAGTAAGGAAGATAAACGGGATGGATGCAAGCTCTTCATCCTGACGTAAAATCCTGCGCATTTCAAACCCATCCGGGAACGGCATCATAACATCTGACAGGACCAGATCCGGTTTATTGTCTTTAACCTTTTGTATGCCTTCATGCCCATCCTTTGCCGTAATGACTTGATATCCATGACGTTTGATCTTTAAGGTCAGCCCCATCAAAATTGCGGGGTCGTCATCTACAATAAGTATAGTATGGCTATCGATCATTTCGAAAATCTCCCAACCCCTGGGTCATCCCCATTGATTTGCTTACCAGGTTTGAATTGTTGTTGACAAACATGATCTGAATATTTACCAATGAGATCAGGTCTCCGGAATTTAGGATGCAGCGCTCGATTTTTCTGCCATTGACATGGGTTCCGCCGGTTGAATTTTTGTCGTACAGCACATATTGCCCTTCTTCCAAGGCAATCTCAGCATGGAAACGAGACAAGAATTCCTCGTGAAAAACAATATCGTTCTCCAGATGACGTCCCATCCTGGTGATCATTTTCGACAAGGGGATTACTTGCTTATTGACAACGAGAGAAGCACCAAGTTGATTGACTTGGGATTTGGAAGAAGGTTGTTCAGTTTGTTCTGTATCCATGTTTTTTTTCCAATCTTTAAGGCTCGCCTTTTGACACGCTCATCATTACCGGTATTACTTGAAAAAATTCTTTTTGTATACTTCCTGCTTTGATCCGCTATCAAAAATCTGCTATTAAAACAGGCGGACTTGATTTTGCTGAACCAAGTCCGCCTGTTGAGATTGCCTCGGATGATTTCGGTTATTGAAATCAATTGGATGCTTAAAGAAAAGCATCTGCATTTCGTCACTTTCGGCGGCCTGGCAGTCATAGCTGCATTTGCAGCGTTAGACCCATAACTTTGCGTCACCGGTTTTCACCGGGTTTGCCTTTATCGATATTTGTTTGTACTATAGCATAAATAATATTTCTTTACCTTACAAGAAAATAACAGAGTCTGATCACCCATTTTGTGTTCCCATTTCCGTTTCTCGGTGTAAACTTAGGGTATGACGACCAAAATCGAGTTCAAAAATATAGAAACAGATAAAGCCAAGATCCCAGCGCATGGCTGGCTCGGTCTAAGCCTGGTTGTTGTCTTCTGGTTCCTTAACTGGACTCTGCCAGGAACGCGTACTCACTGGGGATTCTTCCCAATGTGGCTGGGTTACTGCCTCACCATCGATGCGTTGGTCTTCTGGCGCAAGGGCACGTCCTTGTTTACGCGGAGTTGGCAGAAATATGTGGGCTTGTTCTTGATCTCTGCGCCTGTATGGTGGCTTTTCGAACTGTTCAACCTGCATGTGCAGAATTGGATCTATCTCGGTGCTGATATTTTTACCTCCCTGCAATACACCTTTTGGACGACCCTGAGCTTCTCGACCGTGATCCCGGCAGTGTTCGGAAGTGCGGAATTTGTCGCCAGCTTTGGGTTTCTCAAACGCCTCAAGCCCGGACCCGTCATTGGCACCGATAAACGGACCACCTCTGCCTTCTTCATCCTTGGTTGGGTCATGCTCGTTTCGATGTTGCTCTGGCCAAAAATATTCTTTCCGTTCCTCTGGCTTTCCCTGTATTTCATCCTGGAACCGCTCAACATCTGGCTGGGGAACCGGTCACTGGCCTACTGGACCCAAAACGGGGATTGGCGTCCGGTTATCTCGCTCTGGCTGGGGGTCCTGCTGACCGCCTTCTTCTGGGAGATGTGGAATTACTATTCCTTCCCCAAATGGACCTACAACGTCCCATGGGGCGACTGGATACACATCTTCGAAATGCCTTCCCTGGGCTATGGCGGCTACCTTCCCTTTGCGCTCGAACTCTATGCACTCTATCACCTGCTCGTCGGGTTGTTCGGGGACAAAACCAGCGATTTTGTCAGGGTGATGCCTGAATGATACCGGCGAGGGCCGATGGATATCAGTTCAACTTTTAGAATATGGTTGTGATACTTTCAACTTACCGGTAAAAAGGAGCGAAGGAATGGAACCTCAAGCCAGAGGAAATGCGATAGTCCGTAGCGTGCTTACAGGGATTGGAGTTACAGTTTTATTTCTACTGGTCGGTACAGTTCTCGATTACATCGTGACGCAGGTTCTGTCTCAATTTTTCATCGCAGATTGCTCGGAAGATTGTTATTTCCGGTACTTCAATACCTTCTTTATAGTCGTGGCACTTATAAGCGTCGCGGTTGGTATCCGTAGCGGCGTCCGCATGTACAGACGCTTATCTGCATAGCAGCAAAGGAATTGAGTGCGAAACAATGGAAAACAATCGTTGCTTTAATATCTATTGGCGTTATTTCCAGCGCCCTGGAACTTCAATACCGTAACCTCGCCAAAGTCTGGCGGGGTTGCTGCACCAGGTGGTGTATAATTTTTGCATGCTCGCGTCAGTTCTCGACCAGTACAATCTTATCGAAGCCGCCAGGGCTTCGATTTTTCATTAAGGAGAAATCTCATGGCAAAACTCAACAATATGGTACAGGACTTTTTTGCCCAGAAGAAGGTCGCGGTAGTCGGTGTTTCTGACAAACGCGATACGGGCTGCAACCTGGCTTACACCAAGTTCAAGGAGAACGGTTACCAGGTCTTCCCCGTCAACCCGCGCATCAGCGCGTATCAGGGCGAACCCTGCTACCCTGACCTGAAGTCCATCCCGGAGAAACCGGACGCGGTCTTCATCCTGGCCGGCCCCAAAGTGACGGAGGAGATCGTCCAGCAGTGTGTGGACCTGGGCGTGAAGCACGTCTGGATGCACTGCATGATGGGGACCAAGCCCGGGCTGGCAGCCAGCATGACCAGCGTTTCGCAGGATGCGGTCCGGGTTTGTCGCGAAAACGGCATCCAGGTCATTCCCGGTGCGTGTCCCAACCAGTTCCTGAAGCCGGACTTCGGTCATGCGATGATGCGCGGTCTGTGGGGTCTATTCGGCTTTATGAAAGTGGAAGCCTGATCGCCGGATTAACATTGCTGCATATAACCAGGCCGCATGGACGAATTTCAAACAGGAGCGACCATGTACAGTCTTGCAGTCCGGCGTGATTTTATTGCCCGTCATTTCCTGATCGGTGGAGACTGGGGTCCTGAAAACGACCCCAACTCCCACCACTACCTGCTCGAGTTACAGCTTTCGGGCGCTGAGCTCGACCAGCACGGCTATTTGTGCGATATTGTGGAAGTGGAAAGGCACCTCGATGACATTGTAGCCTACTACAAGGACCAAATGCTTAATGAAAAGCCTGAATTCGAGGGCCTGAATCCGTCCATCGAGCATTTTGCCCGCATTCTCGCGGTTACGCTGAACGATCGTCTTGATGTGCCCAACATCACTTCTTTGAAGGTCGTGTTGTGGGAAAACAAGAGCGCGTGGGCGGCGTATTCTTTATCTCGTTAAACCGTGGTTCCGTTATCCCGTTGAGCTGTTGACCGGTTTTCGGTAACAAAACGGTGTCACGGGATAACGGTCAAACGGGACAACGCAGGGAAATGAAACTCGGTTTTCTCATCTACGGCTCGCTCGATACGCTCAGCGGCGGCTATCTTTATGACCGCAAATTGGTAGAATACCTGCGAGCTCAGGGGGACACGTTGGAGATCATCAGCCTACCCTGGCGCAATTACGCCGCGCACCTGACCGACAACTTCCACTTCCGCCTCCCACCGGACCTCGACCTGCTCATCCAGGACGAACTGAACCACCCTTCGTTGTTATCCGCCAACCGCCGCCCTCATCCACCTGCCCCCGAAAGGGGGTATCCGGTGATCAGCCTGGTGCACCACCTGCGCTGTTCCGAGCAGAGGCCGGCCTGGCAGAATTGGTTCTATCGCCTCATCGAAAAACACTATTTGGAATCGGTGGATGGCTTTATCTTCAATTCGCAGACCACAAAGAGAGTGGTGAATCGTTTACTGGAGAACAATAAGCCAAACATGGTTGCGTACCCGCCCACAGACAGATTCGGTCAGGGAATGCAAGCAGCAGAAGTCATCGCGCGCGCGCATGAGACGGGCGCGCTGCGGATTTTGTTCCTGGGCAATGTCATCCACCGCAAAGGGCTTCATACGTTGTTGAAAGCGATCAGGCTTCAGACATTAGACGTCAGATTGGATGTAATTGGCTCGTTGAAATCAGATCCAAAATATGCCCAAGAAATGCGCAAAAGGTCTGAAGTCTCGGGTCTAAAATCTAAAGTCTACTTCTACGGCCCCCTGGATAATGGAGAGCTGATCGCCAAACTCAAATCCGCTCACCTGCTGGTTGTACCATCTTCTTATGAAGGCTTCGGTATCGTCTATCTCGAAGGGATGGCTTTCGGCCTGCCCGCCATTGGCACAACGGCGGGAGGAGCTTCCGAGGTCATCAGCGATGGCGAGACAGGCTACCTCATCCCGCCGGATGACGCGGCATTGCTGGCCGAGCGCTTGTCCATGCTGGCAAGTGATCGCGAGTTGCTGGCGCGGATGTCCGTCAATGCGCTTGGGCGTTACCGCCAGCAGCCGACGTGGGAAAGCACAGCAGAACATATTCGGGAATTTTTATTTTCAGTGATTAACAATAGTCCCCAATCTGAACGGAGCGACCCCTTTGACAAGACTTAGGGTAAACTCTTAAAGCGCAGTCGAAGGGCGCCTTTCGACTGTGCATACCTGCGGGTACGATGCTGCTCGACGAAAATGGATTACTTATGGAATACTCCTTCCCCCATTACCTGCTCTCCAAACAAAGCGTGGACGACCGCGCGCTCAACAAGGATGTGCTGGCTGTGTTAAAAGCCAGCTTGCCAGAAAACCCACTCAGGATCATTGAAATCGGCGGCGGGATCGGGACGATGCTGGCGCGCCTGGTGCGCTGGGATCTCATTTCGCGGGTCGAATACACGCTGGTCGACAAGACAGACGAAAATATCTGCTTTGCGCGTGCCTGGCTGCCGGAATGGGCCAGGGAAAACGGGTTGGTTTTGAAAGCAAACTGTCAGGACGAATTTGAGATTTTCGATGGGCGGCGCCATATCTGCGTGAAGCTTGTCCGGGCAGACTTATTTGATTTCATCGAGGGACGACCTGAACCGGCAGATCTGCTGATCGCGCACGCTTTTCTCGACCTGCTGCCTCTGCCGGAGAGCCTGTGCAAACTGTTCGCGCTGACCAACGACCTGGCCTGGCTGACGCTCAACTTCGATGGCGTTACATCGTTGGAACCGGTCGTAGATGCGAATTTGGATACCAGGATCGAGCGGCTGTACCACGCAACCATGGACACTCGTCCTGGCGGCGGGGATAGCCTGGCAGGGCGGCATTTGTTCGGGTATCTGGTGCAGGCAGGGGCTGAGATCGTGTCCGCCGGGGCATCGGACTGGGTGGCGTACCCGGTCAATAGGCGGTATCCCGCCGACGAGGCGTACTTCCTTCAATTCATCCTGCATTTTTTTGAAGAGTCATTGGGAAACCATCCCGAACTGGATGCGGCGGCTTTTGCGGATTGGCTTGGAAGGAGAAGGCAGCAGGTTGAACGTGGCGAGTTGGTCTACATCGCGCACCAGATGGATTTCCTCGCGCGGATTCGGTGAGACTCGGCAGGCTTTTTGCCGTATACTCATATACGGAGCAAGTTATGATTTACACCTACCAGATCGAAGGCCTGACGTTACAAACAGGCGATATCGTTTGCACCATGAATGGCAAACCGGACATCCTGCCCGGTGAGTTTTGGCGCCTGGTTGGCCGGCTCGTCCCCGGTGACGTGGACCACGTGGCAGTTTATATCGGTCCGGACGGGCGCTGCATAGAATCAGGTTCGCGCGGCGTGATCAGCTTTGATGTCCATAACAACGTCTGGGATACGGAATTTATGGCACGCAAACGCGGTCTGCTATTCGACACATTCTACGGCGTAGCCTGTCCGTTGGATGGGCTGGAACTCGCCGAAGAGGAAGAGACTCACATGCGCATGAGCGTGGCGCAATATTGCCTTTCACAGATTGGAAAGTCGTACAACCTGAATTTTTTGAACGCCGAAACTGAGGATGCCTTTTATTGTAGCCAGCTGGCCTATAAGGCTTACCAACAGGTGGGTATCAACCTGAATACCGGCCTGGCAATGGAACAATTGCCCGGCACGAATGCGATCATCTATCCGCAGGAGATTTGGGGAGGCTATTCCCATAGAATGGCAGGTCCGGACAGGCAGGCGCCGGGAAACATGTCGGCATCCCAAACGATCGGGGCGTAAACTAAGGGGTTCTTTGGGAAATTCCGTGGTAGATACCCGGATTTGGGGGTGCGAGCGTGCGTACGCACGCTCGCACCCCCAAATCCGGCCACCTTTCACGGCAAATCCTGGAGAACCAACTAAGGAAGCGGTTATAGATTTATAGTATGATGTAAATGAGGTCTTTTTCTTCTCAATCTTTATGGAGGAAACATGACAGAACAGCTTGCATCCCCCGCGCCTACTCAAAATGACAAAATCATGGCTGCTTTAGCGCATGTGTCAGCGCTCCTGCCATTAATGGGGGTTATCGCACCTATCATCATCTGGGCGACTCAAAAAGACAAGTCTGAATTCGTTGCCTTTCAAGCGCTTCAAGCAGTTGCGTACCAGTTGCTGATGATCCTGACCTGGTTTGTTGGGATGGGCTGCTACATGCTTTCCTTTTTTACCACTTTTTTGACCATCCCTTTTGCCGGAAATGGCGCCGAAACTGACCCAACAGTTGCGCCATTTTTTATGGTCGGATTTCTTATCCCATTTATTATCCTTGGAATAATATTCGTCGGAGGCGCGATTTTCATTCTTTACGGGCTTGTGGGCGCTATTATGACCTTCCAGGGCAAAAACTTTCGCTATCTCATACTCGGGCAGCGGCTTGCCAGTTATTTACAAAAAAGCAATTAGACCCTCCGCAGAGCTGAATCCCTGCCAAATTTCAGGCGGATGTTTCGTTTATAATCCTTCCACTTTATCTAGACTGGAAACTGAGAACAGATGAATTTTTTAATCACCGGCGCGGCTGGTTTTCTTGGCTCGGCGCTTGCCAACCACCTGGCCCGCGAGGGACACCAGGTCCGCGGGCTGGACGACCTCTCCACAGGCGACCCGCGGGTGCTTTCGCCTGACGTGCATTTCACGCGCGGCGATGTGAGCGACCGGCCCAAGCTATGGACGCTCTTGCAGGAAGTAGACTGTGTCTATCACCTGGCGGCGCGCGTTTCGGTGCCCGAGTCTGTGCTGTACCCACGCGAGTACAACGCCGTCAACGTCGGTGGGACGGTCAGCCTGATGGAAGCCATGCGCGATGTGGGCGTGCGGCGCGTCATCCTGGCTTCGTCCGGTGCGGTGTATGGCGACCAGGGCGAGCAACCGCTGAGAGAGACCGCCATCCCGGCGCCCGGCTCACCCTATGCGGTTTCCAAAGTTTCTGCAGAGCATTACGTGCGCACCATCGGCAATTTGTGGGGCATGGAAACGGTCTGTCTGCGCATCTTCAATGCCTATGGCCCCGGTCAACACCTGCCGCCTTCCCATCCGCCGGTTGTGCCGCACTTCCTGCGCCAGGCTCTGCGCGGCGGGACACTGGTCGTGCACAGCGACGGCACCCAGACCCGCGATTACGTCTATGTGGATGACGTGGTCAGCGCAATGGTAGCAGCCGCAACCGCGCCCAATGTCAACGGACTGGTGATCAACGTCGGTTCCGGAACGGAGACCAGCATCCGTGAGTTGGTGAAGAAAGTTGGCGAGGTCACCGGACGTGAAGTCGATTCGCTCTACAACACGATGACTCCTGGTGGCGTTTCGCGCATGTGCGCCGGTTTGACCCTTGCATCGCAGAAATTAAATTACCGCTCATCGATCAAGCTGGATGATGGCCTGCGTCTCACCCTTAAGCGTGATCCGCGCTTCAAATAACTCATTCACCACAGAGAACACCCCGGCCCGACCGGCATTGCCGGGGCGGGCGGAGAACACTGAGTTTTTTTGAGATGTGTATTTGATGAGTTTATTGATTGGCAAAGAGCAACCTTTTTCAACCATTGGTATACAAAGAAGTGAAACTTGATTGTGGTTAGCTATCCCCTTTCCCGCGAATTCTACATCCGCTCCACGCTGACCGTTGCGCGTGAACTGATCGGCGCGCGGTTGGTGCGGGTTTTAGACGGCGTGAAACTGGTTGGGCTAATCACCGAGACCGAAGCTTACATCG
>Ga0105104_10002184_pt1 | contig 14423 bp, 13 predicted proteins | sample PPLLaktember2015_3_FD_87034 | JGI IMG/M metagenome (GOLD analysis project Ga0105104, IMG submission 87034) | Freshwater sediment microbial communities from Prairie Pothole Lake near Jamestown, North Dakota, USA - PPLs Lake P7 Core (6) Depth... | ecosystem: Environmental > Aquatic > Freshwater >... | reverse complement strand
GGGGGTTCCCACGCGGAGCATGGGAACCAGAAATATTGTCTTCTCCGTGTCCCCTTCCGTGTCTTCAATTGGCTGCCATTGACGGATCCAGCGTCCATCCCAGGCCCAGAGCAGAGAGTTTCCCCGGAGTCGGGACGCCCTCTTTGGTCCAACCGCATAAGGAATAGTAGAGATCCAGAGCGGCTTCAAAATCCTGGGCACTAACCGCCACCCCTGCGGTCGGGCCGGTGCCGGCCAGCGGGGTGAAGAATTTTACCGGCAGCCGGTCGTCCTTCCTGCTGATCCCCTCGCGGGCGTTAAACTGGCGAAGCATGTTCAACCTGCGCTCGCCCACATCGAGCAGCTCCCGCACGGTGACCTCCCACCCGGTGACTGCCCGGACGACCGCGGCAGTCTCTTCTGGGCCGAACAGGGTCCAGGCAGGGCCGAAGACAAACTGGCACAGCTCGAGGGTGTCCAGCATGCTGTAAAACTGCTGGGTGAGCATGGCGAAACGCACCTTTTCCGGTCCGAAGCTGCCGGGTGGTGGGGGATCGACCAGGCCCAAGTGCGCCAACCGGTCCAGGTAAAGCTGGGAGCATTCGGCTTCGTACATCCAGTCGTGCTCGCTCGATTGGTGATCGGCACCGAAGGGGTTGACGGCGTAAATCAAGGCCAGCGACTTCTTGGCTTGCGGCATATGAGCGGGCGCTTCCTGACCTTTCACGGTGATCAGGCAGGATTTTGCGGCCGCCCCCCACTCTTCGGCTGCCGCCGCTGAACCGCCCGCCAGGACGGTCCCCAACCGGCCAGAACGGGTGACGACCTGCTCCAAAGCTGCCAGCATGGCACCGGCATGGCCGAAGCACAGCTCGATGCCACCCGTTTGCTCCTGGCCGATGATCCCCCGCTCAAAGCACTCCATCGCAAAAGCAATCGTTGCCCCGGCGGTGATGGTGTCCACCCCATAGGCATTGCACAGCTCATTCGCCCTGGCGATGGCAGCCAGGTCACGGATGCCGCAGTAGGAACCAAAGGTGCCGAGGGTTTCGTACTCGGGCCCACCGTACTGGGATTTGACCGGGTACGGGCCGTCCTCAATTTCGACCACCCGCTTGCAGCGCACGATACAGGCGTAGCAGGTGTCGCGTTTCTTCAGGACGGTGTCGTACATCGTCTCACCGCTGATATCCTCCGCGTATTCGAACTGCCCCTCGGTATAGTTGCGGGTTGGAAGGGTGCCTGATAGATTCTGCGGCAGGACCACGTTGGCTGTGCCATATTTGGCCAGCGGGTCCATGTCCGGGTTGGTTGGAAGCAGCTTACTGGCCGACCTGGCGATTTCCACCAACGACCCCGGATCGTGGATGTCCATTTTCCGGGTGCCGCGCACGGCAATGGCTTTTAAGTTTTTGCTGGCCATTACCAGCCCCATGCCGGTCCGTCCGTTGTTCCGGTTCGCCATATTGACCAAACTGGCGAACCGCACCCCATTCTCGGCTGCAGGTCCGATCTGGAGGACCTGGGTTTTGGGGTCGCCCAAGTCTTTTTTGACCTGCCGGTCCACATCTCCGGTGGTTTGGCCCCAAAGATGGCCGGCGTCTTTCAGCTCGGCCTTGCCTTCTAAAATCGACAGGTAAACCGGATGGCTGGCACGCCCGCGAATGACTATTCCGTCATAGCCGGCAAACTTGAGTTCTGCCGGGAAGAAGCCGCCCGCCTGCGAATCGCCAATCGCCCCGGTCAGGGGGGAGCGAGCATTGGCATTGATGCGGCTCTGGCCTGAGACCGGCGCACCCGTGGTGGGACTGACCATCAGGGTAAGGATATTCTCCGGACCCAGGGGATCCACTCCGGTGGGGGTATCCCGCAGGATGTAAAACATCCCCATGGCGCTCCCACCCATATACTTCCGGTAGAAGCTCTCAGGCGGCTCTTCCACTTCCAGGGTGCCCCGGGTCAGGTTTACGTGAAGGATCTTGCCGATGTATCCGCATGGCATGGCTACCTCCTAGAATTTGGGTTCGGGTGTCAAGTTAATAGTAACTCAATTTTCTCTAACGGAGTTCCAATTCTTTCTCTGGTTCTGGGGTTTTGCTCCAGGCAAATATGTTGCGGGTATCGACGGGCTTGCCATAGATATCGGTGAGCACTTTCGGCGGGTCCTGTTTCTGGGTTAGCAGCGAAACGACGAAGAAGGCTGCCACCGAAATAAAGAACGCCGGCGCCGAGGCAATGTAAATCGAATCCCAGACGGCATCATCCGCCAGCTCGCCTTCGTAAACGACGGGCAGGACATACGAGCTGTAGTAATAGAATGTCAAGATTACCCAGGATACCACACCGCTGAAGAACGATGCCAGGGCGCCAATATGGTTGGCTTTTTTCCAATACATGCCGATCAAGTAGGGTGCGACCATCCCCACCAGGATCGACGTATTGGCCAGGACGGCCAATTTATAGATCGTCGAGGTGAACATGGCGATCCCCAGGCTGAGGATGCCGCTGACCACCAGGGCGATGCGGGTGAGCTGCAGCTCGGATCTGCTCGTCAGGTTGGGTTTGAACGGCTTGACCACGTTTTGGGTAAACATGGTTGCCCCTGCCAGCATGGAGGAGTCGGAGGTGCTCATCAACGCGGAAGCCAGAGCGGCGATGAAAACGGCGGTCAGGATCGGCGGGAGGAATTTCATCGCCATCAAGACCAGGGTGAACTCGGTTTGTTCGGGCGTTAACTCTGCGCCTAGCGCTCCATAGGCAGTCACCCCGATCAGGGGAGAGAGCACCCCAAAGGAGATGTACAGCAAGGCTGCCAGGAAGGTCGCTTTTACGGCGGTTGACTCATTTTTGGATGCACAGGTGCGCTGGAGGTAATCCTGGGCCGGGATGGCACCAAGGCCCAAAGCCAGCCAGGCAGCGATGTAGTAGAAGAGACCATGCGACCCGAAGTACCCATAATAACCGTCTTCTGCGGTGGGCCAGATGGCAAAGGTATTGGTTGTAAACTGGGCTCCCGTCAGCCCAAAGAGCTCGCGCAGTCCTCCAACACTGCTGATGATGCCGGCCATGATCATGATGAGGCCGGCGCAGGTCAGGAACATCTGCATAAAGTCCAGCGCGGTGTCGGCCCACAACCCCCCCAGGAGGGTGTAAAGGGTAACGACCGTTGCCACCAGGACCATCCCGCTTTGGATAGGCCAGCCCAACAATGCCTGGAGGATGGCTCCCCCGGCGACGATCTGGGCTGCCGTCCAGCCGAAGTAGGTGATGATCTGCGTCACCGTCCCGATCACGGACATCAATTTGCCGTAGCGGTGCTCAAAGAAATCCATGATGGTGACGTATTCAGCGCGCCGTGCGAGCCGCACGACGAAAAAACCGGCGATGAGCAGGCAGAATGTGGCGCCGAATGGGTCGAACACGACACCCTGGAAGCCGTACTGGTAGGCTTCTGCGCTGGAGCCCATCAGGGTTTCGGCGGCAAACCAGGTCGCCATGATTGAAGGTGCGGCCATCCACAGCGGTAAACGCCGGCCGGCCAGCACATAATCGACATTATTTTGAACTTTCCTCGCCGCCCAGAATCCGATAATCATACGGACAATAAGAATGACAATGATCCCACCAATGATCAGGCCAGCATACTCGTATTGGATCTCCATGATCTCCTCCTCTTTTGGTTGTGGTGTATGTCAATCTTGATGTCAATTATGATGTCAATCATGATGTCAATCATGATGGCAATCTAGATGGCATTCATGACTGCCTGATTTGATCAGCTTGTCTCATATGGACTGAGGCAGCCCGTTACACCTCCTTAATTCCATAGGGGAAGCCGTAATCGGCCATTTTCTTCATGAAAGGCACCGCATCAAAGGATTCCGGACCGAGCACCCCTTTGCCTTTCCAAATCCCGTGTTCCAAAAGGTCGAAGACAATCACCGGGTTAAAACCGGTCTGGGCAGCCACCGCCTGGACGCCGAGCTGGGCCATGCAGGCTTCGTTGTCAGCCACCTGGTAGAGGTAGACCTGGCGCGGCTGTCCATTTCGAATGCCTTTCACCCAGGTGCCGGCGCAAGTCTTCCCGGTCATCAGCTCCCCGAGGTGAGCCGGATCTGGAAGGCAGGCGGCTACCACGTCGCGCGGGGCGACCATCACGTCCTTAACCTTGACCGGCTCCTTCCTGTCCAGCCCCAGCAGGTGCAGGGTCTGGAGGACCTGGATAAATTGATCCCCCAGGGCGTATTTAAAGGTCACGCGCTGGCAGTTGATCCAACGCGGGACCAGGAGCACCTCTTCGTGCTCCACATTGACGCATTCGATCGGGCCAATGCCTTCGGGAAAATCGAAGGTCTCCGGCTCGGAAAAGGGCCGGGTGGTATACCAACCGCGGTCTCTTTCCCAGATAATCGGCGGGTTCAAGCATTCCTCGATGGTTGTCCAGATGGAAAAATTGGGTGCAAATTCATACCCGCGCACCTGCAGATTCGCCCCATCCCGCACACCGATCTCTTCGATCTCGTCGAACAGGTGGTCCGCGGCGTAGCGAGCAAAGACATCCGCCATCCCGGGCTCCACACCCATGCCCACCACGGCCAGCAGCCCTTTCTTTTCCCACGCTTTCGACCGCTCGAACTGGTAGTCGCCCAGCTTGACCCCCGGAAGATGGTAGGGGTCTTCCGAATGGGGCTCCGAGAGGGACATGGCCATGTCCATATACGTGCACCCGACTGCAAAGGAAGCCTCGAAGATCGGGACGTTGAGGACCGGGTCGCAGGCATTCATAATGAGGTCGACGCGGTATTTCCGGGCCAGGGCTTCGATCAGGTCTTGCTGGCTGGCGTCGACGAACTCGGCTGGAAACCGTACAGGGTCGCACAGTTTAGCCTGGACCTCCAGTGCGCGCTGGTGGTTGTAATCGGCGAGCACCATTTTTTCAATCCAGGGGCGGCCGGCCGAGATCACGGCGATGGCTTCGCCCACGGCCCCCACCCCCACCAGCAGAACTTTCATGGGCATTCCTCCCTTTTGTTGGGAGTAAGGACGGATTGTCTACGGCCTGCCTATGTGACGGCTTCTTTTTCCAGGGTCCGCTGCACCTCCTCGAGTGTATCGGCTAACCGGTCGAGCATCGTATCCATCTGCTCATAGGTGATCACCAGAGGCGGTTCGATGCGGATGGTGTGGGCACTCGTCAGGGTGCCGGCGACCAGCACACCGCGCTTGAACAACCCGGCCGCCACCTTGTAGCCCACATGGACATCCTTGAAGTGCATCCCGATCAACAGGCCGCGTCCGGTGATCGAATCCAGGATCTGCGGGTATTGGTCTGCCAGCGCCCCGAGCTTAGGGAGAAGGTAAGCTCCCTTGGCGGCCGCCTGTTCCCATAACCGCTCGCGCAGGGTCACCTTGATGGCGGCGATGGCCGCGGCGCAGGCCAGAGCGCCTCCGCCGGTGGTGGTGGTATGGATGAAAGGATTCGGGGCCATCATGACCTGCCAGATCTCTTCTGTGGAGCAGAAAGCCGAGACCGGCATTACCCCACCTCCCAGAGATTTTGCCAGGGCGATGATATCCGGCTGGACGTTCCAGTGGTCTAACCCCCACAGTTTGCCGGTGCGGCCCAGCCCGGTCTGCACCTCATCGGCAATGAGCAGTACCCCGTAGCGGCGAGTGATCTCGCGCAGCGCCGGCCAATAATCATCCGGCGGTACGATGGCGCCTGCCTCTCCCTGGATGGGCTCCATCAGCACGGCGGCGATGTCGATCCCCACCTTCTGGCAGATGTCAAGCTGCTGTTCGACCGCTCTCCAATCTCCGAAAGGAACATGAAAGACGGGACCGCCGTACAGGATGCCTGCCGGTTGGCGGTAATCCGATTTCCCCAGCATGGAGAGGGAACCCATCGTCTTCCCGTGGAAGCCGTTGACGGCAGCAATGAACCCATTCTTGCGGGTGTACATTTTTGCCAGCTTGATGGACCCCTCGATGGCCTCGGTACCGCTGGCGCAGAAAAAGCTGTATTTGATCTGCCCTGGGGTGATCATGGCGAGGAGGCGCGCCAGAACTCCACGCAGGGGGTCGATCAATTCCTGGCTGGGCATGGGGGTATGGTAGAGCTGCGCCCGAACGGCATCGAGCACCTCAGGATGTCCCCATCCCAGATCCATCATCCCGTAACCGCCCAGGCAGTCGATGTACTCGCGGCCGAGGACATCCCGGCACACGGCCCCCGACCCGGTCCACTCCGTGACCGCCCAGTCTCCGGCCTCGGTGATGGACTTCCGATACTCTAACCAGCCCCTGTTGAAGTGTTCGGCGAAGTTGTGCTTTGATTCCTCGATAATGTGCCCGGCTTCCTCCTCGGAGAGGGAAGAGGCGTGGATGATCTCCATCCACCGCTCGGCATATTTGACCGCCTCGTCAATCGGCCTGACCATAAACAGCAACTCCTGTCGGTCGTTCGGGCACAGCTATTGGAGATGGATTCATTTATCGTCAGAATCGCCTCCGGTTTCGGCAGGGGAGCAAATCGAAAACGGTATCCTCCACCGGTAGACGTCTTTGATAACCACCGGAACGATGGAAGTGGTCGTCCGCCGCACTCCCGGGATCTTCCCCAGAACCTCGACGACGAACGCGTGCAGCTCGACATTGTCCCGCGCATAGACCTGGACGCTGATGTCGCTCAACCCGGTCGAACATGCGACATAGCTTACCTGGTCAAATTCGGCAATTTTATATACCACATCATACAATGCGCCTGGCTCAACTTCGATGAAAACATCCGCCACCACCGGAAAGCCCAGCGGCTGCGGTAAGGCGATGGCGCTGATCCGGATGATCCCCTGCTCGATCAACCGGTCAAGCCTGTAGCGGACAGATCGTTCGGAGATGCTGCCGATGATTTTGGAAATCTCGGCGCAGGACATGCGTCCGTTGTCTATCAGCAGATCGACAATTCGTTTATCTGTTGTGTCAATTTTTGCCATATCGGTATAGTTGTAAAGTAAATGCAATGAATTTACATAATATTATACAATTCGCTTCCGAATTTACAATAGAACCCCTGGCTTTCTTTTGCTCATTTGCCCTTTTTTAAGATTTAAGGTAAGGTAATGTCAGCTGCAGTGAAAATTCCGCACGTCATCGCACGGCAGCCGCGAATTTTGTTCGTAAAGGGGTATCCGCATGGTGAACCCCGCTTACAGGTAAGGAGGTGAGGATGAAACGGAGTATATTACCGGTATTGGGTGCAGGGATGTGGGGAATCCTACTCCAGGATGAACCGCAGGGCGGGATCCCAATTTTGGTTTGGGTCCTGCTGGCCCTGGTAGTGGTGGGCCTGGTTATCTGGATGCTGTCCCGTCGAGGGGAGTCGGCCGTGGACCGGGGAGATGAAGCCAATATGAACCGCCCGCCTCGGATGGATGAGATGACGCCGCAGGTGGTCGAGGTGCGCGGCGAGGGAAGGGACGACCTGACCGTGATCGAAGGCATTGGACCGTCTACGGAGGAGGTGCTGGTGGCCTACGGGATCACGACCTACGAACGGCTGGCAGAAACAGAGGTTGACCGGTTGGAAGAAATCCTGCAGGATAAAAAAATGAGCCGGATGGACCCGGAAACGTGGCCAAAACAGGCGCGGCTGGCCGCTCAAGGACGAATGGACGAGCTCAAACGGCTCCAGGATGACTTAAAAGGCGGCACACCGCAATAAAAACGCCGCTGATCGGAACGGCCGGGGAGGATATCCGAAGATGGATGATTTGGTGAAATTTGTTTCCCAGCGTACCGGGCTGTCGGAGCCAATGGCTCGCCAGGCAGCCATGACCGTCCTCGAGTTTTTGAAAGACCGGCTGCCGGCTCCGATTGCCGCACAGATCGATGGCATCCTGGGCAGTTCCGGTGAAAAAGGCGGCATGGATACGGATGACTTTTTGAGAGGTGTGGGAGGGATGCTGGACCGCAAATAACGTTTCCCGGTTCTCCTCCTACACACATCAGGGAGGGAGGTGGTTATGGTGCGGGGTATCCGGCGCAGTCTGGTGCTGCCGCTGCTGTTTTGCATGGCAGCCGGTCTCTTCGCATGCGGTGGAAAGGCTGCAACAATCCAGGAGCAGGTCGATCCCACCGCGCGCCTGATCGTGCTGTCCGCTTTCGAGCCGGAGCTCTCGACGTTGGTCAGGCACACGGAAGTGGAGGGCGAGCTTCAAGTTAATGGGCGGACTGTGATCGTGGGGAAGCTGGCAGGGGTCGAGGTGGCATTGTCGTTGAGCGGCGTGAGCATGGTCAACGCCGCCATGGCAGCCCAGGCGATGCTGGATACCTTCGAGGCGCGGGGGGTGATCTTCTCGGGTATTGCCGGCGGGGTGAATCCGAATCTAAACATCGGCGACGTGGTCATCCCCGCTCGTTGGGGACAGTACCAGGAGAACGTGTTCGCCCGGCAGATGCAGGATGGCTGGGATTCGCGGAGCGGGTATGGGGGATTCGGCAATTTCGGCATGATGTTCCCTCAACCGGTGAGCCTGGTGCAGGAAGGCGGCACTCCAGACAAGGAAGAGGAACGGTTCTGGTTCGAGGTGGATCCAGGCATGCTGGAAGCAGCCCAGCGAGCGGCAGCCGGTGTAACCCTCGAACGCTGCCTTGGGATCGCCCCTTGCCTCGAACAAGCGCCCAGCATCGTGATCGGTGGGAACGGGGTCAGCGGGCCAACCTTCGTCGACAATGCCGAGTACCGCCAGTACGTTTGGGAGACGTTTCAAGCAGACGCCCTGGATATGGAGTCGGCGGCGGTCGCCCATGTAGCCTACACCAATAACGTGCCGTTTATCGCATTCCGTTCGCTTTCCGACCTGGCGGGCGGCGGTGCCGGGGCAAATGAAATGGCTGCCTTCTTCATGCTGGCAGCAGAGAATGCGGCGAGGACGGTAGAGAAATTTTTGGAGGAGGTGGCTGTTGAGGTGCAGCCATGATGGGGATATCGACAAAGAACCAGGTGCTCAAAGCGCGGCGCTTATGGCGCGTGCATAAACAGGAGTGAAGGTTCGTTTGCGTGCTGCTGAAAGGGGAGATAGCGTGTTCGAGCTGGCAGAGGTGGTGATGTACATCCAGAATATGGAAAATGAAGTGTCCTTCTTCCAGGAGGTGCTGGGGTTTCGGGTAAAAGAACCCAAAGGGGTATCGAATTACGATGGGGTATTCCGGGTGGTGCTGGATACCGGTGACTGCTCGCTGGTGCTGAATACCGGCGGGCAGGCGGTGGTCGGCGAGTATGCACCCAAGCCGGTTTTTCGGGTGCGGGATCTGCGCGCGGTGCGCGACAGCTTCGAAGGGCGTGGCGCCAAAGTGGGCGCCATCCGTTCTCCGGAGGAAGGGGTCTGGGCGTTTGAGCTAGTCGACCCCGAGCAAAACAAATATTCATTCGAGCAGCATGGAGGCATGCCGCCGATCGTACTATAATTAATTTAAGCACCTGTTTCCAGAGATGAAGCATCATCTTCTCGCGCATGGGACGCCGTGGGTGTCCAGGCTCAAGGAGACCGCCCAAATCCGGTCCGATCGAGAGCGATCCGGCCTGGACGAAAACGCCGTTCGAGAGATAGGGCTGGAGCATGGATTGGTGGACATCAAGGTGGTTGCGATCGACGAACACGGTCGGGGTTGAAGTTTGTCTACTGGTTGGTGGATCATCCGAAGGTTTAGGCGTACGATTAATCCGAAAGGAGGCGATATGCGGCGCACCCCTCAGCACAAAGGACGAATGATTCCGGTTTTCTTGCTGTTTACCGGCATCCTGGCTTCTGGATGCGTTCCTTCTGCGGCCGCAGCGCCAGCGGGCACCCCAACAACGCCCCCAACGGTTGTACCCACGGAAGCCCCTACGACTCCGCCAACCGCATCTCCAACCGAACCGGCAACCGTCAATATCCAGGTTTTTTTTACCAATACAGCCCGGTATGCCGCAGCGACCCAGCCATTTGAAGAGGCGGTGACCCGGACAGTGCCTGCTGGAGAAGATCTTCCAACCGCGACCCTGGAAGCCTTCTTTGCCGGTCCTACCGCCGAAGAGAAAGCGGCGAGCCTGGAAGCCATCACCAGCGGTTTTACCGGGCTGCGCGAGCTGACGATTGAGGACGGGATTGCCCGGGTCTACCTGGAAGGTCCCTGCAGCTCGAACGGTGCAACCTATACGATTGCCCAACCGATAATGGCAAACCTGCTGCAGTACGAAGAGATAAAAGCGGTTAAAATCTATGACGCCGAAGGCGTGACCGAAGTCCCAGAAGGAATGGACAACTCAATCCCCTACTGCCTGGAACCCTGAGAAACTATAATAAAATTTCTGGTGGGTGTTTGGGCGCAGCGAAGCTGCGCCCAAACACCCACCAGAAAACCTTCGTGAAACCGTACCGGAGATGGCTGCTCGTCGAAGAACCCTTGAGAACGAATGACATCATCGGAGGAGGGAAAATGTCGGATACCTTGAAACCGATTACCGGGTACGCCACCGTAAAAGGGGCACGCATCTACTACCGTATAGCCGGCGAGGGCAAAACCGTCGTCCTGATGCATGCCGGTATTGCCGACAGCCGGATGTGGGAGCCGCAGTTCGACCTGTTTGCCCGCTATTTTCAGGTGATCGCTTACGACCTGCGCGGGTACGGTAAAACGGAAATGCCGCCAGGCTACTACGCTCACCACAAGGACCTGTACGGCCTGCTAAACTACCTGGAAATTCCCCAGGCCAGCCTGGTAGGGGTTTCCATGGCGGGTGGCAAGGCGATCAATTTCGCTATCGAATACCCTGGGATGGTGGAGAAGCTTATCCTGGTCGCCTCGGGGGTGGAGGGGTACGAGTTCAAAGACTCGGCCACCGTCGAACAGTGGCCCATCATCGAAAGTGCGATCGAACGGGGCGACTACGATGCCGCGGCCAACCTGGAAACCAAACTGTGGGTGGCGGGACCCCGCCGGACGATCGACCAGGTGGATGCAGGTGTGGTGCGCCTGGTGAAGGAGATGCTCCTGCCAACGTATGCCACCCCGCCCGAACGCGGCATCGAAGAGCGGCTGGAACCTGCCGCCAACAACCGCCTGTGGGAGATCCGTGCCCCTACCCTGATTATCGTGGGGGATCAGGACGTGCCCGATATCCTGAGCGTTTCCAAAGTCCTGCTAGCCGGCATCCAGGGGTCGCAGCGAGTGACCATCTCTGGGGCCGCTCACCTCCCCAACCTGGAAAAGCCCGAGGAGTTCAACCGGGTGGTGCTTGGCTTCCTAGGAGCCAACCTCTGAGATGGACGGTGTGCTGGATCTGATCTTCAAACGGCGCAGCATCCGCCAGTACACCGACCAACCGGTTGAAAGGGAAGTGCTGGTCCAGCTCCTGCGAGCGGCCATGGCGGCGCCATCGGCGGTGAACAGCCAGCCCTGGGAATTTGTGGTGATTACCTCCCCGGAGGGGATGGACGGGCTCCGCAAAATTCTGCCGCTTGGCCGCTACAACGCTCCAACCGCGATCGTCGTGTGCGGCAGCCCAATCCGGGCGCGCAACCCGGCCGGTTTATTATTTTGGGTGCAGGACTGCAGCGCCGCCATCCAAAACATCCTGCTGGCAGCCACCGGGATGGGCCTGGGGACGGTATGGATTGGGGTCCACCCGGTGCCAGGGCTGGGCAGGCAGGTGCGCAAGACTTTGCATATCCCTCCCCACGTCACCCCTCTGGGGGTGATCTATGTGGGGTATCCGGCGGAGGAAAAGACATCCCGGACCCGGTATAACGAAAGCCGGGTGCATTGGGGGGTGTACGATATTTTCAAGAGGCCATGAGTCTCGAGCTGAAAACCCGTACGGGAAAAAACACCGCAGAGACGCGGAGGGCGCTGAGAAAATCAAGAAGACACAGGGATGAAGGGGATGCAGGGGATGAAAATAGCCTCTGGTTCCCACGCTCTGCGTGGGAACCCCCGTCCGGGACCGGCGATGCCCACGAAGCCCTGGGAACCCGGTTGAGGTTGAGGTTGAGGTTGAGGTTGAGGGGAGAGCTGCACCTCTCCTCTCGCCCTGGAGGCAAATCCGGAGCGAGGTGAGGCTCCCGCTTCACCGCTCCAACCGCCGTTGTAAGCGCAGCGGCGGCGCCGGACCTGGCCAAGACGATTAGGCCCAGCAGCTCAAGCTGCACCTACGAAAAGCACAAAGCCCCACCTGCGTGGGGCTCCACCCTGACAACCTGCTTTCGTGACCCATGCTTGGCCACAGAACCCGGCGCAGGCCGGGTTTCGGTCCGAAGCTCCGCTGCGGCGCTCTTCGTTGCCGCGGTTTCCAACCGCCTGATGGCTCCCCTTCGGCATAATTCTCTCCCGGCCATCAAGCCCCTCACCTAGCCTCTCCCCGCCTGGAAAGCGGGCGGGGAGAGGGATAAATACCATGGCCATCTCCGGCACCTGTGCAGAGAATGGGCACCTCCCTTTGCGCCAGACGAACTTAACCGCTCCAGCCGCCGTCCCCGGCGGCGGGTTGTGCCAGACCAACAAGCATAAGGGAGGATAGAAATCTTCCTCTCCCCTATGCGACAACATCACCTGGTGAGAGGTTACGTGAGGGGTAACCATGCGGGCGAGGATTCCAAGACCGGCTAGCCCCTCACCCGGCGGCGGTGCCGCACACCTCTCCCCGCCTGAAGGACGGGCGGGGAGAGGGATGAAGATACCTGCCAGCACCGGCACCTACCCAGAGCAAGTACACCTTCCCGGGTGCTCGAGCTCAAAAGGTGCTCCGGCCGGAGTAAGTTCCCACGCAGAACGTGGGAACTAGGGGGAGCAGAGCGTGAGAACTACGAGATGCCTGGTCTTCGACCAGAGAACGGATTGTACCGGCACAGCGCAGCCGGACGGATTGCTTGAACGACATTGCAATACAATGTGGCTACCTTGGTTTGATCCATCGGGATGGACCCGGCTTTGTGCCAATTTTTGTGCTCGAATACCAGTCCTTCAAATTCGTTCGCTTAAACCGGGTTAGCCCGACCCGCAGGGTGCGGGTCGTGTCATTTGTAACCCCGTCCCGGTCGATGTACGGATAAAGACCAACGAACTCAACGCCATTAAATTCTTCCTCTTCTTTGTTTGAAGAGACAATCGGTAGTATGGCCACGTGCCCGTTATACGCTTCAAAATACCCAAGCTGCCATTGTATCCATTTGGAATTCCCGACGTTTTCCGACCAGACATAGATAAGGCTATCGCAGCCGCGCATTCGATTCCGGATCACCTCAGCGGTGGTGGTTGTGACCTGGGATCGATCCAACAGCTGGTCTTCGATCCAATCGATATAAATGGATAGCCCCTGATCCTCCAATTCTTTGGCCAGGCCAAGGAGAATTTGTGCATCCAGGAAACCAGGAGAAAGGAAAATGTTGTAATGAAAGCCATCTTTCCACCTGGCATACCGGTGCAGCAGGATTGTTTTGGATGGCTGGGCCAAATCCAGTGAAAAATACATCCCCTTGGCTGAAAAATACTGCGTCGTGTAGAGCGCCATGATGACCTTCCCAATGATCGGTGATGTATTTTAATTATAGTGGGTTTGTCTAAATTTGAACCTTAAATGTTGGAGCCTTGTTTACACAAGCTACGCCCTCGTCCGCGTCCCAATTAAAGTGACATACCCCCTTGACTTTTCATTCTATAACTTCTATAATCTAAACGATTATCTAAACGATTAGATAATCGTTTAGATCGCTCCCAATTTTTACCTCTTTGGATATTTGAATATGGGGTGGACAGCCTTCTTCGATGACGGTTTGAACCGGTTCCGCTGCTCCAGTCCCGCCTGGGAGGTCGAGGTGATCCCTGACCTGGGGTCCAAGATCAGCTCGATCCGCTGGCATGGACGGGAGCTGCTGGCGCGCAACCCGCGCAAGCCCCTGCGCAAGCCGCGCTACGCCGCCTCCTACGCCGTGTTCGACGCCAGCGCCTTCGACGAGTGCTTCCCCACCATCGGACCCTGCGTCTACCCCGAAGAGCCCTGGACCGGGACCCACCTCCCAGACCACGGGGAAGTGTGGTCGATCCCCTGGACGGCTTCGGTCATTTCGAATGCGCTTCAAATGGAGGTCTACGGCATCCGCCTGCCGTACAGCCTGTCGAAGCGCATCAGCATCCCGCAGGATGAGATCCCGCAGGACGAGGTCTTGCAGGATGAGATCCTGCTGCAGTACGAGCTGGCCAACCCGACCTCCTTCCCCTTGAAGTACCTGTGGTCATCCCACCCCCTGTTTGCCCTGCGGCCCGGCATGCGCATCCTGCTGCCTGCCGGGACATCCGTCCGGGTGGATTGGTCCAAGGATGCCCGCCTGGGAGAGATCGGGCAGGAGCATCCCTGGCCCCATACCACCGACTCGGACGGAAAGTCCGTCGATCTCAGCTTGATCCTGGAT
>Ga0105104_10002182_pt1 | contig 14427 bp, 10 predicted proteins | sample PPLLaktember2015_3_FD_87034 | JGI IMG/M metagenome (GOLD analysis project Ga0105104, IMG submission 87034) | Freshwater sediment microbial communities from Prairie Pothole Lake near Jamestown, North Dakota, USA - PPLs Lake P7 Core (6) Depth... | ecosystem: Environmental > Aquatic > Freshwater >... | reverse complement strand
CGCCCAGATCCTGCACAACAACCTGCTCATCAGCACCCACACCCTGGATGCGGCGCGGGTCAACGGGAGCAAGCGCTACCTGTTCACCTCCTCGGCCTGCGTCTACCCGGAATACAAGCAGACCGAGACGAACATCAAGCCGCTCAAGGAAGAAGACGCCTACCCCGCCCAGCCGCAGGACGCCTACGGATGGGAAAAGCTCGTCACCGAGCACCTGTGCCAGCATTATCGCGAGAGTTATGGGATCGAAACGCATGTCGTGCGCTTCCACAACATGTTCGGCCCGCTGGGCAAGTGGGAGGGCGGGCGCGAGAAAGCTCCGGCCGCGCTGTGCCGCAAGGTGGCGGTGGCCAAGCTCAAAGGGGAAAAATCGATCGAGATCTGGGGCGACGGCGAGCAGACCCGCTCCTTCTGCTACGTCGACGATACCGTCGAAGGAATCCTGAGCCTGATGCGTTCGGATTTCCCCGGGCCGATCAACCTCGGCCAGGACCGGATGGTGTCGATCAACGAGCTGGCGGATATCATCATGAAGATCGCCGGCGTCAAACTGGAGAAGAAGCATGTCCCGGGAGCCCTCGGCGTACGCGGCCGCAACTCCGACAACACGCTGGTCAAAAAGGTGCTCGGATGGGAGCCGAAGGTCACGCTCGAGGAAGGCGTGGCGCGGACCTACACCTGGATCGAAGGACTGGTCAAAGCCAGGCTGGACGCCGGAAAAACCATCGACGGATGATTAACGCGCCGGACGCCGGCGCCCGACAACCGAAAGGGGGATGCGATGAAACGAGGGGGAGGCATAACGATCGCCGCGGCATGCGCATGGTTCCTGCTGAGCGGCATTTCATCACCGGTAAAGACAGCACGCCAAGGATCCGAAACGGAGACGGAAACGCCTACCGCTTCGGATCTTTTTATTCCCACTTTCACCGGCACGGATACCGCGACGCCGGGCGATACGGATACGCCGTCGCGCTCGCCGGATGATTCACCGACGGTAACCGGGACCGGGACAGAGACCTCTGAAAATACCGGAACGGCGGCGCTTTCCCCGACGGGCACCGATACTCCAAGCCGGACAATCGAATGGACTTTGACGGACACGCCCTCGCCTGAATCCACGTTTACCTCCACGGTTGTTCCCACGCCGACGCTCACGGCTACCAACTCCCCGGCGGCGAATCCGCCGGCCTGGGTGATCATCAGCGAAGTCGCCTGGGCGGGAACGCAGGCGTCCGCGAACGACGAGTGGATCGAGCTGTGGAACCCGGGCGCGGCGGACGTCGACCTGGCCGGCTGGACGCTGACCGACGGCGGCGACCTGCATACCGCGCTTTCCGGGACGATCGGCGCGGGCGGATTCTTTTTGTTGGAACGCACCGATGATACGACCGTCGCCGACACCGTCGCGGACCGGATCTATACCGGCGCGCTCGCCAATGGCGGCGAGTCGCTCTACCTGATCGATTCCTCGGGGCGCATGATGGACACGGCGAACAGCGGCGGCGGACCGTGGCCGGCCGGATCACAGGCGACGGCCGCGGCAATGGAACGCGCGGGCGCCGGCCCCGACGCGGATTTCGAATGGTGCTCCAACGACGGGATCCACCGCAACGGTTCGGATGCCGCCGGACATCCCATAAACGGAACGCCGCGCGCGCCGTTCTCGGGATTCTGCCGGGAACCCACGCGGACGTGCACCCGGACTCCCACCCCGACCGGTTCGGGGACGGCGACCTTCACTCCCAGCCCGACCGTAACACTTCCCCCGCCGTCGTACCCGCCCCACAGCGTGGTGATCAACGAGGCGGCTTGGGCCGGGACTCAGGCAGACGCGAACGACGAATGGATCGAATTGTGGAATCCGGGCGGAGCTGATATCGACCTTTCCGGATGGATCCTGACCGACGGGGGGGATGTCTCCATAACGCTTGCGGGTTCGATTTCACCGGGAGCATTTTTCATACTCGAGCGGGGCGGGGAAGATACCCTGAGCGATATCTCCGCAAACCAGCTCTATACCGGCGGCCTTTCCAATTCGGGCGAGGAATTGATGCTGATCGATCCGGCCGGCGGCGTGGTCGATATTGCGGGTGCGCGCGGCCAGCGTTGGCCGGCGGGAACCGCTTCGCCCGTGTATGCCAGCATGGAACGCGCATCCGTCGATCCGCCTGGGTGGGGAACCAACACCGGATGGATGATGAACGGCCGCGATGCGGCGGGAAACGCCGTGCGCGGGACGCCCGGGCGCGCCAACAGCGTGCTTTCCCCGACGCCGACCGCGACCAAACTCCCCAAAGGAATTCTGATCAACGAGTTCCTTCCCAAACCGGGAAGCGACTGGAACCATGACGGCTATATCGATACCAACGATGAGTTCATCGAACTCCTGAACATCAGCGGACAGGCGGTCGACATCGGCGGATGGAAGCTCGATGATAACTTTCACGGCGGGAGCCGGCCGTTTGTGATCCCCGGCGGGACGTGGATCCAACCGGACCAGTTCCTGGTGTTCTTCCGCACCCGGACCAAGGTGGCGCTGAACGATCCGGGCGATGAGATCTGGCTGCTTTCCCCCAGCGGGGCGAAGATCGACGGCCGGGTTTACACCCGCACCCGCTGGCCCGACAGCGCCTGGGGGCGATACCCTGACGGGGAAAGCGTCCTGCGGCTCGGGTTCCCGCCCACGCCCGGCGAACCCAACCGTCTTCCGGACGACATATTGAATCCAAAAAAAGATCCCCTGCCGGTTATCGCCCCGGGCTGGCGCCGGGTGATGTGCGGCCCGGAGGCGGGCCCGCTGCTTTTGGGTGATGGTTTTCTGACGACTGGCAGTGAAGATTCGATCCGCATGGCGGAATCCAGGGGCTGGTATTTCTGGTGGAACGGCAGGTGCTATGCCTGGTCGGCGCCATCCCTCGGGAAACGGCTTCCTTACTCCAATCTCCTTCCGGGCGGGGAAACGATTGTGGAAAACGGCGGATGGTGGTGGGAATGGTGGTATTTACGATGAAAACGCAGGGAAAGGAGAGGAGCCGATCCATGACATTCCGCGGCAAATCACAGTCAAGCCGCGCTGGTGGGATCACTCGCTTGCGCGTAGAATAACCATCATTATGGCACGGCGGTAGACCGAGGGGTTGGACCGCCGGATTTTTGGGAAAAGGGAGTCATCATATGGGGAACGTTCTGGTCGTCGACGATGACATGGACACGCTCAAGCTGGCCGCGATGATCCTGGCCCGCGCCGGGCACAAGGTGGTGCAGGTCGAGCGGGGGGCGGATGCGCTGGCGGAGGTGGCCAAGAGCCGCCCGGATCTGATCCTGCTGGATATCATGCTCCCGGATATGGATGGTTTTTCGGTCGCCCAGAAGCTCCGTACGACGGCCAATCCGCCGCCGATCCTGTTCTTCTCGGCGCGCAGCACGCCCGAGGACCAGATCATCGGGCGGACCCTGGGCGATGGCTACCTGCTCAAGCCGGTCCGTCTGACGACCCTGCTGGAATCGGTCCAGAAGGTTCTCGAGGCCGACAAGCCGGTTGCCTGACGAGTGTTGACGCGATCGTCGATCGCTTAAAAAAATAAATCAGCCGCGATGAATGATCGCGGCTGATTTATTTCCACCCTCAACCCCTGCATGGATGAGGGCGAGGCGCCGCCTCGCCCCTACTTTGCGTAATCCACCGCCCGCGTCTCGCGGATGACGGTGACTTTGATCTGACCCGGGTACTGCAATCCTTCCTCGATCTTGCGGGCCACGTCGCGCGCCAGGCGCACCGACGCCAGGTCGTCCAGATTCTCGGGGCGGACGATGATCCGCACCTCGCGTCCGGCCTGGAGCGCATAAGCCTCGACCACGCCCTCGAACGAGGTGGCGATATCCTCGAGAGTCCGGATGCGTTTGACGTATTGTTCGAGATTCTCGCGGCGGGCGCCGGGCCGCGCGCCGGAAATGGCGTCGGCCGACTCGACGATCACCGCCTCGACGCTATCCTGCTCCACCTCATGGTGGTGGCCCGCGACGATGTTGACTATCTTTTCGGGAACGCCGTAGCGCTTGATGAAATCCGCCCCGATCGCGGCGTGGGTGCCCTCCACCTCGTGATCCATGGCCTTGCCGAGGTCGTGCAGGAGACCGCCGGCCTTGGCCGCGGCCACATCGGCACCGAGCTCGGAGGCGATCACGCCCGCCAGCAGCGCGGTTTCGACCGAGTGCCCATGCTGGTTCTGCCCGTACGACATCCGGAACTTAAGCGTGCCGAGTTTCTTGAGGATTTCCGGATGCAGCCCCGGAACGCCGGCTTCAAAGGAAGCCCGTTCGCCCTCCTCCAGGATCACCTTATCCACTTCCTTGCGCGAATCCTCGAGGACCTTCTCGATGTGGGCCGGGTGGATCCGCCCGTCGAGGATCAGCTTGGCGAGGGAGCGGCGGGCGACCTCGCGGCGGACCGGATCGAACGACGAGATCGTCACCGCTTCGGGGGTATCGTCGACGATCACGTCCACGCCGGCGGCCTGCTCGAAGGCGCGGATGTTGCGGCCGTTGCGGCCGATGATCCGGCCCTTCATCTCCTCGCTCGGAAGCGGCACGACCGATACCGCCACTTCCGACACGTGATCCGACGCCACGCGCTGGATGGCGTCCGCCACCAGTTCGCGCGCGCGCCGTTCGCCCTCCTGGCGCGCTTCCTCCTCGATCTGCCGGATCGTGCGGGCCATGTCGGCCCGCGATTCCTTTTCCACATCCGCCAGCAATATCCCGCGCGCCTCCTCGACGGTCATCCCCGCCACCCTTTGCAATTCCACCAGGCGTTCGGCGTGAACCTTTTCGAGGTCGTTGGCGCGGCGGTCCAGCGCGCTCTGCCGTTTGTTGAGCATCTGCTCGCGCTGTTCCTGGCGTTCCATGCGCCGGTCCACCTCGGACCGCCGGCGCTGCAGGCGTTCCTCCTCGGCGGAAAGATCCGCGCGGCGGCGGCGGATTTCGTCTTCCGCGCCGTCCCGCAGCTTGAGGGCCGCATCCTTGGCCTGGATTTCGATCTGGCGCGCGCGGCTTTCCGCGGCGGCCAACTGCGAGTTGATGTTCGATTTCTCTTCCGCCGCCCGGCGCGCGGCCATGGAGTGGCGGATGATGAACCCCACAATGCCCCCCGCCGCCAATGCCGCCGCGGCGATCACAACCACCAGTACGGTCGATATCTCACCCATTCTGCAACCTCCTTGCCCATATTTTTTATTCCAGTGAAAAATGCTGTCATGCTGAGCGAAGCATTTGCATAAGCCAAAGCAGACCCTTCGCTGCCCCCGCTTCGCATGCATCCCTGCTTATGGAACAAACCCAAGCAGGGACGCTCCGCGGGGACAGGCGCTCAGGGTGACTTTTTACGCGAACTTGTTTTTTTCTCAATCTCCCCATCTTCAATTCGGGATTGTTCTTCCCAAACATTCCGGGCGGTTTCCCGCGCGAGGTCGTAATTAAAACCGCGTGACGCCAAAAACGCGGTCATCTTCCGCTGGAATTCGCGGCCGGGGTCCGGGTTCTTTCCGGATGCCCGCAGCAGGCGCGCCGCCTTTTTCCGCGCGGCCGAAAGCGCGGCCGTATCCTCCGGCAAGCCTTCCAGTGCATCGCGGGCATCGTCGTCCGTGACGCCCATCCGCCGCAGTTCCATGCCCAGCGCGCGGACGGAACGCGGGCGGAATGCCTGCCGGTTCTCCACCCACTCGCGCGCGAATTTGCGGTCGTCGATCCAGCCCTGCCCCGCCAGCTTGTTCAGGACGAGGGCGATCTCCGCCTCGTCCAGTTTGCGGCGCCGCAGGTAGCGTTCGAACTCCGCCCGCGACCGCGGCCGGCGCCCCAAGAGGCCCAGGCAGCGCGCGTACGAATCATCCAGCGCGCTTTGCCGTTTGAGCCGCTCGAGCTCCCCGGGCGATAGCTGCTGCCCGGGCGAGAATGCGGCGGCGGCCTTCGCGGTAAGCGGGAAGGATTCCCCGCCTTCCAGCACCACGGTGATCTTCCGGCCGTCGCGTCGCACCCGCAGGGCGGCGATCCTTTTCGGCATCCGTCCCTCGAAAAAACCGGCGCCCGGCAGGCCGCGCGGCAACGCAGAGCGCAAATCCCAAGTCCACGAGCCGGATGCGGTCGGGGTTTCTCATCCCGCGCACGCGGGATAAAAAACAGCCGTAACCCGGCAAGGGGCTACGGCTGCCTAAGCACTGATCGAAAAGATGGATTGGAACCCGTCGTCAGCCGCCCGCTAACACCTGGCGATGACGTGGAATCGACGGTCGCCGGCTCCGGTCCGGCCCGCTAAACGGGATTCGTGCAACCGGAAACGCTGCTGGGAATTGCCGGGCGGCCAAAAACGTTGATCCATCTCCCGCACCTCCGCGGGGGGTTCCATAAGTGCTTATCGTCAGTCCGTAGCCCGTGGAGGGTTCCCGGGAGGGAAAAATCTCCCGGTCGTTTCTCCACGCAAAATTGTTTGTGATGCCCGCCCGGGCGCAAATGCCTAGGCTTCCGCATCCGTTTCTTCCTCTTCCTCGGCGGAAGGGGAAGGCTCCACCGCCGCAGCGCCGGCCATCGCCTTTTCGCGGACGGCCGCTTCGAGCTGCTCGGTGATCTCCGGATGCTCCTTCAGGTGCTGCTTGGCGTTCTCCCGCCCCTGGCCGATGCGTGCGTCCTGGTACGAGAAAAAAGCGCCGCGCTTGACGATCAACCCAAGAGCGGTGCCGATGTCGATCAGGTCGCCCGTCTTGGAGATGCCTTCATTGTACATGATATCGAACTCGGCTTCGCGGAAGGGCGGGGCGACCTTGTTCTTGACCACCCGCACGCGGGTGCGGCTGCCCGTCACTTCAGCCCCGTTTTTAATCGATTGAATGCGCCGGACGTCCAGCCGGACGGAGGCGTAGAACTTGAGCGCCATCCCGCCGGTGGTCGTCTCGGGATTGCCGAACATGACGCCGATTTTCTGGCGCAACTGGTTGGTGAAAATCATCGCGGTGTTGGTCTGGCGGATTACGGCAGAGAGCTTGCGCAGCGCCTGGCTCATGAGCCTGGCCTGCATGCCCATCGTGGCGTCGCCCATATCGCCTTCGATCTCCGCCCGCGGCACGAGCGCGGCGACCGAATCCACCACCACCACGTCCACGCCGCCCGAGCGGATCAGCGTCTCGGCGATTTCAAGCGCCTGCTCGCCGGTATCCGGCTGGGCGACGTACAGCGCGTCCGTATCCACGCCGCATTTGGCGGCGTAGACCGGATCCAGCGCGTGTTCCATATCAATGTAGGCGCAATTGCCGCCGCGCTTCTGGGCTTCGGCGACGATGTGCTGGCAGAGGGTGGTCTTGCCGGAGGATTCGGGCCCGAAGATCTCGGATACCCGGCCGCGGGGAATTCCGCCCACGCCCAGGGCGATGTCGAGCGCGATCGAGCCGGTGGGGATGACTTCCACCGCAAGCCGCGTGGATTCCCCCAGCCGCATGACGGCGCCGTCACCGTATTTCTTTTTCAGCTCGAGAAGAGCCGATTCGAGAGCTTTGTCGCGTCCGCTGGCCATTTTTACGTCCCCCCCAGAACAGAATTTCACAAAGTTTACTTGAACCCTCCAAATTCCGCAAGTGGGAGATATCCTTTACACTTGCTTTTTGACTGATCTCAACCCGGAATCAGCACGAATTCTCCCCTCCGCCATCCTTGCGGTGGAAAACGGCGGAGGCATAATTACCTGCAGCAAGCCGTCCGGTCATCATAAATGCATGGAGGAATTTATGAACATCTCTTTCGGCAACTTCCACGTCACCATTAATTCCGGGGCATGGGTACCGTTCCTGCTGATGCTGCCGAATGCGGCATGGATGATTTTGCCCAAAGGAGATGCGGGAACACCCGTCGCCGAGCCAATAAGCCTGACCATAGCGGAGCGGATTGGCTTATTCGCCGTCCTGGCCGTCCCTTTTTTTTACCCGTTGGACCTGAATAAAAAATTATCGGCGCCGGTACTGGCCGTCATGGGGCTGGCGCTGGCGGTTTATTATTTCTGCTGGATGCGGTACTTCCTTGGAGGACAATCGTCCGGGTTGTTGGGAGCCCCTTTCCTCGGCTTACCGCTGCCGATGGCGGTGGCGCCGGTAATCCTGCTCGTGCTCTCTTCCTATTTGATGGGCTCCTGGGTGATGTTCGGGGCGTCGGTTCTATTCGGTATCGCGCACATATGGGTTTCTGCATTGACTCTTTAAAATGAGGCCCGGCTTTTTATCCGCTCATGCGCCTGGCGGATCGGATCCGGCCGTCGCCGCGGGGGTGAATGCCCGGGTCTTGGAGGCCGCCGGGAATGCCCGCGTGATGCGGGAGATCAGACGCGGGAGGAGGTCGGACAGGGCAACGGCCGCCAGAAGGCATAAAAAAGGTTCGACAGGAATGCGGAAGCGGGCGTTGCTGGATAAGCCCGGCGCATACATCAGTACAGCGCAGGGCAATCCAAGCCATACCAGGATTTTCCAGGACCGGGTCCAAATCAGGCGGATCAATCCGGCCGCGGCCAGCAGGAACAGCATCCCGTAAAAGGCGGACAGCAGGACGGTCGTGAGGAGGATTTCGGGGCGGTCGAGGTGCGATGCGGCGGGAGACAGCTCGCCCGCTATCGTGTCGTCGGGGGTCATCGAATCGGGCGCGATAAACATAAAAAAGTAGGAGACGCCTGGTCGGAATCCGTTTAAACTATTCCAGCCGTTGAATATAATGCTCCGGATTGGATCCGCCGCCAGGATGCGTGCCGCCGCCGCCGACATGGCCTCGGATTCCTCCATCATAGTCGCCGGATGTAAATTCTCCTCCTGCAGATAATTGTGATAGTGCTCGTCGACGACCGTCCGGGCTTCCCCCAGGTTCAACCCGTCGCGCATTGCGATATATCCCGCCGCGTTGTAATACAGAAGGTTGTAGCCTTGCACCGCCGCCAGGGTCGGTTTTCCGAATGCAAGCACGTTGCGGTAGATCCAGGGCGCCACAACCGCCGCCAGGGTTGCGCTGAAAAGGGCGCATTTTACCAGCGCGCGCCGGCCGTTCGAGCCCCAGCACAGAGACGGGAGCAGGGCCGGCCAGAGCAGGACGGCGATCGGACGGACCAATATTCCACCGCCGAGCACGGCGCCGCCGATCGCCGCCCGCCACAGGGAGGGCGCGGACAAACACCAAAGCAGCAGGAGGAAGAGCGACGTAAAGACGATCTCCGACAGCAGGATTCCGGCGAAGATGGACGGCACAGGCGCGACCAGCCAAATCAAGGCGCCGATCACGCCGACCCGAATGGATCCGAATTCCTTTTCCCCCAAACGGAGGACCATCACCCCCGTCAGGGCGTGCAGGATGGATTGTGCGGCCACGACCGCGATGACCGAAGTACCTGCCGTCCCAAAGACCAGGGCGAGGAAAAAAGGGTACCCGGGGGTACGGAAGGCGTCCGGAAGGTACGGAGTGCCCGTGCCCTGCGAAAACACTCCATATCCAAGCAAATTGATTGCGAGCTGCAAATATCCCGGGGCATCGCCCGGCGGAACGGCCCGCGCTGGATCGGCGATCACAAGCAGCAGGGCGGGAATGCGAAGCAGCAACCCGAGCAGGAACACCGCGGCATACCGCCGCCACGGGGGACGTTCTAAAAATGCTTGGACACGGGAAAGGAAATATCGCATCGAAGATTAATTCGGATCAGCAGATATCGCGGAACCGCTTTACGGCAACCGGTCGACAAAGCCCGGCGCACGAGGATCTGCACAGACCTTTCGGGGATCGAAGTGTACTTGTTGCATCCGAATTCCGCAAGAGGATGCCGCTTTATTGTTATGTAGACTGCCGCCGGGGGATCACCCGGCGGCAGGTGTTTTTGACCCACGAAAGCACACGGAAACCACCTGAGGATCCAAATAAAATTGAAGGGTTTACCAGGCGAAATAAATAGTGTTACAAAACAGACACAACTCCATAATGTAATCGAGGGGAGAATATTCTATGCTATATTCCAACTTAGATGCGATCGGGGGAAAAGACGCCGAGAATTGTTTTTGATTTCGGGGTGAGCCGCACCGGACGGTGGAACCCGCCTTTTTTCCAGGAGCCCATAACCTGATCCGAACTGCAGGCGGAGGAGTGAATATGAAACGAAATAGGAATTCACACCGGGGAATTGTTCTTTTGGCCGCATCGCTTGGAGTGTTTGCCTGTTCCGGCTGTTCCCGGCAGGGGCTGGAGTCGATCCCTGCGGCAGCCATGACATCGACCTTGTCGCCGGCGGCGCCCATCGCCACCCGAACATCGACCTGGACCCCATCCCCGGCCATCTTCCCCTCATCCACACCGGCGCCCATGTCCAATACGGAATCTCCATCGACTTCGGCAGGCGAAGGGGGCGAGCTTCTTGCTTTCGTGTCTGGGGACTATGGCAATAGTGAGATCTGCATAGTGGATTTCGATAGCAACGCGACCTGCCTTGCCGGGGATGCATCCGTTCAATCGAAACCGGCCTGGTCGCCGGATGGAATGCGCATCGCTTTCGCCTCCGACCGCGATGGAAACGACGAGATCTTCGTAATGGATATGGATGGTTCGCATTTGGCCAATCTGACCAACAGCCCGGGGAACGATCGTAACCCGGCCTGGGCGCCGGATGGGAAGCGGATTGCCTTCGTCTCCGACCGCGACGGCAACGAAGAGATCTATGTGATGGATGGCGACGGTTCGAATGGTACCCGCCTGACCGATGATCCGGCGGAAGATTCGTTCCCGGCCTGGTCGCCGGATGGGAGACGCGTCGCTTTCCTTTCCGCGCGCGGCAACTCGAATTACTTTGAAAATTATATTTACGTGATGGATGCTGACGGCTCGAATACCTTGCGCTTATCCGGCGAAGGGGAGCATGTATTTGATTCCGCGCCGGCCTGGTCGCCGGACGGAAGGAAGATTGCTTTTGTCTCGGATTTTCCCGGGATAAGCAACATCTCGGTGATGGATGCCGATGGCTCGGACGTGATCCAACTCACGGACGAAGACGTGGACCAATTAAACGAGGCGTTCGACTTCGCCCCGGCCTGGTCGCCGGACGGATTGTTCATCGTCTTTATCACCAATCGCGATGATCCAAGGCCCGCAAGTTGCGATTCCGGCGAGGGGGGATGCAATTATAAGATCTATGTAATGTACGCCGATGGTTTGCACGAGACCCGGCTGACCGAGAACCGGTCATACGATACCAATCCGGCCTGGTCGCCGGATGGAAAACGCATCGCCTTCATCTCGGACCGCGAAGGTAATCAGGAGGTTTACATCATGGGTGCTGATGGTTCGAATATTATCCGCTTGAGCGACACCCCGTCTTACAAATACGGCTTGGCATGGCAGCCGAAGAAATAAAAACACTTGATAACAGAAGACCGTTCTGCGCCAACGGTTAAGAAATGAATCCACGAAGGCACACGAAAAAAACCTGAAGGACACGAAGAATTAAAAATAAATCCAAAACTTCGTGTTCCTTCAGGTTTTCCCTTCGGGCCCTTCGTGGATAGTTTTACCCCCGCGCCCGTTCCAGGAGGATCGCCATCATCAGGCTGAGCAATACGCGCTGTTCTTCGATTTCCGTAAGATTGCCCAGTTTTTCCACGAGGAATTTCCCTTCGAAGAAGGCGCGCTGTTTGGTCATCCGCATCACCGGGGTGCTGTCGGCGCGGGTCACCAGGTAGGTCGGGTGGAAGAAGTATCCCGAGAAAATTCCCAGGATCGGGATTTCCGACAGCAGCCCGTCCGCCAACCTGATCCAGGCATTTTCCTCCTGGATGGTCATGACGGGATTATCGCCCTCCAGAATGTCGTAGGTGGCTTTCCAGAGCGAGCGCATCCCGCGGCGCTTGACCGCCCCAAGGTTCGCGCCTTGGGTCGAGGTGAAATTGTAGCGGGCGGACCAGTCGATGATCCGATCGGCTTTAATGCTGAACAATTGGCGGGTTCGCTCCTCATCGGCGAAAACCGTCACGGCCTCCTTGAGCGCGAGGATTTTCTGGCGGGCATAGGCGATGAGGTTGCCCCCCGAATCGCGGACGGAAAACTGAGAAGCAAAAGAGAGGATTTTGAAGGAAAATGTAAGCGGGTAGGCGATCGGCGGCTGCATCGTTCCTCCTGAATATGGAATGGATGTATTGTACGATCATTCCATCGATATCCGGTAAAGAAAATGTAAATCCACGAAGAGCACAAAGGGCACGAAGCATACACCAAATTATTAGTGCTCCTCGCGCCCTTCGTGGATTCTTTTATTCATACCCTAGAGTATAAAATCAGTATTTAAAAAGCTTGATCTTCTCCCATTAACGATATTTTGAATAAGCTCCCGGTTGGCGGGATTGGACGAGGCGGCGACCAGGGCGCGGATCGAGAAGGCGCGCAGCGCGTCGGTGATGGAGAGCGTCATCTCAGCCGAATCCTTCCGCCCGGTGAAGGGCAGCGAATCCGGCCCGCGCTGGCACTGGCTGTTGAGATTGATCCGGCACACCTGGTTGGCGAGTTTGTCGATCAGCGCGCCGATCTTGGCCGGATTGCTGCCGAACAGGCTCACCTGCTGGCCGTAATTCGAGCGGGTGACGAAATCGAAGAACTCCCGCTCCTCGCGGTAGGCACAAACCGGGATGACCGGTCCAAACTGCTCCTGGTAATACAGCTCGGCATCCGCCGAAAGCGGGAAGACGACGGCCGGGAAGAACAGCGATTCGCAGGCCGTCCCGCCGCCGGCGTTGACCACCCTGGCGCCCTTGGCCGCCGCATCGTCGAGGTACGCCTTCATCCGAGCGGCCTTGTCCGGTTCCGGCAGGGGCGTGATGCGGACTTTCGGCTGCCAGGGCATCCCGAAGGGCAGCGCGTTCACGGCCTCGCCGAGCCGGGCCAGAAATTCCTCGGCGATCGATTCGTGCACGAAGAAGATTTTGAGGGCGGTGCAGCGCTGGCCGTTGAAGCTGAGCGCCCCGAGCACCGATTCCTTCACGGCGTTTTCCAGATCGGCGTCCGGCATGATTAGCGCCGGATTCTTGGCGTCCAGCCCGAGCACCGCGCGCATCCGGTGCGGGCGCGGATGCTGCAGCTTGAGCAGGTCAGCCACCTTGCTCGTGCCGATAAAGGCCAGCACGTCGATCTTGCCGCTGCGCAGCAGGGGTTCGAGGATCCTCCCGCCGCGGCCGTAGATGAAATTCACCACGCCCGGCGGAAAGGATTCCGCGAACGCGCTCAGGAGCGGCTGATGCACGAGCGTTCCGAATTTGGCCGGTTTGACCACCGCCGTATTGCCCATGATCAGCGCCGGCAGCAGGGTGGTGTAGGTTTCGTTAAGCGGGTAATTGAACGGGCCGATCGAGAGGCACACCCCGAGCGGTGAGCGCCGGATCTGGGCGATGATCCCGGCGTCGAGGGCGAAGCGCGAGCTGGCGCGGTCGAGCTCCTTGAGCGCCTCGACCGTGCGGCGGATGTACTCGACCGTGCGGTCGAATTCCTTCCGGCTGTCCTCCAGGCTCTTGCCGATTTCCCACATCAGCAGGCGCACGACTTCATCCCGCGCCGGGAGCATCCGCGCGAGGAATTTTTCCACAGCCTCGATCCGGCCTGCGACGCTCATCGTCGGCCACTCCCCGTGCCCGCCGTCCCAGGCCCGCGCGGCCGCATCCAGCGCGGCCATCACGGCCGCGTCGTCCATCACCGGCGCGTGCCCGATCCGCGCGCGTTCGAGCCCCGTGCCCGTCCGTAGAAAAATCGGCGACCCCACCTCGCTGACCTCGCCCTCCCACGCGCGCACCTTGCCGTCCAGCAGGTACAGCCTTTCGTAAGGCGAGGAGTCCGGACGGAATTCGGCGGGGGCTTCATCCGGCGCGGGGAAGGACAAGCGCAATTGTTGTTCCAGGGAAGATGGGGGATTGGCGGACATGGGTATGGGTTCCTTTCGTGAGCGATGGATCCGGAAGGAGATGAATACCATGCATATTCTATCTGTATTTCGATTCTGTCCTAACCCCCTACCCCCAGGAAATTATTATTTTTGTGGATATGCGTTTCCCCTTCCCCCTTCCCCTTACGGGGAAGGGGGAAGGGGCTAGGGGAAGAGGTTGGGTCAGGTTCAAATGATCAGCAACCCGATCCAAGCCTGCCCGGCCTGTATCCAATGAAACCGACAAGGGGAGGGGCAGGAGATTGGTCGAACATCTGCGGATATCTCCTATCCGTTCCAACCTTCAAGCCCGGTTACTTCCACCGGCTCGTTGCTGTCCGTATTCGTCCCGTTTCCCAACTGACCGAATTCGTTTTTCCCCCAGCAAAGAATTTCGCCCTTGTCGGTAGCCGCGCACGTATGACCCCAACCCGCGGCGATTGTCGTTATTTTATCGCCGCCGATACCCACAT
>Ga0105104_10002181_pt1 | contig 14431 bp, 11 predicted proteins | sample PPLLaktember2015_3_FD_87034 | JGI IMG/M metagenome (GOLD analysis project Ga0105104, IMG submission 87034) | Freshwater sediment microbial communities from Prairie Pothole Lake near Jamestown, North Dakota, USA - PPLs Lake P7 Core (6) Depth... | ecosystem: Environmental > Aquatic > Freshwater >... | reverse complement strand
GTGATGGCGTCGGGCGTGATCCCGCAGATCAGCCTGATCATGGGCCCGTGCGCCGGCGGCGCGGTGTACTCGCCGGCGATGACCGACTTCATCTTCATGGTGAAGGACAGCTCCTACATGTTCGTCACCGGCCCGGAGGTCGTGAAGACGGTGACGCACGAGGAGGTGACCGCCGAGGAACTCGGCGGCGCCATCTCCCACACGACCAAGAGCGGCGTGGCCGACCTCGCGTTCGAGAACGACGTCGAGGCGATCCTGATGCTGCGCCGGTTCTTCAACTACCTGCCGCTCAACAACAAGGAGAAGCCGCCGGTGCGCCTGGGCGGCGACCACCGCGACCGCCTCGACATGAGCCTGGACACGCTGGTCCCCGACAACCCGAACAAGGCGTACGACATCAAGGAGCTGATCCACAAGGTGGTCGACGACGGCGACTTCTTCGAGCTGCAGCCGGACAACGCGAAGAACATCGTGACCGGCTTCGCGCGCATGGAAGGCGCGTCGATCGGCATCGTCGCCAACAACCCGATGGTGCTGGCCGGCTGCCTCGACATCAAGAGCAGCATCAAGGCGGCGCGCTTCGTGCGCTTCTGCGACGCGTTCAACATCCCGGTCGTCACCTTCGTCGACGTGCCGGGCTTCATGCCGGGCACCGCGCAGGAGTACGGCGGCATCATCAAGCATGGCGCCAAGCTGCTCTACGCCTACGCCGAGTGCACGGTGCCGAAGATCACCGTCATCACGCGCAAGGCCTACGGTGGCGCGTACGACGTCATGAGCTCCAAGCACCTGCGCGGCGACGTGAACTTCGCATGGCCCAACGCCGAGATCGCGGTGATGGGCGCCAAGGGTGCGGTGGAGATCATCTTCCGCGAAGACAAGAGCGACCCGGCCAAGCTCGCCGCGCGCGAGGCGGAATACAAAGAGCGCTTCGCCAATCCGTTCGTCGCCGGCGCGCGCGGCTACATCGACGACGTGATCCAGCCGCACGAGACGCGCCGCCGCATCTGCCGCTCGCTGGCGATGCTGAAGGACAAGAAGCTCGAGAACCCGTGGCGCAAGCACGGCAACATCCCCCTGTGACCGGATCGAGGAGACGCCAGTCATGTTCAAGAAGATCCTGATCGCGAATCGGGGAGAGATCGCCTGCCGGGTGATCAAGACCGCGCGGAAGATGGGTATCGCGACCGTCGCGGTGTATTCGGAGGCCGACGCAGACGCGCTGCACGTGTCGCTGGCCGACGAAGCGGTCCTGCTCGGCCCCGCGCCGAGCCGCGAGAGCTACCTCGTCGCCGACAAGATCATCGCGGCCTGCAAGGCGACCGGCGCCGAGGCCGTGCACCCGGGCTACGGCTTCCTGTCGGAGAACGAGGCCTTCGCCAGGCGCGTCGAGGAGGAGGGCATCGCCTTCATCGGCCCCAAGCACTACAGCATCGCGGCGATGGGCGACAAGATCGCCTCGAAGAAGCTGGCCGGCGAAGCGAAGGTCAACACCATCCCGGGCTGGAACGACGCCATCGAGTCGGCCGAGCGCGCGGTGGAGATCGCGCGCGGCATCGGCTACCCGGTGATGATCAAGGCCAGCGCCGGCGGCGGCGGCAAGGGCCTGCGCGTGGCGTGGGACGACAAGGACGCGTTCGAGGGGTTCACTTCCTGCCGCAACGAGGCGAAGGCGAGCTTCGGCGACGACCGCGTCTTCATCGAGAAGTACGTCGAGGAGCCTCGGCACATCGAGATCCAGGTCCTCGGCGACGCGCACGGCAACGTGGTCTACCTCAACGAGCGCGAGTGCAGCCTGCAGCGCCGCCACCAGAAGGTGATCGAGGAGGCGCCGTCGCCGTTCATCAGCGACGCCACGCGCAAGGCGATGGGCGAGCAGGCCGTGGCGCTGGCGAAGGCGGTGCGGTACCAGAGCGCCGGCACGGTCGAGTTCGTGGTCGGCAAGGACCAGAGCTTCTACTTCCTCGAGATGAACACCCGGCTGCAGGTCGAGCACCCGGTCACCGAGTGCATCACCGGCGTCGACCTCGTCGAGCAGATGATCCGCGTCGCCGCGGGCGAGAAGCTGCCGTTCGCGCAGGACCAGGTCCCGCGCCACGGCTGGGCCATGGAGTGCCGCATCAACGCGGAGGATCCGTTCCGCAACTTCCTGCCGTCGACCGGGCGCCTGGTGCGGTACCTGCCCCCGCCCGTGACGATGGAGGCCGCGCAGCCGGTGCCCGAGGGCGGCGGCGTGCGGGTCGACACCGGCGTGTACGAGGGCGGCGAGATCCCGATGTACTACGACTCGATGATCGCCAAGCTCGTCGTGCACGGCTTCGACCGCGGCGACGCGATCCGCCGCATGCGCGAGGCCCTGAACGGCTTCGTGATCCGCGGCGTGTCGAGCAACATTCCGTTCCAGGCCGCGCTGCTCGCGCACCCGAAGTTCGTCGCCGGCGACTTCAACACCGGATTCATTGCCGAGCACTACGGCAAGGGCTTCCGCGCGCAGGACGTGCCGCACGAGGACCCGGACTTCCTGGTCGCGCTCTCCGCGGCCGCCTACCGGCGGTATCGCGAGCGCGCCGGCCGCATCACGGGGCAGCTGCCCGGCTACGAGGCGAAGATCGGCGAGGAGTTCGTCGCCATCGTCAAGGGCGAGGCCGGCATGCACGACTACGTGCCGGTGCGCATCCGGGCCGACGGCGCGATCACGGTCGAACTGCGGGGCAAGACCTACGCGATCACGCAGGACTGGACCTTCAGCGGCATCCGCGCCGGCGGCAGCTGCAACGGCCGGCCGTTCACCGCGCAGATCGAGCGCACCGGCATGTGGACGCACGTCGCGCACAACGGCCGCCGCATCGACGCCATGGTGCTGTCCGCGCGCGCCGCCGACCTGCTGCGCGTGATGCTGTTCAAGGCGCCGGCCGACATGAGCAAGTTCCTGCTGTCGCCGATGCCCGGCATGCTGGTCGACGTCGCCGTGCAGCCGGGGCAGAAGGTGCTGGCCGGCGAGCGGCTCGCGGTGATCGAGGCCATGAAGATGGAGAACGTCCTCTTCGCCACGCAGGACGGCCTGGTCGAGGAGATGCTGGCGAACAAGGGCGAGAGCCTGGCCGTGGACCAGCCGATCCTGAGGTTCGCGTGATGAACGCCAGGCCGTTCAGGATCCTCGGTATCCAGCAGGTCGCCATCGGCGGGCCGGACAAGCGGCGCCTGAAGGCGCTGTGGGTCGATCTCCTCGGCCTCTCGGTGAAGAGCACGTTCGTCAGCGAGCGCGAGAACGTCGACGAGGACATCTGCGCGCTGGGCGACGGGCCGCACGCGGTCGAGGTCGACCTGATGCAGCCGCTCGACCCGGACAGGAAGCCAGCGGTGCACGCGACGCCGCTCAACCACATCGGCCTGTGGGTCGACGACCTGCCGGTCGCCGTGGCGTGGCTCGAGCAGCAGGGCCTGCGCTTCGCGCCGGGCGGCATCCGCAAGGGCGCGGCGGGACACGACATCTGCTTCGTCCACCCGAAGGGCAACGAGCAGTTCCCGATCGGCGGCGAGGGCGTGCTGATCGAACTGGTGCAGGCGCCGCCCGAGGTGATCGCGGCGCTGGGCTGAGCGGCGCCGCGCAATCCGGCGCGATTGGACGTCCGCAGTGCACAGCGAAGGGAAGCGAACCATGGCCAGCGAAGTGCTGCCCGAACTGCTCGAGGCCGTCCGCCGTTTCGTCGACAAGCGCCTGATCCCGCTCGAAGCGCAGGTCGACGACGCCGACGAGGTGCCCGCCGACGTCGTCGACGACATGAAGGCGCTCGGGCTCTTCGGCCTGTCGATCCCCGAGGAGTACGGCGGGCTCGGGCTCGGCATGGAGGACGAGGCGCGCGTGGCGATGGAGTTCGGCCGCACCTCGCCGGCGTTCCGCTCCGTGTTCGGCAGCACCGTCGGCATCGGCAGCCAGGGCATCGTGATGGACGGCACCGAGGCGCAGAAGCGGGCGTACCTGCCGCGGCTGGCGAGCGGCGAGCTGATCTCGTCGTTCTGACTCACCGAGCCCGAGGCGGGATCCGACGCGGCGTCGCTGCGCACCCGCGCCCGCCGCGACGGTGACAGCTATGTGCTCGACGGCACCAAGCGCTACATCACGAACGCCGACAAGGCGGACGTCTTCACGGTGATGGCGCGCACCGCCGACACGCCGAAGCCGGCCGACGGCATCACCGCGTTCATCGTCGAGGCCGCGACGCCGGGGCTGAGGATCGGCCGCCCCGAGCGCAAGATGGGACAGCGCGGCGCGCACGTCTGCGACGTCGTGTTCGACGGTTGCCGGGTCGCGGCCGATCGGGTGATCGGGGCCGAGGGCAGGGGCTTCCGCACGGCGATGAAGGTGCTCGACCGCGGTCGGCTGCACATCGCCGCGGTCTGCGTCGGCACGGCCGGGCGGCTGGTCGACGAAATGCGCCGCTACGCGCTGGAGCGGCGGCAGTTCGGCAAGCCGATCGCGGACTTCCAGCTGGTGCAGGCGATGATCGCCGACAGCGAGACAGAACGCCACGCGGCGCGCGCCCTCGTGCTGGAGGCGGCGCGCCAGCGCGACTCGGGCGCCGGCGTCACCAAGGAGGCGGCGATGGCGAAGTACTTCGCGTCCGAGATGGTCGGACGCGTGGCGGACCGCGCCGTGCAGGTATTCGGCGGCGCCGGCTACATCGCCGACTACGGCATCGAGCGGTTCTACCGCGACGTGCGGCTGTTCCGGCTGTACGAAGGCACGTCGCAGATCCAGCAGCTGGTGATCGCGCGCGAGGTGCTGAAGGGCGAGGCGGAGTGATGGCGGAAGCGGGCGGTGCCCGGCCGGTTCCCCGCTACCATTCGGCCGACCATGATTGCGCCGCCTGATTTCACGACGCCCGTGCGCGGGCCGTCCTACTCCATACCCATCCGCGTCATCACGACGGCCATCGTGCTCGTAGTCCTGTTCAGCACGCTGCGCTGGTGGGAGACGCCGGCGACCGGGGGGTGGACCTCGCAGGGCGTCATCGTCTTCGCCGCCACGATGTTCGGGACGATCGGCGCCGGCGTCCTGATGCTGCGATCAATCACCGAGATCGACGCCGACGGCATCCGGCAGAGCGGCCTCGTCACTCGCAACGTCGCGTGGGGCCAGATCGCGAGCGCGCGCGTGGCGCGGTGGGGAGCCACCCGCTTGATCGTCCGGCGAGTCGGCGGTCCCTTCTATTCGGTCTTCCACGGCGGCACGCCGGAATTGCGGGCGGCGTTCGAGCGCGTCGCACAGGCCAGCCGCACGTGACGAAGCGCGGCCCGCCCGCTACGTCGGGCGGAGCCAGCCGTCGATGCCGCGCTACATCGAAATCGATCCCTCGCGGAAGTCGGTCCGGTCGAGCCACACGTTGACCAGCACCGGACGGCCGCCGCGCGCGATCTCGCGTGCCCTCTGCAGCACCGCCGGGACCTCGCCCATCGTCCTGATCTCCAGGCCGACGCCGCCGAACCCCTCGATTACCGCGTGGTACGCACTGCGCGCCAGCACGGTGCCGACGTCGTCGTTCAGCATCTTCACCTGCTCGCGCGCGATCTGCGACCAGCTGGCGTCGTTGCCGACCACCGCGATCACCGGCACGCCGTGCCGCACGAAGGTGTCGAACTCGACCAGGCCGTAGCCGCTCGCGCCGTCGCCCCAGACCAGCCAGACCTCGTCCTGCGGCCGCACCAGCTGCGCGCCGAGCGCGAAGCCGGCGCCGACGCCGAGCGTGCCGAAGGCGCCGGGGTCGAGCCAGGCGAGCGGGCCGCGCGGACGCAGGATGTAGGACGCGGTCGCGACGAAGTCGCCGCCGTCCGCGACGAACACCGACGCGCTGCCCGCGGCGCGGTCGAGCGCGCGGAAGAAGGCGATCGGGTTGACGTGTTCCGCCGTCGCGGCCGCCTGTGTCTCGATCTCGCGCTCGCGCGCGTCGTCGCGCGCGCGCAGGGTCGCCGTCCAGTCGGTGCGCCCGGCGCGGTCGCCCACGCGCCCGGCGATCGCCACCAGCGTGAGGCCCGCATCGCCGATTGCGGCAATGGTCGGCCGGCGGTTCATGCGCGCGTCGGCCGCGCTGCGGTTGGCGGCGATCAGCGTGGCCGAGCGCCGCACGTGCTTGCCGTAGTCGAGCCGGAAATCGCACGGCACGCCGGCGAGCAGCACGCAGTCCGCTTCACGCAGCGCGTTGCGCCGGGCATGCCGCATCTGCAGCGGATGGTCGGGCCCGAGCAGGCCGCGCGCCATGCCGGACAGGTAGACCGGGACCTGCAGCCGGGTGACGGCCGCGGCGATGGCCGCGGCCTGGTCGGCGAGCAGCAGCGCCTGGCTGCCGATCACCACCAAGGGTCGCTCGGCCCGCGCCAGCGCCTCCGCCGCGCGCGCGATCGATCCGTCGTCGGCGCGCGGCGGGTCGAACCGCACGACAGCCGGCGTCGCGGCGCTCGCGGCGCCATCGAACATCTTCGCGGCGTGACGGTTCAGGTACCAGCGCAGCAGCCGGTCGCCGACGGCCGTGCCCTTGCCGGCCGCATCGGAATACCACTGGCGGATCAGCGCCTCGTCGTACAGCAGGTCGACGGGACACTCGACGAAGACCGGGCCGGGCACGCCGCGCATGGCGTGCTGCAGCCCTTCCTCGACCGCCGGACCAAGGTCGCGCACCTTGCGCACGCGCGCCACGTGCTTGACGTGCGGCGCGATCAGTGCCCGCTGGTCGATGTCCTGCAGCGCGCCGCGTCCCTGCAGCGCAGTCGGCGCCGCGCCCCCGAGCAGCAGCACCGGGCTCTGGGCGAGTTGCGCGTTCTTCAGCGCGGTGATCGTGTTCGTCAGGCCCGGGCCGGCGGTTACGGCCGCCACGCCCGGACGGCCGGTCAGCCGCGCCACCGCGTCGGCCGCGAACACGGCCGTCGCTTCGTGGCGGGTGTCGACGATGCGGATGCCGCGCGCCCGCGCCGCCGCGAGGATCGGCGAGATGTGGCCGCCGCACAGCGTGAAGATGAACGGAACGCCGTTGGCGTGCAATACATCGGCGACGCGATCGCCGCCGTGGCGCGCGGGCAGGGGTGGCCGATCCACGCCCCTCTCAGTGCCAGTGCACGCGCTGTCGGGTGCCGTACCAGCGCTCGACGTGCGGCTCCATCGCCTTCTCGATGCGGGCCCGCCGCACCTTCATCGTCGGCGTCAGGAACCCGTTCTCGATCGACCACGGCTCGCGGGCGACGACGATCATCTGCAGTTGCTCGTGGTCAGCCACCGTCGCGTTGATCGACTCCAGCAGCGCGTGCATCTCCTTCTCGACCTCCTCGCGCAGCCCGGGCTCGTTCATGCGCGGGCGCAGGTGCTCGGCGAGGATCACCATCGCGTGCGCTGCGGGCTGCCCGACCCCGGACACGAGCGACAACTCGACCATCGGGTGGGCATTGATGAGGTTCTCGATCGGCGCCGGCGCCACGTACTTGCCCTTGGCCGTCTTGAAGAGTTCCTTCGCGCGCCCGGTCAGCTTCAGCAGTCCGTCCGGCGTGCGTTCGCCCAGGTCGCCGGTGCGGAAGAAGCCGTCCGGCGTGAACGACTCGGCAGTGAGTTCGGGCTGCTTGTAGTAACCGATGCACTGGCCCGGCGACTTGATCAGCACCTCGCCCTCTGGGCTGAGCTTGACCTGCACGCCGGCCATCGGCACTCCGACGTAGCCGGGCGCGTTGTGCGCCTCGGTCGACACGTGCGAGTACGAGCTGTCCTCGGTCATGCCGTAGCCCTCGTACAGCGGCAGGCCGATCTTCCGGTACCACTCGATGAGCGCGGGCGGGATCGGCGCGGAGCCGCTGCCGGCCAGCTTCACGTGGGCGAGCCCGAGTCCGTTGCGGATCTTCTTCGCGACGATCTTGCCGAGGATCGGGATGCGCAGCAGCCGGTCGAGCTTGGCCGGTGGCATCTTCGCGAAGACGCCCTGCTGGAACTTGAGCCACAGGCGCGGCACCGACAGGAACAGCGTCGGCTGCGTGCGCTGCAGGTCCTGCAGGAAGGTGTCGAGCGACTCGGCGAAGAACAGGTGCAGGCGGCCGTCGACCAGCGACGTGGCTTCGGCCCAGGTGCGCTCGAAGCTGTGGGCGAGCGGCAGGTAGGACAGCATCCGGTTCTCGGTGCCGACGCGCTCGTGCAACATGGCGACGGTGCCTTCGCCGGCGCGCGTGAAGGCGCCGAACGTGATCATCACGCCCTTGGGCGTGCCGGTCGAACCCGACGTGTAGATCAGCATCGCCAGGTCGTCGCTCGCGCGCGCGGGACGACCGTCCAGCGGCGGCGTGCGCGCGACGATCGCATCCCACGTGTCGAACTCGGTCTTCGGCGCGAGCGGAAGGGCGACGCAGGGCACTCCCGCGGGCACGCCGGCCTTCTGGTGCTCCCAGGTGTCGAGCTTGCCGACGAACAGCAGGTTCGCCTCGCTGTGCGTCAGCACGTAGTTGATCGTCTCGGCGGTTTCGGTGGGGAAAATGGCGACCGTGGTGTAGCCGGCCATCCAGATCGCGACCTCGGACATGATGAAATGGGCGCAGTTCTTCGACAGGATGCCGATGCGCGCGCCGGGCGGGTAGCCGCGGCCCTTCAGGTACGCCGCCACGCGGCGCGACTCGTCGATCACCTGGCCCCACGTGTAGTCGACCACCTGGTTGTTGCCGACCGGCTGCGTCATGTAGACGCGGTCGCGCAGTTTCTCCTCGTGATCGAGGACGTAGTCCAGCATCAGCTTGCTTCCTGCCATGTCTCCTCCGACGCGGTCCGTTGCCGCGGGCATCAGGCTACAACGAGGTGGGAGTGCGGGGGCGTCGTATCCGCGTTTGTTCGTAGCTTTCCGGGGGTGACGGTGGGGCTGTGTGAGGCGACTGCGACAGCCCGCCTCGGCGGCACGATCCACCCGCCAGGCACGTGCGAGTCTGGTCACGCGGGGCGGCATGGGCGCGCCGACCGACAGGACCTAAACTTTAGCTATATATATCAGTATCTTATAGACATTTATTAACGTGAAACATTATTTTGTGGGGCCCCGTCCTGCCACGATCAGGCGCCGGATCTCTTCCTCGCCATACGGCCGGTCGTCCTTCACCCGCAGGCTGTCGGACCACTCCCGCGCGAAGTCACGCTGCAGCCACGCGTTGAGCGCGGCCGTGGCGAGCATCGCGAGCAGGGCACCCAGGCTCGCGAGCGCCATGTCCTTGTGTGCATCCCAGATGTCGCCCTGGGTTCCGAGGAAGGCCGCGCCGAGATCGCCGCCGAACACCTCGGCGGCGCCCCACTCGATCAGTTCGTAGAACGCCGAGGTCGACATCGTCAGGTCGAGCGGCAGGAAGTAGCCCCAGAAGCCCTTGACGGACGCCACGCGCAGCAGCAACTCGCGCACCGGGTACGCCAGCAGCAGGCCGTAGGCGAAGTGGACGACGCGATCGAAGTTGTTGCGCTGCCAGCCGAGCATCTCGTTCAGCGAATCGCCCGTGAGCCGGCGCCACCAGTCGTCGTAGGGCACCAGCGAATACGTGAAGTGCGCGCCGACCGTGTGCAGGCACAGGAAAAGGAAGATCAGCGTGTACGAGACGCGCGACAGCGGAAACCGCCTCCAGCTCGCGGCGAGCGCCACGACGAAGATGACGAGCAGCGCGTTTTCGAGGGCCCAGTCGTGGCGGCTGACCGGCGCGATTGCGAGGGCGGCCCACAACCCGCCCAGCAGCGCAGCCAGGATCGCGACGTAGAGGCCGTGGCGCATGCTCGAGTGATTGATTCCCGCGCGGTCGACGGAGCACGAGGTCGCGGAGGACCGCTAACCGCAGCGTTCGCCCTCGGCCGGCTCGGGCCCGTGCGCCGCGGCCTTCGCCGCCTGCTTGTGCGCGCGCTCCAGGGCTTCCCTGTGCTCCGCCGCGCGCCGTGTGTGGATCGCGTCGCTCATCGCCGCCGCGAGGATGCCGGCCGGCATCGCGATCAGGCCGACGCCGGTCACCGCCGTGACGCCGCCGAGGATCCGTCCCGGCAGCGTCAGAGGCACGGCATCGCCGTAGCCGACGGTCGTGAGCGTCGCGATCGCCCACCACATCGCGCGCGGAATGCTGCCGAACACCTCGGGCTGTCCAGGACCCTCGACGATGTACATCAGCGTCGAGCTGAGCACCAGGATGAAGATGGCCACGCCGAAGCTGATCAGGAGTTCGTAGCGGCGCGCATGCACGGCGTGCGACAGCGCGCGCGTGGCCACGGTGAAGCGGCCGAGCTTGGCAAGCCGGAGCACGCGCACGACCCGCAGGATGCGGATGACGTAGGCCTCGGCGCCGATGACATGCAGGAACAGCGGCGTGACGGCGAGCAGGTCGAGCAGGGCGGAGGGCGTGATCGCGTACCGGAGCCGACCCTTGAGGCCGGGGCCGTAGCGTGGATCCTCGACCGCCACCCAGAGCCGGGCGATGTACTCGACGAGGAACAGGACTCCGAAGCCGATCTCGACCCACCGGAACACGGACGGCGCGGAGTCGTGGATCGCCGGCTCGCTCTCGGCGACGACGAACATGACGGACAGCAGGACTGCAGCGACGATGAACTTGTTCAGCGTCGACAGCCCGACCTCCCGGTGCGCCGGCTCGAGGGCGTCGTACAGGCGGGTTCGGAGGGCGCTCGTGCGCAACCGCGTATGGCTGATCGGGAGAGGTGGCGCTTGATCCATGGCAGCGCCGCGATCTTAGTCGGTAGCCGGGTTAACGACTACGCAGATCTGCGGGCAGAAGCGGGGACGCACGGCCGACGTCGACCCCGGTCGTGGCGTGCGGCAGCCTTGCCGTTGGAGCCGCCGAACGCCCTGCTATGCCGCCACGTAAGTGAACGCCGTCGACAGCGGCTTGATCTCGACGAAGCAGGCGGACTCGCGATCGAACGCGCTGCCTTCGCGCAAGGCCTGGATCAGGGCGTCGACGCGGTCCGGATCGAACCCGAAATCGATGATCGCCCGTGCCGGCGACGCCACCAGGTCCTTGCCGCCCGGGGAGAAGAGCTTCGCCTTGCTGATCGTCGCGCCGCCGGCGCCGGCGGCCATGACGATGGCGGCGAGCCGGTCCGAGCTTCCTTCGTTGCAGTTGAGGGCAACGTTCACGAGATGCTTCAGCCAACCCCTGTCCGTGCGCGCCGTGCCATCGCTCGTCCACGACCTGCGCCGCCAGTCGGTCCCCGACTTCAGGTCGTCGAGTGCGGCGATGACCTGTTCCATGGTCGCGCCGTGCCGTTGCCGCCCGCGGAAGGTCATCGGGTTCGCCACGCCGCAGGGCACGGGGTAGGCGGCGACGAACCCGCGGCCGGGCTGATCGAGACGACCCGCGTCGACGAGGGCCTCCAGGGTCGCATGCTGGTCCTGGGCGTCGACGAGCACGGACACGACTTCCTTGTCGGCGGGAATGGCAATGCGGAGCAGCCCGAGCCGGTCCCTGACGCCGGTGCCGACGCCGAAATAGATCGACGGCACGTTCGCTCCCGTCTCGAGGACCGACCGCGCGATCCGGTTGCCGTGGCCCCGCTGCACGACGCAGTTGATCAGCGAGAACCGGGAAAGCCGTTCGCCGGGCTGCTCGCTCGCGTCGGGCTCGGCGAGGCCTGCACCGCACGGGTCACTGTCCGGCGGGCCGAACAATTCGACCTCTTCGGCGTACACGGCCCCACGGCCGGCGGTGAACAGGCGCAGTTCGCGCGCCAGCATCAGCACGGCAGCGCGGGCGTGTTCCGCCGGCAGGTAGATCTCGCACGCCTCGGCCGGGTCTTCCTCGAGGCGCGTGGCCGGCGGCAGGAAGGGCAACGGCATGCGCTCGCCGAGCGTCACCATGCGGCGCGCCTGCACCTGGGCCCAGTCGACCCCCATCGCGGCGAGGGCGGCCAGCGCCCGCGCCGAGATGCCCTGGTACACCTCGCACGTGACCTTGGCCGCCTTTCTCATCGTGGGCATGGATCAGGCATCCCCTCGCGCTGCACGCCGGCGGGTTGACCACAGGCTCACGCTCAGCACCGTGAGGATCGGATAGACCGACGCCATCGCCAGGATTCCGAAACCTTCGACCACTCCGACCTGCCCGCCGATTCCCAGCCCCATCGCGAGGACGAGGGGCACCGTAATGGGCCCCGTCGTCACGCCCGCGCTGTCCCATGCGATGTTGACGAACTCCTCGCTCGAGCGATAGGTCAGGTAGAGCAGCACGGCGTACGGCGGGGCGATCAGCCAGATCAGCGGGATCGCCCAGACGATCTTCGCCACGCCAAAGAGCATCCCGAGCCCGACCCCGACAGCGACGGCCTGCATCAGCAGCGACTTCCTGAAGGTCCCGACCGTGATCTCCTCGACGGTGCGCCCGAGGGCGTTGAGGGCCGGCTCCGCGAGGGTCGCGCCGTACCCCATCACGAAGGCAAAGAGCAGCACGACGAGCACGCCGGCCAGGTGACCGGGTCCGCCATACAGCGGGCCCTTCTGCGGCGTGAACGTATAGCTGCGCGCGGTCGCATCGAACGCGGACTCGTCGAACGGCAACGCGACGTAGTCGGTCTCCTGCTTCAGGTGGAAGAACCTCTGCTCGGAGCCATCGGCGGCGATCGACCGCTGGACCACGTCGGGGTTGAAGTTGCGAATCACCTGGCGCTGGTCAGTCAGGTCGATCGCCTTGAATGCGGCCGGCAGCTTCGCGCCGACCTGCCCGCCGAGCCTCGACAGGCCGAGTTCGATCCCCATGCTGAAGATCGTCATTCCGATGACGGCAAAGACGATGCCGAGCAGCAGTTCGTCCGAGCGGGCCGCCCGCTCCTTCAGGATCAGCCACAGCACGAGGTAGAACAGGACGCACAGCGGCACGATGGCCTGCAGTGCCGCGATCGCGTTGCGCACGGCGACCTCGGCGACGTTCAGCGATGCGCCGCTGGCGTTCCAGTGCGCGTCGGCCTGCCGGCGCACGTTGTCCGCAGTGCCGAACATGTCGAGCTTCTGCGCGGCGTCGGCCTTCTGCGTGGCCCACTCGCGGAAGCGGGCCACGCCGTCGGCGCCGAACACCGCCGTCTGTTCGGCATCGCTTGCCGCGAGCCGCTGCAGGAAGGACCGCATCGCCTCCCGGTCGCCGCCAAAGTAGGCGAGCTGGCCGGCCGCGCTGGCGTTCTGCAGCACGTAGCCAGTCATTGCCGGCCCGGACTCGAAGAGGGGAGCCGCCTGGGCACGGTTGCGCGGGTCGAGGAAATCGACGTCGCTGGTCGGCTTCGGGACGCTCGACAGAAACAGGATCCCGAGGCCGAGCACGAAGACGATGGGAAAGGCCGATGCCAGCGTCACGACGCCGAATCCGCCACCGCCCGAACCGTTGTCGCGAGCGACGACCCGGCTGATGCCTATGCCCAGCGCCAGGACCAGCGGAACCGTCACCGGGCCGGTCGTCACTCCACCGGAGTCCCAGGCCAGCCCGGTCAGGTAGATCATGTTGGGCTCGAACGCGGCCCAGATCGACAGGGCGAGCAGCAGCGGGACGAGGATGTAGATGAAGGGCTTGAGCGACCAGCCGTAGAGGAACCTCAGCATGCCGAAGACGACGGCCACTCCCACGCCGATGCCGACGGCGTAAACGAGATAGTCGGAGTGCTTGTTGAGGAGCAGGAAGAGCAGGGGCGCTTCCCACGCCTTCACGGTCGATCCCGCGACCTTGAGGATGCCGACTGCCGGCTCGGCGAAGGTGGCCCCGACCCCAAGGATGAAGGCGAACGCAAGGATGGTCGGGAGCCGGGACTTCTGCGGCAAGCGGATGCCGATCAGTTCGCCGAGCGGCATGAGCCCGAGCACGAGCCCTTCCATGAAGAAGGTCAGGCCGACGACGACGAGGACGATGCCGACGGCGATCACCGTCGCGCCGAAGACGGGTATGTCGAGCAGCAGCGTCTGGAAGGCGATCAGGTAGAGGACGATCAGCCAGACCGCCTTGACCTGCTCGACGAGGCGCTTGCGGACGTAAGGGGCGAGGATCGCCAGCACCTGCCGCAGCGGCAGCTTGAGCCTGGCCGGTGCGCGGCTCTTCGTGTCTCCCACGTCGTTGCCTTCCCTTCCATCGAGTGACGGGTCCGCTGCGCTGCGGTCGGTCGGCTGGATAGTGGCGCTTCATCGGGGATGTCCGCAACTGGGAAACCCCTGACGCCGCTTCGACTGGCTTTGTGGCAGGGCGCGGTCCGGACTGGACCCCTGCGGGCAGGCCAACGTCAGCCGGTGCGCGCACCATCGGCTGGCGCGCGGTGCGCTTAGGGTGCGGCCGGCTCGCCGCGCCTGTCACCGGGGCACTTACGGCATGGACTTCGCCGCCACCCGTCCCTGCGGCTTCGGTGCGGACTCGGCCGCCTTGTCGACCCAACCGCCGCCCATCGCCTGGTAGACGTTGACCAGTTGCG
>Ga0105104_10002180_pt1 | contig 14431 bp, 9 predicted proteins | sample PPLLaktember2015_3_FD_87034 | JGI IMG/M metagenome (GOLD analysis project Ga0105104, IMG submission 87034) | Freshwater sediment microbial communities from Prairie Pothole Lake near Jamestown, North Dakota, USA - PPLs Lake P7 Core (6) Depth... | ecosystem: Environmental > Aquatic > Freshwater >... | reverse complement strand
GGATCCGGCCATGCCCTTTGCTGGGATACGGAGTGCCGTTACACGGCAGGGCTACCGCCCCGGCTCCTACCAGCAAACCATTGGGCTACGCCCAAGGCTTACGGGACAGTATGGCCGTCAAAAAATGGCCGTGCGTTTCGTAATGGCGTTTGGTCTGTATTGAAAAGGCCTGAATTAGATTTTTTGAGAGAAATTATAGGTATGGCTTATAGAGAGAGGGTTTAATCATTATGAATATGTGTAAAGTAGGCTTGTTTACTCACAGTTTGTTTAGTGTTGTTTGATTGATAAATAATCAATAGTTGAATATACTACACCCATAAAATGAAATTTGGGGTTAGTTATATTTAACGGCTTCATCATTGTTTTTATGTTATTGGCTGCACATAATTTTTATGAGTTATGTGTGTGATTGAAGATGATAATTGATTGGAATACTAAGATGCAGTTTGATATGTTTGGTGCTGAAAGCAATGTTGTTAATGAATCTTCATCAAAAATATTAGCATTTAATGCTGCATTAAAGCGTGGTGGACTAAAGGATGCCTTAGCAATCCTTTATCAGCTTAAAGTTACTGCTGCAGCTCAGGTTTTGATTGATTCTGGATTTTCTAATTTTTCTTTAGATAATCACGATAAAATGGTGTCAGATGTTCTAACTGATATTGCATCTGCGGCTCATTTTAAAATGACTGGAGCTGAATGGAAGGCTGCTAACAGTTCAGATATCAACACCAGTGAAAGTGGCTTAAATAATGAGGAGATAAATCACAATGGAAGAACAACTACACAATCGAAAAGCTTACCCGACGGAAATAGCTTTAACGATAGACAAAATGGGACCATTAGCAGTGTCAGTAGCGAATCGCTGGATGCTGGGGTGGCCAACTCGCGTGGAAACTTTATTTCAGAAGGAAGTTTATCTGAGCTTTCTGGAAACACAAGTGGATCAGGAGAAGGATATTCTCGCGAACGAAGCGAATTTAAGGCACCTATCACGCAGGGAAATTCTTCAGATGTACGAGGTGAAGGAAGCTCCTCCACTGATCGAGCTGACAGAAGATTAGAATTTCAAAATTGGTTCAATGGTAGTAAGGTTGTAGGAATTAATGGTAAACCATTGATTGTTTATCATGGTACAAATGCAGATTTTACCAATTTCGATTTTACCAAAGCTAAAGATGGTGCGCATTTTTTCACTACAAATGAAAATCATGCGGCTTCATTCGGCAATACCCATAGTTTTTATATTGATATTAAAAATCCTATGGTTATCAACCAAGACAGCCTTGATGCTGCTTGGGATATTGAACATCCTGACGGCGAGCAAGATAACAGAACCCTCCTCCCTCGTGATTTTGTAAAATTATTTGTTGAACAAGCCAAATCAGCCGGACATGATGGATTGATTATTGAAAACATGTCTGATAGAGATATTCAAGCAGACATGTATCTGCCCTTCTCTGCAAATCAAATTAAACTGACGTCTGATTTTGATCTTAAAGACAATGAAATTGTTGTGCCGGTAACACAAACTGATTATGTGTTAACAGAAGATGACCGCATAGGTTTAGGCGGTCTTGCTGTGAAGTTCCAGGACAACTTAAAAGCTATTAGTATCGTAAAATCTTTGGATATTGAACGAAGAAATGCCACAGCTGAAGAGCGTCGTGCATTGGTTCGTTATGTAGGCTGGGGTGGTCTTAAAGGTGTATTTGACCCTGATAATAAACAATGGGGGAAACAACATGGTGCATTAAGATCATTATTATCAGAAACAGAATGGTCTGCGGCCAGTCGTTCGCAACTAGATGCTTTTTATACACCTCCAGTAGTTGCTAAAGCCATGTTTTCAGCTGCTACAAAATTAGGTTTCCAACACGGGAGAACATTAGAGCCATCAGTTGGTATTGGCAACTTTTTTGGTTTAATGCCAGAGGAAATGCGCCAAAAATCAACACTACATGGTGTTGAGTTAGATGTTTTAACTAGTGAAATTGTTTCTGCTTTATACCCAAGTGCCAAAATTGCTAAAGCCACCGGCTTTCAGTCATATAAAGTTCCTGCCGGCTATTACGATATGGTCATAGGTAATCCTCCTTTTGGAAGCCAGGCAATTACTGATAATTCAGGATCAACTTATTCCGGATGGTCTATTCATAATTATTTCTTTGCGAAAAGCATTGAAATGCTTCGCCCAGGCGGCATTATGCCTATGGTTGTTTCTCATAGTTTTCTCGATAAGCTAGATCCTCACGTAAGGCAATGGATTTCACATCGAGCTGAATTAGTATCTGGTGTGCGATTACCTAATACAGCTTTCAAAGAAAATGCGAATACTGAAGTTATTACTGACGTTCTTATTTTTAGACGACTTGATGATTCTCAAATGTTGGGTAAGCAAGACACGCCTGATTGGTTAACCACATCCGAAATAAATATTGAGAACCCAAAAACTGGTGAAATTGAAGCTATTACAGTTAATAATTATTTCATTAATAACCCGGATAATGTATTAGGTACACAATCTACTGAAAGTAGCGCGTTTCGTGCTAATGAATATACGGTAGTACCTAATGGTAATCTGGAAGATCAGCTAACTGATTGGGTTGAATCATTACCAACTAACATTTACATTCCAATTGAAAGAACCTTTACTGATCTTGAAAATTCGGCAGTTTCAGTCCCAGACGATGTTAAAGAAGGTTCGTTTTACACCCAGGATGGACTTGTTTATCGTAGAATTTCTGACGCATTTGGTGAGCGCCGCGCTGAGACCTGGGAAGCACCAAACCAAAAAGCCTTAGAGCGCATGATCGGAATGATTAATATCCGTGATGTATTGCGCAAACAAATGTGGTTAGAACGTTCTGGTGAAGCTCACGATATAGAAATCGAAGCTGGCCGTAGTGCCCTTAATAAAAGTTACAATAATTTTCAGAAGCAATATGGTTTTTTAAATGATCCATTAAATCGTCGTTTATTTATAGACGATACCGAATCCGCATTAATTCAAGCTTTAGAATTTGATTATGAAAAGGCTATTACTCCTGCCAAGGCGGAAGAATACGGTATTGACGCACGCCCGGCGAGAGCAACTAAAGCAGATATTATGCACCGCCGCGTGTTATTTCCACCGGCTGAAATTGTGAATGTAGAATCTGCCAAAGATGCGCTGCTACATTCATTGAACATGACTGGTAAAGTCGATTTTGACTACATGCAGAGAACTTATGAAAAAGATAAATCTGCCATAATCGAAGAGTTGGGTGATGTAATCTTTCTGGATCCATCTGAAGGATGGGTGACAGCTGACGCATACCTGTCTGGTGATGTCAAAACGAAGTTAGCAACCGCTATAAAATCTGCTCAATCAGATCCAGCTTTCACAAGGAATATTTCTGCTTTAGAAGGCGTCATTCCAAAAGATAAGTTACCTTCTGAAATATTTGCTTCAATAGGCGCCGCATGGATACCTTCTGATATTTATAGTGCATTTGCAAAAGAAATATCAGGTGGTGATATTAATTATTCTTACATGGGTGCCGCCGCCCAATGGTTGAGTAGTAATCAGAGCGGTATGGATTATGGCAAAAATAATACAGAATTTGGTACAGATAAAATGGGTGCTGCTGAAATTCTGTTCCAAACGATGAATAGTAAGGGTTTAGAAGTAAAAAAACGCATTGAGGTTGACGGCCACGTTCAATACATTACCGATGAAGATGCAACCGAAGCTGTCCGCCAACAAGGCGATAAAGTCCGCGCTCATTGGGATTCATGGTTATGGAATGATGGCCAAAGAACGGATCGTTTAACTAAGCTTTACAACGAAAAATTTAATCGTATCGTTGAGCGGAAATATGATGGATCCCACCTATCCTTTCCTGGAATGAACCCAGCAATTTCACTACTACAGCATCAAAAAGATGGCGTATGGCGCGGTTTACAAGATCGTGTAATGTTGGCCGACCAGGTTGTTGGTGCAGGCAAAACATTTGAATTAGCCACTATGGCGATGGAAATGCGTCGCTTAGGGATTGCAAAAAAACCTATGTTTGTTGTGCCTAATCACCTTACTTTGCAATGGCGCAGTGAATTTTATAGATTGTATCCAGGCGCAAATGTATTGGCTGCTACTCCACAAGATTTTGATAAAGAGAATCGTGAGCGTCTTTTCTCTAAAATCGTTACTGGTAATTGGGATGCTGTCATTATTGGGCATTCATCTTTAAAAAAACTTCAGGTACCTTTAGAAGCTGAAGTAGCAATCATTAAAGAACAATTTGATGATATGTCTCAAGCAATCATCGCTATGAAGCTTGAACGCGGAGACCGTAATATCATCCGTGATATGGAAAAAATACAAGCCAATTTGGAAGCTAAAATTGACAAGCTCAAAGAAAAAGGCGGTAAAAAAGATAATGTAGTGGATTTTGCTGATCTTGGTGTAGATGCTTTGTTTGTTGATGAAATGCACGAATTCAAAAATTTATTCTTTACCACCCAAATGAATCGAGTAGCTGGATTAGGAAATCCGGCAGGATCTGGTAAAGCATTTGATTTGTTCGTAAAAGTTAGATGGTTACAAGAAACATTTGGAGAGAAAGCACCCTTAATTACAGCAACAGGTACGCCCGTATCCAATTCTTTATCAGAGATGTTTACCATGCAACGTTATATGCAATATAACGATTTAAAACGTGATGGTTTACACATGTTTGATGCTTGGGCTAAACAATATGGTGATGTGCAAACAGTCTATGAAGTAGCCCCATCTGGTACAGGCTACCGCCTTTCACAACGATTTGCGAAATTTAAGAATCTAGGTTCTCTAATGGGTTCCTATCGTAGTTTTGCGGATGTTATTACTCTCGATGATCTGAAAGCACAAGAAATCGCCCAGGGGAAAATATTTCCGGTACCTAAAATAGCGGGCGGCAAACCTCAAAATATTGTTGCTCAACGTTCCGAATTACAAGAGAAATTCTTTGGTGTACCAGAAATTGTCAAAGACGATGCCGGTAATATCTTATTTGAAGTAGATTTATCTAAACCCGTTTTTCTTGAAAAACAAGATGATGGTAAGTGGCTATTAAAAACAGAAAATAAATCTAAATCGTATGAAACCCAAGAAGAGGCTGCATACGCATTGGCTGTGCAGGCCACTACCCCGCGGATGACTATAGATCCAGAATCAATAGTCGGCCAATTTGACAATCTCAGAGAATTAACGCGAAAAACAAAAGGTAAGATTAATGCACTTTCGCTTACCGGCCTAGCAAATAAAGCTGGTTTAGATTACAGAATAATAGATGCCCAAGCCCAAGATTTTGAAGGCAGTAAAATTAATCTGGCTATAGGAAATATGATTAAAACTTATCAGCATTGGGATGCTGATAAAGGGGTGCAATTAGCATTTTGTGATTTATCAGTACCATTATCTGCAAAATCAAAAATGGCAAATAATGAAAAACGAATTTACGTTAGAGATAGCAGCGGTGATATTACTCATAAAAAAGGTACCTTGCACGCACCTAAAGACTACGAAGGCCTACCCTATTATCTAGTTTCCGATGGCAAAGGCCACAGCAGAACTTTTACTATGTATGACCCTATTACTGGCGTTATATTAAAAGAAGGATTTGATAATAAAGCAGACGCACATGCGTTTGTGATGGATTTCATTACAAAAGAAGGCGGCCAGGAGCAATGGCTAGATATGCGCGAGCGCATGCGGCCGATTGGTGTAGATGAAATTGATGATTATAAAAACAATCGCTCTCTGGATAATGACGGCGATGCTTCAGATTTTGAAATATCAGCACAAGACATAGAAGGTGTTACCGGCGTAACTGGATTTTCAGTATATGACGACATGAAAGCAAAATTAATTGCAGCCGGCATTCCACCCACGGAAATTGAATTTATCCATGACCATGATACTCCTCAAGCTAAAGACGCTCTTTTTAAAAGGGTTAACGCAGGACAAGTTAGGTTTTTATTTGGATCCACTCCTAAAATGGGTGCTGGCACTAACGTTCAAAAACTACTGGTGGCTGAACATCACATTGATGCACCGTGGCGCCCTTCTGATTTAGAGCAACGTGAAGGCAGAATTATTCGCCGGGGCAACGAACTCTATGAGCGTGACCCAGATGGATTTACAGTTGAAATTTGCAGATACGCAACCGCACAAACATACGATACTAGACGTTGGCAATTACTAGAACATAAAGCCGCAGGTGTGGATCAGCTGCGTAATTATAATGGCGATAATGAAATTGACGATGTTGCTTCAGAAGCTAGCAATTCAGCTGACATGAAAGCGGCCGCTTCTGGAAATCCACTCATACTCAAAGAAACTCAGTTAGCAACTGAAATCAAAAAATTAACAGCACTAAGCAGAAGTCATTTAGATGGTGAATATGCTATTCGTAGTCGCATGAACTCCAGTAAAAATTATGCCGAGACTTTTGGGCCAGGATTAATTCTTGATTTAAAAACCATGATGACACAAAGAGATTCATCTCCTGCCCTTGCAATTTTTGAAGGACGAAAACTTTTTGAGAAAGAAGAAGTACAAGCGGCTATGGAGAAAATAGCCACCTCTATGCTAGCAATGGCTGAGAAAAAATCTATCATTTACCGTGGCAGTAAATTTGAATTTGAAAAAACGTTTATTCGTGAAGTTACCATGACCATGCCGGATGGCAATCATCATAAAATGGAAGCTCTTTCACCAACTGGCAGCATTACGAGAATGGAAAATTATGTTGGTGGCATTGAAAGTCGTATTTCTGATATAGAAAATAAAATTTCAGCCTCTGCTGACGATGCTATCAAAATGGCTAACTTACTCGGCAAGCCATTTAGTCGTGCTGGAGAATTGGCTGCAACTATTGCCGAGCATGGCAAAGTGCAGCGAGCTTTGATGAAAGCAAATTCAACTGCCGCAGTAAAACCAGAAGAGAAAAATGCTTTTGATGCAGCCGTTAAGATACAAAAAAATCAATTACGAAATATGGGTTTTGAGAATGCAGTAAGAGAAATTGAAATTGGTGATGTTGTAGATACACCATCCACAGCTTCTTCAAAATCTTTAATTACTGATAACAACTTAGGCGAAATCAAATTAACGCCAATTGAGGCATATCATATTTTTAAAAAGAATCTGGCCAGTATGGAAAAGCAACGCTCTCAAAAAGCTCTTGATGTTTCAGCCAGGTTAGAATTGCGCACAGAAAAACGCGATCAATATGTGAAAAAAATTATGAATCAAAAACCTTTAGCTCCTGAAGGGGTTTTAGCTTCATTTAAGCGTGAAATACATGAAAATGATATGAAGGTATGGGAGCGCCAAATTAAACGCGCTGAATCGTTAAAAAATGCTGGTATAGCACGCACCAATAATGTGGCTGCGCAAGCTTTACCAGCTAATTCTAAAAAATGGAGTATTAATACACTAAAACTCCGTGATCCTGATCTTTATACTTTAGCTGCTGAAGGCCAAAAACAAGTCATTGAACTGCGCCAACAACCTGCGAAAGAAAATGTACCGATTAAAAGATAGCTATATAGTAGCTATCTGGTAGCCTTAAGGGCGGTTTCTAGCGCTGCGACCGCCCTTTCAAAAACCGCGCCTTGGGGTATATCTAACTCATCACAAATCGAATAAAAACGATCTGCGGTCTCTTGTTTTACTTTTAGATTTAATTGCTGGTTTCGACCAGTTTTATACCTTCTGCTAGGTTTATGCTCTATTTCATTTTTTCCAGAATTTTTTACCTGGCTGCGTGCAAACCCAGTTTCTTCCGAAATTTTATTTAATTCCTCATCGGACATTTTGGGCAGTGGTACAGCTTTTGGTTGAAACTCTGTCAAATCGTCTTGGCCATCATCTGCCACCTGGAATGAATTAACCCGCCCAGGTAAATTTGATTCTTTATTCATAAAACCTCCTGATTAGAAGGTTTGTTAATATTTTGACCGTTGCGCAATGCATTAATTACTTCAGCTGAAAAAGCTTCCGCATTGCTAATTGCTTTTTCAACATTAGATACAGACAATTTTGCCAGATACTCCAAAGGCTGCCTGAAGCTAAACATAGCCTTGTAAGCTTCACGTTCATTAAGCTCACACGTAAACACAGGGATTCCTGCTGATATCAGGCTTTTATGGATATGTGTTAGTGTTCTCGCCCGAATTGCCGAATTCGTGCGTGTTAACAATACACTATAAGGCAATGAATATTCTGGGTTTGCCCTACGCATGGATTTTTCATGTTGCCGAATGACATTAAGCGCCTTTCCCGCTTGCTCTGCATCCAACTCACTGCCTTGTGTTGGCACAATAACGTAATCAGCCCTACTAACCGCCATTACCACTATTTTTGATGCCGTTCCCTCCAAATCGACTATCACAAAGGGAGTTATCGCAGCTGCTTCATCTATACGATCAGCAATAGTTTCTTCATTAGCATCAGATATTACTGTTAAATTTAATGGTGTATTAACGCCAGTTGCCCAGGTTGCAATCGGATGATTAGGGTCGGCATCAATTACAGTAACTTTTGTTTTTTTTGCTAACTGCGTAGCTAATATTAAGGCGCTGGTCGTCTTGCCAGCACCCCCTTTTGGTGAAACAAAAACTATCGTCGGCATCATATACTCCTTAGTATCTAGCAGATTAAACGAGATTAAACGGCACCAAAGCACTATTCATTAGGTACCAAAAAAATATCAGATAGCTATCTAGTAGCTATCTAGTAACGCAATTATACCAAGTAGCTACTAGATAGCAAGCGGTTATCTTAAAGATAGCTAGTAGCTACTTGGTAGCTACTATTTTGGGTAATTGATTTTATGTAACTGTTGACCAAAGGGCAAGCCAAGAAAATCTCTTATCTTGTAGGAAGTAGGGTAGCGACCATCGTTATCAAGCACCCATTTAGCATATTTGCAAAACTCACTTGCAGAAAGCCATTCATATTTAACAGCATTAATACCCATGCGACTGTCATACACAAATATTTTAATTTCATACTCGTGTATAGTTATGTTGTTAATGGTTTGGCCAGTATTTTCGATTAACTCCGCCTTGGCCGTTAACGAAATATTCAACATTTTATCTTCGATTAATTTAGCTAGCGCTTGATACTTTGCTAAACATTCATAGTCCACAAAATGTCTTGTGGTTGAAATACCTTTAAAATTGATTTTTTTATTTAACCTCTCCGAGGCCATAGACAAAATAAATTTACCAATAACAGTACGGTGATTACCACTTGTATGTGAATACCAATTTTTACCGTCATAGCTTGTTAAATGAATGTTTTTCAATGGCTCCAAGTAATAATCTGGATTATTTTCTGCCTCACATAAGCAAGCTTTTATCTTCCCAGGCTTCCATTGAGGATATATAAGTGCATCTAGCCAAGTTTGACCTGCATAATGATCCCACTGACCGACAATATTGTCTGGATCAACATCCTGTACTGTTCGTTCTGTAAGATAAATAAAACTCCGCAGCCCTGGCACACCCTCGCCACTCTTGAATTCTGGGTGTTCCGGATAATCTTGCTCTAAGCTTCTTATCGTTTGTTGCGCCCACGCAGGGGAGTTCTCACTTACCCATTTAATAAGTGGCTCGGTTTTCCAGCTCAAGTTCATTTATTAGTATTCTTTTTATCATCATTAACAGATGTATTTTTCACTGGTTTATTTACTACAGACAACTGGCCTCTCAACTCTGCCGCTTCTTCACCAGCTTTTTTAGCTTCGTTTTTAGCCTGCAATGCTATCTCGTTAGCAGCTGCCACTTCACGCTCCGCTGCTTTCAACTGCCCCTGAATGGTCTGCACAGCAACACGTTCATTGCCTAACGCCTCAGCTGCTGCAAGGGCGCGGTTTGCAGCTTCCTCTCGCTGCCTTGCAACTTCAACCAGCTGGGCTTCCGCATTTTTACGCTGAGTGATCTCTGCTTCCAGTTTGGCCGTGGCCACTGCTGCCTGTTCATGCAGGTTTGCTGATTTGATTCGCTCCTGGTCAAGCTCTGCTCGCACCTTTTCAATTTCAGCCTCGATGCGCGGTACCGCTTCCAGGCGTAATTCAGCCTTGGCCAGTTCCACCCGTGCATTTTCTGCGGATTGACGTTCGGCCACAAGTAGGGCTTCTGCTTTATTAACAGCTTCAGCTGCATCTGTTTTGATCTGTTCGACATTAGTGTTGAGCTGCTCAATCTGGCCTTGTAATGTTTGTACCTGGCTAACAGCCAATTCCAGATCTTCCTCCAGCTTCACATTCCTGGCTTCCACTTCTTTATAAGACCGACTCATGGTATCGAGTGTTTCTTCAGCTTCAGCGCGATCCGCCTCTGCTGCCGTGGTTGCTTCGGCAATGGACTTACTGATCTGTTCGGCAATAATCTGGTTCACGCGAGGATCTATCAAAATATCTACCGCTTTCACCACCGGGCGGCCAGCCTTCCACTGGCGCTGAAAATCCAGCACTACATTAGGCGATCCACCACCCAGACGCGCAATAATTGCACGCACACTAGGGCGCACACCTTCCAGTGTCAACGCTTCACAAGTGGCGGCCACTGCATCATAAGAAACCAAAGGGGTATTTTTTGTAGTCATGATATAAATTCCTTTTGTTATGTGTTATATAACACCATAACGTTATAGTAACATATAACAGATAACACACAAGCGTTATTTGTTATTTTTGTTACTTTGTTTATGGGAGGTTAAAGCGGCGGCAGGGGAGGGGTTTTGTGCACTCAACTAATTTGCGCAAGGTCGGTGGTTCTATCATGCTGGCCATACCTCCAGCGATTATTGATATATTGAATCTTCTTGCCGGTGATTCCGTGGGCTTGGTCATTAATCATGGCCGCCTCGGATTACTCGCAGCCGCTACTAGTCGAAGAATGGGAATGGATTTATGCGCCTGCTGTTGGAGGTGAGTTGTTATGAGGTCGTGGTTACGCAAATTTAATGCGATTTAAGGCCTTTTAAGCTTGTTAGCTAGAGTCAGGTATAGGGTTCGTTAAAATAAACGCTCCTATGCCATGCCAAAACCACCAAAACGTTCAAATCGCACTAAGCCCACCCCTTATTTTATAGACGGTTTGAAAAATGTATCAATATCATGGATATTGTTTAAGCAGATCGCTGGGGCGACCGCCTTACGAACGCCCGCGTTTTGTGCGGGCAAGGAGTAGGCGGCGACTTGGCGCTTTAGCGCTTAGTCGTCTGTGTTTAATTGTTGGTTTTGAGATTGGTCTGTGGCGACCAGCCACAAACATTATGTTCTTAGGCAAACCGAAGGTTTGGGCGGAGCGCGAAAGCGCGTAGGGTAGGCGGGTTTTGGTTTGGAATTTACGGTTAAAAAAAGTCTTATAAAACGGATAAAAGGCTAAGGCCAAAAAAAACGTCGATTTTCTTAAAAAAAACATTGGGTTACAAAGTCGATTCGTAACCTATTCTTACCGAAAATGTGTTTTTTTTAAGAGGCCGTAACCTATTCTTACCGAAAAAAACATCACCCGTAACCTATTCTTACCGACTGTTTTTCTAGTTTTGATTAAAATTTAATCATTTTAGTAGGTGTTTCTAAGCACCGTAACCTATTCTCACCGAAAAACACTCTAGTTACCCACAGCCTAAACTGTACCGTAACCTATTCTTACCCATATACGTAACCTATTCTTACCTAAAAACACCGCGACCCGTAACCTATTCTTACCTAGTAATCGTGGGTTGTGGATAATTTTAAGTTTTGACTCGTAACCTATTCTTACTGAAAATGTGTTTTTTAAAGGTGGTGTAACCTATTCTTACTGAATAACACCATCTGACCCGTAACCTATTCTTACCGATTATTGGCTCTTCAATTTCCCTTGTCTTGCGTTGGCCGCTTTAACTTCTGCAATAAAATCTAAGGTAGGCATAATTATATAAACTACATCAATAATTTTGCGTCTTTCACCAATGACTGGCTTGCGGTTGATTGAAACTGCGATATTTTGCGTGATTAATTCATTCATAGAAAAGTCACACGCCTTAATTGCTTGACGTTCTAAGCCATAGTTATTGAGCATAGCACTGTCGCGTTTAATCGTGCTATACCGCATTTCAAATGGTTTCATTTTGCTCGCCATAGTGTATTTAGCAACTAGATTCCTTTGCAGCCAACGTGCAAGTTGTGTGCTATGACTCATTAGCTGTTTATAATTAAATTGTCTATAGGTAATTTTATCTATTGAATCGGTTACTAAAGGGTGAAATGTTATGTGCCATTTAGAATTAGGATCATCAGCTAAATCAGTACGTGTCACGGATGTGACATTTGAAAGATAAGTATTACTCTTAGTGTAAGAATTTTGCTTTTTATCACCTATGATTTCTATAACACTTTTAGATAAAATCTTCAGGCTTTTAACTATTTCGTAGTATGTTCTTGCATGTCCACGTTGCTTAAGCTCTTCGCGCAATTGATACAAACTAAATACCACGCCGCTACGTTTTGTCGGTTCATGAAAACCCATTTGTTGAATCGTAGAGATTTTACGTAAGGCTTCCTCGATTAGCTCTTCATTTGCACTAGGGTAGTAAGCGACGGTAGAAATTACACCGTCTTTTTCTTCCTCAATTAGTGCTGGTTGAATAATAGTTTTAAAAGTTGTTTGCCGATAATTAAATTCCAGTTTAAGTAAGTCTAACCGACCTTTATCATCGCGCATTTTATTCATGGCTAGTTGCGATACTGAATAACGCGGCACACTATCCCAAAGTTCTATCGAGTTTGAAGCGTCTTGTCGTTGTTCTTCAGTATTGGCATAAAAGTTCTGAAAGAAGTCGAGTTGTTTATTAGAAAACGCTTCTTTGTTTGGGATCTGCACGATTTTTTTAGGATTCTCATTCTCTGGCTTCATTGTATGAACTTTCCATTAAATTTAAGTGCGTCATTAAAAATGAGTAAGCTGTTTTACTCATTTAATATTCTAAAGCTTAACTATAAAAGCTCTCTAAATTTGTTAAATGTAGAGAGCTTGGCCCAGGCATTACCATACCAGGTAGTTTCTAAAAAGGAATGTCCTGCTCAAATTCATCGCTTAATGGCGGAGGTGCTTGTTGAGCTAGAGCATTACCATATTCATTTTCCTGCTGATCGGCTAAATGGTTTGGTAAATCTTTATTTGCAGTATCGGCACCACCTTCACGGCTACCTAACATTTGCATCTGATCAGCAATAATTTCAGTAGTGTAACGATCTTGACCTTCTTTAGTTTGCCATTTACGTGTTTGCAAGCGTCCTTCCAAATAGACCGGCCGTCCTTTTTTAAGATACTCACCCGCAATTTCTGCCAACTTACGATACATCACAATATTATGCCATTCAGTACGCTCTTGTTTAACGCCAGCCTTATCTTTCCATTTATCAGTAGTAGCAATACTAAAATTACATACCGCCTCTCCGTTTGGCATGTAACGCACTTCTGGATCACGCCCCAAATTACCTATTAACGAAACTTTATTTAATGATGCCATTTTTAATACTCCCAATAAATTACAAACCCTCGTAACCCACGAGACGGGGTACTACTTTAATTTTTACCGATCAATTACTTAAGTTAAAATTACTCCCATATATTAACTTTTGGGGAGCATGAGCGTCAAGTTGATTTTTATCAAGCATTTATTATTTAATACTAGCTAGATATTTTTTAAATACCGCTGTTAGATCAGCAGTCGTTTTTTGTTCAAATATTTGCAATTCAGCACTATCTATCAATAATTGGCAGTAATAACCTTTTTTTCTTAACACTTCCATTGCTTTTTTAAGGTGATCTTTTTTCTTAAATAAATTTTGTTTATTTACATCTGCGCATACTTGCCTGAAATATCGAACATTAAAATAAATACATTCATCATCAATTCTTTCGACTTGAATCATTTTATCTATTGCGTTCATTGTCTCGAATGGGTTTATTTGATCCATGAAATTACCCCTTAATTTCTGTAGCAATAAAGAATGCGCCGCAGCAGTTATAAACCTCATAACCCTCATATTTGTCGTTTTTAAAAACTGTAAAATAATCTCTTGAATCACCCACTAACCAAGCACCTTGAATACCCAACGTATGCTTCAAACAGTAATCGCGCGGATCTACCACAACCTTTAAAAATTCCATATTTACACCCTCAACACCGTCCGTCATACCATCAAACCGACTTTTAACCTTAATAAAAAGATTGTCATTGTTTCTAACAAACGCCTTTATCGTAGCCAGTGTGATCTTTTTAGGTTTTGCCTGACCCTTTGCTCTTTGGTGAGCCGGGGAGGTGCGGGGGAACCCTGCGGTTTGGTTGTTGTTGAATTGTTGATGTGCTGTTTTCATATCAAACCCTTTCGTTTATGTG
>Ga0105104_10002179_pt1 | contig 14432 bp, 16 predicted proteins | sample PPLLaktember2015_3_FD_87034 | JGI IMG/M metagenome (GOLD analysis project Ga0105104, IMG submission 87034) | Freshwater sediment microbial communities from Prairie Pothole Lake near Jamestown, North Dakota, USA - PPLs Lake P7 Core (6) Depth... | ecosystem: Environmental > Aquatic > Freshwater >... | reverse complement strand
GTCGCTTCCTTCTTTGCGTACGACAGCATCGACCAATTGATTCTGGCCGGATTTCTTTTCACGCTGGTCCGGTTCCTCCGCACGGGCAACCGCAAGCTGTGGATCCTGCTGGGATTGATCGCCGGGGTCGCCTGCCTGACGAAAATGACAATCCTGTTTGTGGGACCGGGTTTCCTGGCCGGGCTACTGGCATCGAAATACCGGAAAGATTTGCTGACTCCATGGCCGTGGATCGGGGCAATGCTATGCCTGGCCGTTGTTTCACCGTATCTGCTTTGGCAATCCGTCAACCATTGGCCGACGCTCGAATACTGGATGAGTTACGGTACGAGGTTGTATCACGCGCCTATCCAGACATATTTGACGAATATCCTGTTAACCATGAACCCGGTTCTTTTTCCACTGTTCGCGATCGGGTTGTACCGCATCTTCCGCCGCATGGGGGAGACCAATTACTTTTTCCTGGGGGTGACGTTCCTGGTAACGTTGGTCCTTCTATTTCTTCTGCACGCCAGAACTTGGATGCTCGCGGCGCTTTTTCTGCCGCTTCTGGCAGCCGGCGCGGTGGCCGTGGAAGCATGGGCGGCGGGAAGAAGCTGGGGGAGAAATCTGAAACCCATAATACTTTCGACTGCGCTTGCCGGAGGAATCCTGGTCGCCCCCGTCACGCTGCCGATGGTGCCGCTTGACCAGTGGCCGATGCTGGCCGAACGTCTCGGATTTCTCTATCAGCCAATCAGGGAGTGGAACTTCGGTCGGCCGGAATATCCCGAGACTTTTTCGCTGCGGATCGGGTGGGAGGAGTTGGTTCAAGACGTCGCCGATGTCTACAACGATCTGCCTCAGGCCGAGCGCGGGAAAGCAGTGATCTATGCGCGTTCATATGCACCGGCGGCTGCCATCGATTTCTTCGGCCCCCGGTACGGCCTGCCGAATGCGGTCAGCGGGCATCTGACATATTATTTATGGGGTCCGGGTGATTCCTGGGACGTCGTGATCGTCGTTACCGGAAGGACCAACGAATTGGCCCCCTTATTCGAATCGTGCGAACAGAAGATGGTCGTGGATATCGAATATGCCCTCCCATCGAACCAATCCTATATCTACGTCTGTAGAAATCCGAGAGTTCCTGTTGATAAAATCTGGCCGAAAATAAAATGGTACTTTTAGCGCGATCTCAAAGTTAACTTGATACATACTATTTGAGTCGCGCGCAGAAAAATGGATTACTTCGCCCACCCGAACCGGGCCAGCGGGATATTCCCCTTTCCATTGAATTCCACCCCTTCGGATTCGAGTATTTTCCGCTGGGTTTTATACCCTTCACCGCCCAGGCTGATCTTCCCGCCCGCGCCGACGACCCGGTGCCAGGGGACGCGCTTCTCGGGCGTGAGCGCATGCAGGGAGTACCCCACCAGCCGCGCGTGCGAGCCCATCCCGGCCAGCCGGGCGATCTGCCCGTAGGTCGCCACTTTGCCGCGCGGGATCTTGCGGATGACGGTGTATATCTTTTCATAAAGCTCGCTCATGGATAACTCCCGCGGGAAGTGATTTCGTTAATCATAGTAGATTGCTGTTTAAACGCAAAGTCGCTAGGGCGCAAAGACGCCAAGGAATCATCGAATTATTCTGCGACTTGGCGTCTTTGCGCCTTTGCGTTTGAGGATTTAACCGCTTACAATCGGTTTACAATCGAATTAAATGATGCCTTTGGCAAAGGGTAGAAAGCAGGAAGTCTTGAACACCCAGGATTTCATCAAGCTGGAAAATGAATATGGCGCGATGAATTACAAGCCGCTCGACGTCGTCCTGACCCGCGGGCAGGGGATCTGGGTCTGGGATGTGGACGGCAACAAGTACATGGATTGCCTCTCGGCCTATTCGGCGGTCAACCAGGGCCACTGCCACCCGAAGATCGCCGCGGTGATGAAGGAACAGGCGGATAAGCTGACCATCACCTCGCGCGCCTTTCGCAACGACCAGCTGGGGCTTTTCTACAAGGAAGTTTGCGAACTGACCCATTCGCACACGATCCTGCCTATGAACAGCGGCGCCGAGGCGGTTGAATCCGCGATCAAGGCGGTGCGCAAGTGGGGCTACCGCGAGCGCGGCGTGCCGGACGGGAAGGCTGAAATCATCGTCTGCGCGAACAACTTCCACGGCCGGACGATCACGATCGTCGGATTCTCGACCGAGGAGCAGTACCGCGACGGGTATTCGCCGTTCACGCCGGGGTTCAGGATCATCCCGTTCGGCGACGCCCGCGCGCTCGAGCAGGCGATCACGCCCAACACGGTCGCCTTCCTGGTCGAGCCGATCCAGGGCGAGGCGGGCATCATCCTCCCGCCGGTCGGGTACCTGCGCGACGTGCGCCGAATCTGCAATGAGCATTGCGTGATGCTCATCACGGACGAAATCCAGACCGGGCTGGGGCGGACGGGGAAGATGCTGGCCGAAGAGCACGAGGGAGTGGAGGCCGACCTGACCCTGATCGGCAAGGCGCTTTCGGGCGGGTTCTACCCGGTCTCGGCGGTGCTTTCCAACAAGGAGGTCCTGGGCGTTTTCCAGCCGGGCGACCACGGCAGCACCTTCGGCGGCAATCCGATGGCGTGCGCGGTTGCGCGCGTGGCGATGCGGGTTCTGGTCGAGGAAGACATGATCGGGAACGCCGAGCGGATGGGGGAATATTTCATGACTTGCCTGCGGGATGTGAAGAGCCCGCATATCAAGGAAATCCGCGGCAAGGGTTTGATGATCGGCATCGAACTCCATCAGGCGGCCGGCGGGGCGCGGCGCTTCTGCGAGGCGCTGATGGCACGCGGCCTGCTGTGCAAGGAAACCCACAAAAACGTAATCCGCTTCGCGCCGCCGCTGATCATCCAGAAGGACGAAATCGACTGGGCGATGGAACGGATCGGGGCCGTCCTGAAAGCCGGATGAAAGCCCTTTCGATGTATCTTTCCCATATGAATGTATGTTCTAAAGAGTATCATGCTGAGCGCCTGTCCTCGCGGTACCCTCCGAGCGATGAATTCCTGTGATCTCCCGGTGCGAAGGCTTCGCGAATGGGAGAAGCGGGGGATGCGAAACATCTGATTCTGCAATTTTAGGCTTCTCGCTTTTAATATCCCTCGAACGGGATAGAAAAAGCATATAGATTCGCGGTGGAGAAAAATTCTCGACGAAAAAAATAAATGACCGGTCTTGATTTCATCAGGTATGGTCTGGCACTTCTCGTGTTGGCGAGCCATTTGCCGTCTCTGTTCGTGTGGTTGGCGATCCATCCTTTCTCCGCGTTTTGGCGGAGAATAGGAGGACGATGGGCGTTTTTCGGCCTGGTTCCTCCATTGTTGGCATGGATTATCGGGGTTTGGTCCCTGCGCAGGTTTTTGTCGGGAGCGGATTGGGGGACAAATGTGGTTACCATGGCGCTCTCCGGATTAAGCCTGGCAGGAGCGCTGACGCTGCGGGTGATCCGGTTGAGGAATTTAAGCACGAAGAAAATATCGGGATTTCCGGAATTATCCCGGGAGAATTATCCGGGCGTTTTACTGACCGACGGGATCTACAGCCGGGTCCGGAACCCACGCTATATCGAAATGCTTCTGTGGGTACTTGGGTATTGCCTGTTTGCCAATTATTCCGGTCCGTTTCTGGTTTGGGTGGCAAGCCTCCCGATCGTATACCTCGTTGTGATCCTGGAGGAGCGGGAACTCCGGCAGCGCTTCGGCGCGGCGTACGACGATTATTGCCGCCGCGTGCCGAGGTTTTTTCCGCATCTCGAAATCCGGCGGCCTGCCGGGGAATGACCAACCGGGCGAAATGGAGAAGAGGTTTTGGCATGCAGGATCGATGGACCGCGGTTGACCTCTATTTAGAAAGAATGCTGATCCCGGCAGATTCCGTGCTGGATTCGGCGCTGCAGGCTTCAAGATCAGCCGGATTGCCTGCGATTCAAGTTGCGCCGAACCAGGCCAAACTGCTTTGGATCCTGGCGCGGATGTTGAATGCGAAGAAAATTCTCGAGATCGGCACGCTCGGCGGTTACAGCACCATTTTGCTGGCGCGGGCGATGCCGGCCGGCGGCCGTCTGATCACGCTGGAAGCCGATCCCGGGCATGCCGTGGTCGCCCGCGAAAACGTCGCCCGCGCCGGACTATCTGGCGTCGTCGAAGTGCGCGTCGGCCGGGCGCTGGATTTGCTGCCCGGAATAGCGGCCGAGCGCGCCAGGCCGTTCGATCTGGTGTTTATCGATGCCGACAAGGCGAATAATCCGGAGTATTTCGCCTGGGCACTTAAGCTAACCCGCCGGGGCAGCCTGATCGTGGTCGATAATGTAGTCCGCAATGGTGCGGTGGCGGATCCCAATAGCACCGATCCGGGCGTTATCGGAACCCGTCGTTTCCTTGAGTTGGCGGCCGCCGAACCGCGGGTGAGCGCCACGGCGATCCAGACCGTCGGGGAGAAGGGATATGATGGATTTGCCGTTGCGCTGGTTGTTGCGGATCCATAAGGAACCTAGGGCTCCAGAGGAGCATCGCTCGTTTCCGCGGGGGAAACGATACAATAAGCGTTCAACCGGGGCAGGGGAATCTGCGGCGGAGGCGGTTTCCTCCCGGGTATGCAATCCGTAAAAATTTTTCGAAACCGGATTTATTCCCCTAAAAGGATTTTTTAATGGCAATCAACAAGGAAGAGTTCGAGCGCCTGATGAACGAAGCCTGGCAGCATGAATTCGCCGGATGGGATTTCGAGTTTCTTTCCGGACGTTTTGTGGAGATGTCGCCGTCCTGGGATTACCGTGCGATCGTTTTGGACCGCATCAAGTCCGCAAAATCGCTCCTGGATCTCGACACCGGCGGAGGCGAATTTCTTGCCGGGTTGCAGCCTCTCCCGCCGGGCACCTGCGCGACCGAGGGGTATCCGCCGAATGTGGAAATCGCCACCGCCCGGTTGGAACCGCTGGGGGTGAAGGTGGCCAACACCCACGCCGCGATCAATCTGCCGTTCGAGGATGGATCCTTCGATCTTGTGATCAACCGCCACGGGGGAATCCTCGCGCCGGAGATCGGCCGGATCCTCAAATCCGGCGGCAAATTCGTAACCCAACAGGTTGGAGACAAGAACTGCCTGCTTCTGAACGAGGCACTGCAGAATGTCCCCGACTTCACGTTTTCCGAGTGGTCCATGGAACGGGCGGTCCGGCAACTGGAAGCCGCCGGACTGCGCATCCTCGAACGCAAGGAAGAATTCCCGGCGGCGGAGTTCAAGGATATCGGAGCGGTTGTGTATTATCTGAAAGCCATCTCCTGGCAGGTGAGCGATTTCTCGATCGGGAAATATTACGACCGTCTGGCGGAAATCCAGCAAACCATACAGGATAAAGGCGGATTTACCGTCAAGGAGCACCGGTTCCTGATAGAAGCGCAAAAACCGTAGGCGGGTGGACCCTCCCCATGAACAAACGCGGATTCCCCATTCGGATTTTCATCCCCTGGCTTTTCATGACGGCATTGGCTTGTACCGTGACCGGCCGCCTGTTGCCGCAGACGCCGAAAGAAACGGCACCGGCGCTGAGCCCGACAACGGAATCGACGCGGACGGAGACTGCGCCGCAAATCCCATCGGTTACGCGGCGGCCGTCTTCCACCCCCGCGCCGCCCTGCGTCCCGCCGCTCGGATCGGATGCGATGCGGACCGTCCAGGAAGAAGCGGACACTCTTGTTCCAGGAGCGACCGTGACCTGGTACGACGATTTCAATTGCAGCGACCTGAGCTACGGCTGGGGAGTGGGTTATCTTAACCCGAACACCAAAGTAACCGTTATCGACGGAGTGTTGACGTTCAGCACCCGTGAAGAAAACGACGTGTACGATGGAATCGGGCGGACGGAATCGAATATCCAGGACCGGACGGGAATTCTGATTTTATTCCGGTTTTCGGATGGAGCCGCTGCCAATCTGTTCATCCATACCGGCACCTGGCAAACACAAAATTTCCGGCGTTGGGGGATGCAATTCCATTATGATCCTCAGCTTTTCCCTACCTGGAATTATTGGAAGGGTATTAATGGGATGGGCGAATATTTTCCGGAATACGTGATGCGACCGGATGCCTGGTTTTACCTCATGATCCGGTTGGGCGAATCCGGAGATATCACCATGAAGGTTTGGGAAAAGGATCAGCCGGAGAACCATACCGATTTCCGACGGTCCGTGGATTCGACTTGGGCTGGCCGGCGCTGGTGGGCGCTGTTCCAGGTTGTAAATGGAACGCTAGAACTCGACCGGTACTGGGAGGCCGCCTTTGTCGGAGAAAAATAACCTGCCGGGCGGATCGATGCCGCCTCTGGTCGAATTGCATCTGCATCTTGAGGGGGCGATCCCCTTGCCTGCATTATGGGAGTTGATCTGCAAATACGGCGGCGATCCCGCAGTCCCGGATATGGACGCGCTCCGGCGACGGTTCACGTACAAGGATTTCCCGCACTTCATCGAGACCTGGATCTGGAAAAACGGTTTCCTGCGCGAATATGAAGATTTCGCATTCAGCGCCGAGCAGGTCGCGCGCGATCTGTTGAATCAGAACGTCCTCTACACCGAAGCGCACTATTCACCCTCCGGATTTGTTGAACAGGGATTGGACATCCGGGAAATTACCCGGGCTGTCCGGTCCGGTCTGGACCGCGTGCAGGGGATTGAGGTCGCACTGATCGCCGACGTGATCCGGGATCTGGGGCCGGAAAGCGCAGCCCGGACGCTTCAGGAAATCCGGGAGGTCCGCGGGTATGGCGTGGTCGGAATCGGGCTGGGGGGATCCGAGCAGTCCTTCCCGCCGGAGTTGTTCACCGCCGTATACGCGGATGCGCGGCGGCTTGGTTTTCACACAACCGCACACGCCGGGGAGGCCGCCGGCGCGGCGAGCATCTGGGGCGCTTTGCGCACGCTGGGCGTGGAACGAATCGGGCATGGAACCCGGGCGGAGGAAGACCCGCAACTCATGGACTATCTCGCGGAGAAACAGATCCCCGTGGAAATGTGCCCGCTCTCGAATGTCCGCACGGGTGTTATCGGCCGGATCGAAGCCCACCCCTTCCGCAGGTATTTCGACCGCGGCCTGCTGGTCACGGTCAGCACCGACGACCCGAAAATGTTCGGGAATTCGATCGCGGAAGAGTACCGGATTCTGGAAACGGTCTTCCAATTCACTCAGGATGAGATTCGACAGGTGAGGATCAATTCCATCAAAGCATCCTGGATGGAAGCGGCGAAGCAGAAGCGCATGCTGGCTTCAGCGCCGGATGCTCCCGGCGGCGGCGTAGTATAGTTGAGGCAGGAGACCGGGCATGCCCGTTTCAGACCCGATTGGAATTCTCATCGCCGACGATCACCGCATCGTCCGCGAAGGCTTGCGGTTGATCCTCGAGAGCCGGGAGGAATTCACGCTGCTCGGGGAGGCCGCCGACGGCGCCGAGGCCGTCCGGCTGGCGGCCGAACTGAATCCGGACGTCATCCTGATGGACCTGCGCATGCCGGGCATGGACGGGATCACCGCGATCGAAAACATCCGCGCCCGTGACCCGCAGGCGGCGATTGTCATCCTGACGACGTATAACGAAGACGACCTGATGGTCCGCGGTCTGCGGGCCGGGGCTCGCGGTTTCCTGCTGAAGGACACCGACCGTGAGACCTTGTTCCGTGCGATCCGCTCCGCCGCGCGCGGCGAAACCCTCCTCCAGCCGGAAGTGATTTCCAAGATTCTTGCGCGAACGACGGATGTGCCGGCCGATCCGGCGGCAACGGCCCGCACCCCCGCGAATTCCCGCGGAAGGGGCGATGCCGAAGCCGTTCTCTCCGATCGTGAAATCGAGGTTCTGGCCGAAGTTGCCGAAGGCCGGCGCAGCAAGGAAATTGCCGTCACACTCGGAATTACCGAGCGGACGGTCAAGGCTCATCTGGCGAGCATCTACAACAAACTCGGGGTGGATTCACGCGCGGCGGCGATTGCCATTGCCGCTCAAAAAGGCTGGTTAAACAGGCCAAAATAGCGGCTTTTCCCTTTTTTCTGTAACAAGACTGTAACTCCCCCGTAACCACCCAGACAAACTAATTTCCTAATATATCCCACAGACAACGGCATTCGAATAACTGCCGTGCCCGTTGGGAGTGGAGCCGTTCCATTATCCGTTTGGATGGAGGAGAGAAGCATATGGAAAATGAATGGATCACCATGTTCCGCGAGGTTAGGCAGCCGAATCCGCCGGTCGCGACGATTGTAAACCGCCTCGCCCCGGCAACCGTCCTGCCCGAAAAGTATGAGGACCGGCAAACGATTGAAATCTTCCGGGCCGTCCTCCGCAAACTGTTCGGATTGGAGTGCGAATCCGGCGTGGAATCAGAGAAACCCTTCCTGTTCATTTTGTATTCCGAGACCGGCGCGCCGATCGGCGCGGAGCCCGGCCGGACGGGACACCCCGGTTTTTCCGAAGTCATCCGCCGCGGGGTGACCCGTGGATCGAGGGGTCTGCCGCTGCAGATGGTCTGGGTCGAGGATTTATACGATGTCGGCGGAGATCCTGACGGGGAATATGTTCCGGACGGGGGAGCCGTAATCCGGTTCACCGGGATTCGACGCGACGGCGCCGACCTAGCCCTCGTCAGCGGGAATATCCATCGCATGGGATCCGAACCGCGCGGATTTGAGTACGTCGTCGAAAAGAAAAACGGATTTTGGATGGTGAGGAGCTCTTATCATCAGTGGATCAGTTGAGGGGATATCGGGGGGATTCGCGACGGAGGTGCGCTTCCCGGAAAACGAATTCCGGGAAGCGCACCTTTTGGCGTTTCTTGCGGCGAAGCTTCTGTTTCGCGGCATGGGATCACGCCCCGTCTGTTCCGGCGGGGCGTTTTTGTTTAAAAATGGGCCTATCCGGGGTACAATCCATTCAGCGGAACAGCCCATCTTTATGCATATCCTCCTCATCCACCAGGTATTCGTGCGGCCGGAAGATCCGGGCGGTACGCGCCATTACGAGATGGCGCACCGGCTTGTGCGTTCCGGCCATAAAGTCACCATCCTGGCCAGTCCATATTCCTACCAGACCGGTCAGCGGGTCACCGAGCAGAACCGGGAGGTGCTTGAGCCGGGTCTGGAAGTCATCCGTTGCCGGGTGCTGGGAAGCGCAAACCGCTCCTTCCTCTGGCGCACAATCGGTTTTTTTTCCTTCATGCTATCCTCGTTCTTCGAGGGACTGGCGCAGCCAAAGGTCGACCTGGTGTGGGGGACCTCGCCGCCGCTGCCGCAGGTGGTCACCGCCTGGCTGACCGCCCGGATGAAGGGCGCGAAATTCCTGTTTGAAATCCGCGATTTGTGGCCGGCGTTCGCGATCCAGCTTGGCATCCTGAAGAACCCGATCCTGGTCCGGCTCGCGCTCCTCCTGGAGGGCTTCCTGTACCGCCGGGCGGACCGGCTGGTCATCAACTCGCCCGGCTTCATACGCCATCTGGAGAGCCGGGGTGCGAAGCCGGAGAAGATCGTCCTGATCCGCAATGGAGTCGATCCGGCGATGTTCGACCCGACTTCGGAAGGGGCCAGTTTCCGCGCGATGCATGAGCTGGGGGAAAAATTCGTCGTGTTGTATGCCGGCGCGCATGGGATCTCGAATGATCTGACCGTCCTGTTGGACGCGGCCGAACTTCTGAGGGGCGACCCGCGGATCCGCTTCCTCCTGGTCGGTGACGGCAAGGAAAAACCGAACCTGGTGCTGCGCGCCACAGAACGCAAACTGGACAACGTGCTGTTCCTTCCGCCGGTGGCCAAGCACGGCATGGCTGAGGTGCTGGCCGCGAGCGATTGCGGGATCGCGATCCTCAAGCCGATCCCGCTTTACGGCACGACCTACCCGAATAAGGTTTTCGATTACATGGCCGCCGGAAGGCCGGTGGTGCTCGCGATCGACGGGGTGATCCGCAAGGTGGTGGAGGAAGCCGGGGCCGGCACGGCGGTGCCGCCCGGGAACGCGCGGGCGCTGGCGGACGCGGTCCGCGGCCTGGCCGATGATCCTTCCGCGGCGCGGAAAATGGGAGCCCGCGGCCGGTCCGCGGTGGAACGCGGATTCAGCCGCGAGGAACAGGCGCGCGAAATGGAACAGCTGATGCGGGAGATGGTCCCGGCCAATGAAATAAAATCCCGGGAGCCGGCATGACGGCGGGAATCCGAAAACGCTTCGTGCGGTCATTCTGGGCGGCCCACAACTCGTCCGCCGCCGTGCGAAAGACGGTCGGATCGCTTCTGGCGGAGATGGGCGGCGGTCGCGGGCTTAATCTGGGTTGCGGCGATACGCGGCTCGACCGGCGGCTGGTGAATTTCGATCTCGTCCGCACCGGGGCGGTCGACGTCCTCGGGGATGCGCTGGCGCTGCCGTTCCCGGAAGGGGAATTCGCGCTCGTCCTCTCGCAGGAAATGGTCGAGCACGTCCCCGATCCGTTCCGGGCGGTGCGCGAGATGGCCCGCGTCCTGCGCATCGGCGGCAGGCTCTATCTGCAGGCGCCGTTCATCATCGGGTATCACCCCGGTCCGGAGGATTACTGGCGCTTCTCCCGTGCCGGGATGAAGCGGCTGCTCGAACAGGCCGGGCTGGAGTGCGTCCGGCTCGAGCCCGCAGTCGGCGCCGGGACCGGGATGTACCGGATCGCGGTCGAATTTTTCGCCGCGCTTCCAGCGCGCCTGCTTCCGTCGCTCTACCTTCCGGCCAAAGCGCTGGCCTCGGTGGCTTTCTTTCCGCTGGTATGGTTGAATGGAATCCTCGCGCGAGGAACGCAATCGGATCGCATTCCCGGAGGCTACTTTGCCATCGGCGTCAAAAAGCAAATCCCGTAAAGTGAATGTGCTGTTCACCAGCGCCGGGCGGCGCGTGGAACTCCTGCGCGCATTTCATGACGCCTACCGCGTCCTCCGCCTTAAGGGACAGATCGTCGTCACCGACATCAATCCGCTCTCGCCGGCTTTCCAGGTCGCCGATTTAACCTTCGAAGTACCGCCGTTCACCGATCCGGGATACGTCCCGGCACTGCTCGAGATTGTCAAACAGTCCCGCATAAAACTGGTGTTTCCGCTGATCGATCCGGATATCCCGATCCTGGCTGCCCATAAGCGGGATTTCGAATCCTTCGGGGCGCAAGTAATGACGCCGGATGCGGGCGGCGCGGATACCGCGCGCGATAAATGGAAAACGCACCAATTCTTCCAGGCGCACGGCATCCCGGCCGCGCGCTCGTGGCTTCCCGGCGATCTGCGCGCGGCGAAACCCGGATTTCCGCTGTTTATAAAACCACGGCGGGGGAGCGCCGGGCTGGGCGCGTTCCGGGTGGAGGATGAACGGCAACTCAACTTCTTCCTGACCTACGTGGAGGATCCGATCATCCAGGAGTGCCTGCCCGGGCCGGAAATCACGAGCGATGTGATCTGCGGCGCGGAGGGCGAAGTATGGGCGGTCGTTTCCCGGCGGCGGCTCGAGATTCGCGCCGGAGAAGTGTCGAAAGGCGTCACCGTGTGGGATGAACCGATCGCGGATTATTGCATCGCCGCGGCGAAGGGCATCCGCGCCGCCGGCCCGGTAACCGTGCAGTGCATCCTGCGGGATGGAAAACCTTACTTTACCGAGATCAACGCGCGCTTCGGCGGCGGCTGCCCGCTGGGGATCGCCGCGGGCATAAATTCGCCCAAATGGTATCTGGCCGATGCGGCGGGCCTGAAGGTGAAGAAACCGCCCATGGGCGATTACAAGAAGAACCTCTATCTGACGCGGTTTGACGAGTCGTTCTTCCTGGAGGAAGACGGCGGTTAAAAGCCGGTCGCGTGGCACAGCCGCGGATCGAGACCGTTTCCACTGATGACGCAGGGGTCTCGATACGGCGGTGAAAACCCCACCGCCTACCCGATCCCAAAGACAAATGATCAAAGCGATAATTTTCGATCTGGATGATACGCTCTACCCCGAACGGAATTATGTCCGCAGCGGATTCCGCGCGGTGGGGGAATGGGCCGAGCGGCGGCTGAACCTCTCCCCGGTGATCGTCCGGGCGCAATTGGATTCACTCTTCGATGGTGGTTTCCGCGGTGACGCGTTTGAGTGGTGGCTTTCGGAACAGGGCCTTCCGGAATCGCTGCTCCCCGAAATGGTGAAAACCTACCGCGACCACGAACCGCTGATCGCATCCTTCCCGGAAACCGAAGAAGTCCTGGATCAGTTGAAGCCCCGCTACCGCCTGGGGTTGGTCACCGAAGGCCGGCGCGCGGCACAGGAAGCCAAGATCCGAGCGTTGAATTTGGACCGCTGGATCGAGGCGGTCGTCATCCTGGGCGAGGACGACCGGTCGCAATGGAAGCCCAGCCGGAAGCCGTTCGACCGCATCCTCGCGATGCTCTCCATTGCGGGCGGAGAAGCCGTCTACGTCGGCGACAATCCGCGGAAGGATTTCCGTGGCGCGCGCGAGGCCGGTTTGCGGACCTTCCGCATCCGGCGCGAAGGCGGATTGCACGCCGGAGAGGAACCGGCCGCGGCCGAAGATGCGCCCGACCGGGAAATCCGCGCCCTCGACGAATTGGGTGAGCTTTTGGAAGAGATCGAAAAAAGGAAAGCCGGATGAATTCCCTGGCGGCCTTCATCGCCGCCCATTGGATCGTCATCATGCAGGGCGTGTTCATCGCCTCGCTGGTGCTGATCCTCTGGGTCTACCTCCCGGTTTTCTGGGGAGCGCCCTGGATTCCGGGTCCGTTCCGGATGGTCAACCGGATGCTGGAACTCGCGGAAATCAAGCCCGGTCAGACGGTCATAGATCTGGGCGCGGGCGATGGAAGGATCGTGATCCTGGCCGCCCGTAAATACAAGGCCAGGGGGATCGGCGTTGAGATCGACCCGTTCCGCTGCCTGATCGCCAATATCTGGATCGCCTTCCGGGGCTTGCGCGGAAAGGCGGAAGTGCGCTTGGGGGATATGCGCCGCTTCCCGGTCGACGGTGCGGATGTCGTCACGCTGTATCTGATGCAGGGAACCAATCAGAAGCTGAAGGCGCGTTTGGCGGAATCCCTCAAACCGGGCGCGAAGGTCGTATCCCATTCTTTTTCCATGAGCGGTTGGACGCCCGTCGCGATCGATACGCGCTACGGGATCTTCGTATATGAAATCGGCCGCACGAATGAGGAGATCGATACAAAGGTTTATTAGTGGCGCCGCGCAGCCGGAAAAAAGGACCGAAATGAGCAACATTCGAATTGGGACCTGTTCCTGGAAGTACTCATCGTGGAAGGGCCTGGTCTATTCGGGAGAACCCGCCAATTACCTCTGCGAATACGCGGAAAAATATTCAACCGTGGAAATCGACCAGTGGTTCTGGTCGCTTTTCCCGACGGGCGCGCCGAAACTTCCGGAACCGGCCGTGGTCGATGCATACCGTAAGTCGGTCCCGCCGGACTTCCGCTTTACCGTTAAAGCGCCCAACAGCATCACCCTCACGCACCGTTATTACAAAGAAAAAAGTTCGCCCGGCATACCCAACAAATATTTTCTTTCCCGCGAGTTGACGGCCGAATTCCTGGAGACCCTGGCGCCGCTGGAACAAACGCTCGGACCCCTGATATTCCAATTTGAATACCTCAACTACCGAAAGATGGCATCCCAGCAGGAGTTGGAAACTCAATTGACCGGTTTCCGGAAAGCCCTGCCGGAGGGGCATCCCTATGCGATCGAGATCCGTAACGGCGGTTTTCTGAACGCGCGGTTCATGGACTTCCTGTTGGACCAGGGATGGGATCTTGTCCTGCTCCAGGGATACTGGCTGCCCTCGATTGTGGAATTGTGGGGAAAGCTGGAGCAGCGCATCCGGCGTTTCCGGACCGTCATCCTCCGGCTGCACGGAACCGAACGCGAGGAAATTGAAAAAGAGACCGGGAGCACATGGAACCGGATCGTCACCCCGCGCGAGAAGGAATTATCGGCAATCGCCGGGATCGTCAAGGAGCTTACAGGCAGCAGGAACGAAATCTACGTCAATATCAACAACCATTATGAGGGGTCCGCGCCGCTCACGATCGAGCGGTTTCAGCGGTTCCTCAACGGATAATACTGGAAAACTATATACAGGAACCGTAAAAAATCCTGTAAATCCGGTCTACGCCTCTCGATTCCATTTATCCATCCGGTGTCGGGATAAGATACCATTACCTGATAAAATTACCCTCATTCATTTTCGGAGGCAACCTACTTGACCCGAGAACCGATCCGCATGTCGTCCCCGGATATCACCCAGGCGGAAATCGACGCTGTGTTGCAGGTATTGCATACGACTGAGTTAAGCATGGGCGGGCAGATCCTTGCGTTTGAGGAGGAAATGGCGCGGATCGCCGGAACGAAATTTGCGGCAGCCGTGTCGTCC
>Ga0105104_10002177_pt1 | contig 14436 bp, 10 predicted proteins | sample PPLLaktember2015_3_FD_87034 | JGI IMG/M metagenome (GOLD analysis project Ga0105104, IMG submission 87034) | Freshwater sediment microbial communities from Prairie Pothole Lake near Jamestown, North Dakota, USA - PPLs Lake P7 Core (6) Depth... | ecosystem: Environmental > Aquatic > Freshwater >... | reverse complement strand
TGAATTATTCCCGGAACGACCGAAAATACAATGGGCGCAATGGCTGTTGTTTCTTGGCCTGGCATTCGTTCTTACATTGATCGGGCGCGGTTTGGGGATGCTGGACGAGGCTCAGAATTTTCCCGTCATTTCGATCATGGCGACCGGTGACATTCCGCCTCATTTGCCGGGGGCTCCGGATGTACACTATGGCTACCATTATTTTCTCTTCCTGCTTGACGTTCAGCTTATGCGCGTGGCCTCTGCTCCGCTCTGGACCGCCGTCGATCTGGCGCATGGGCTGACCCTTGCCCTTGCGATCACCTTCGTTGCTTTGCTGGCGTGGCGCCTGACCCGCAATAAGACCGTTGCATGGATCTCCGCCGCGTTTTTCGCATTGGTGAGTGGCACGCGCTGGCTTTTGCTCCTTCTGCCCGGCACACTATTAAACAGAGTGTCTTCCGCGTTGACTCTTATGGGTTCCGGACAGGACACCGCCTCTACTCTTTTCGAAGCCCTTTCCCGGCCTTGGGAAGTGGCAGGCAGCGGAGCGATTCCTTTTCCTTTCGCATTTGTGAACGGTGTAAACCCTCCGGTGATCATGGCGCGGCATGGATATGGTGTTTCTGCGATCCTCATTATGCTGTTGATCCTGCTGCTGGCAGGTCAACAAAGGACATGGAAGGCCGGCATTCCTTTTACCATCCTGCTTGCCTCTCTGGCATTGGCGAATGAAGTGGATTTTGCTCTTCTCTATCTTGGGGTTGTTCTTGTCGCAATCGTGTGGATGGTTCAGAACAAAACCATCCGCCCGCCGCATTCGGCGCGCTTCTGGATCGTTGTCCTCATCCTGGCTGGCATTTTCGCGCTGATCCAGGGAGGCATGGCAACAGAAGTCCTCCGTGGCCGTTTATATCCTTCCACGGCACAGGCCGATTCATACTTCGAAGTGGGTTTTTCCATTGTGCCCCCCGCGCTGATCTCTTCGCATCTTGGCAAGCTATCGCTTCTCAATCCAATGCAATTACTGGCAGCCCTATTTGAGGTGGGACCCCTCGTTCTGGCTCTGCCCCTCGTTTTGATTTGGGGATACAAAGCCTTCCGCGAAGAACAATGGTTTCAAGCGGCTCTTGCAGCTTCCGCCATCCCAAGCCTGCTTTCGATTTTCATTGAATATTCAGGCAACGCGGGGATCACAGCCACCACCCGCTTGCTTTCGAACTTATTCTTTGTCTGTAAAATTTTTACGGTCCCACTTTTCTGGTTATGGCTGCAAAACCAACCGGAATGGAAACATCATATCGTTTATAGTTTCGGCATCGCTGCCATACTCGCCGGCTTTGTACTTTTTGCAATTCAACTGATTGTCATTCCCCGGCCTGTTTCTACCGAGTTCCTTACCGACATGGATGCGCGCTTTCATCAGGAATATTGGGATCGCCTCACTCCGGCCTCGGCCTGGATCCTTGACCCCAGCCCTTCACGCGCTCTGACGGTTTTTGGGCGCCAGGCCCAGACCAGTTCAGGCATCAGTTGGGCCGCCCATACACCGGAGTATCAAGCGCTGGTTCTAAACCCCGATCCCTATCAATTGAACGCGGCAGGCTACCGCTATGTCTATGCCGACAAGGATTATTGGAAGTTGTATTCGTCTCAGCTCGATCAGCCCTGTGTGCAGGTTTTGAAAACCGTCGAAGGCGTAAAATTCCAGCATGGTGGGTCTGTGCCTGATTTCCGGCGACTGGCAGACCTCTCTGAATGCAAATGAATATCCTCCAGCCCACGCGCCTCACATTTTGGCGATCGACCTTTGCCGTCAGCACGGTGGCGCCTTTTCTTGCCATTCGCCAGCTCCTCGGGAGGGCAAACGAATTGGGCGTCGATCTCTCTGCCAGCAGACCCTGGATGGGATTGATGGTAGGGCTGGGTCTCATCGGACTGTTCTCGCTTTTGCTCTTCGCCTCGACCCTTCGACTTTCCTCAGGGCCGGCCTGGTCCCGTTATTGTGAGTGGATCCTCTCCCTGGCAGAATTCCCCGAACGCGTGCCAGACAAGCTGCGCTGGACGGGTGTATTTCTTTTGGGTCTGGCGCTGGTGGGTTTCACAATCGTATTCATGTTCCCCTTGATCCAAAGTCTCTTTGGTACCCTGGGCTGGATACTCTTTCTGGTTTTCTGGACGTTCAACCTGATCGGGATGTGGGGGATCAAAATGCTTCGCAGGGAAACACCCTGGTTTGCCGCATTCATCGCGTTTGTTCTTTTTCAGTCTGCTTTCCACCTGCTATTGGTGTACTGGCCGCGGGTCACTGAGTATCCCTTTGCCATGGGGTGGTCGGAGACGAGTCGTTTTTATTACCCTTCCCTCTTTCTCTCTGAAAAAGTGTATGGTCAGCAATACCCCTGGCCCATTCTGCACCCAACCTTGCATCTGCTGCTCGCGCCGCCTTATTTGTTCGACGCGCCCCTCTGGGTCCACAGAGCCTGGCAAGTGGGGCTCCGATATATTTTCGTGGCGGCCGTTGTCCCTGTGTTGGTGAAGCGGCTCGCCATCCAGGGGCGCGCGACACGCTGGTTGATCGGTCTGGCGATGTTCCTTTACCTGTTCATGGGACCGGTCTATTTTCACCTGACGATCCCCGTGATCCTCGTTCTCCTGGGATTTTCGCCCGGGAACGACCGACGTACCTGGGTCGCTGTGCTATTGGCGTCCATCTGGTGCGGCTGGAGCCGCGTGAATTGGTATCCGATGCCAGGAATGATCGCGGCTGTTTTGTATCTGATGGAAGTGCCTTATCAGGGCAAAAACTTCTGGAGCTATCTTCTCAAGCCCGCCCTATGGTTGATCACAGGTACATTAATCGCGTTTGCCTCCCAGCGAATTTACGTGGCTCTTTCCGGCATACCCGATATCAATGTCTTTTATACCAGCCTGACCTCTGACCTGTTGTGGTACCGGCTTTGGCCCAACACGTCCTTTGCCCCCGGGATTTTATATGGAGCCGTGTGGGTTTCGTGGCCGATGTGGATTGCAATTTGCATTGCGCTTTGGTCTCATAAAGGGGATTGGCATCCGATACGGTTGATGTTTATCGTCGCCGCATTGCTCGTCGTATTCCTGGGAGGGATCATCGTAAGCCTGAAGATCGGCGGCGGCGCAAACCTCCATAATATGGACGCATACTTTATTCTCCTGTTGATCATTACCACGTGGCTTATATTTGGACGTTATCGCAGAGAAAATGGGGAATTGGCGCAGTCCGTTTCCCTGCACTGGCTTCTCGTGGTAGCTTTGCTTTACAGTCCCGTGGCAACCTACCTCCAGTTTGGAATTGGCTTCAATACTTATGATCGCACCGGAACGCAAACGGTACTTGCCAGTTTGCAGGAACATGTGGATGCTGTTAATTCGCAGGACGGCGAGATCCTGTTCATTACCCAGAGGCATCTGGTTTCCATGCATATGTTGAACAACGTCACGCTTGTCCCTGAATATGAGCGGGAAGACCTGATGGAAATCGCGATGGCAAATAATGTCCAGTATCTTGAAAAGTTCCGAAAGGATATGGAGGCTCAACGGTTTGCGTTGATCGTTGTTGACCCCTTGAATTACAACATTTTGGCGAAGAGACGCAGTTTCGCTGAAGAGAACAACGTCTGGGTTACCCGGATCATGAAGTCCATTCTATGCAATTATCGTGAAGAGGTTGTCTTCCCGGCGGATGAGATTGCGCTGTACGTACCACAGGCAGGTGAGCGACAATGTCCGTGAAGTAGAGGGGCTATGTGTCGATGGAGGGTGCTTCAGCTTCCACGCTTTTGTACCTCATCAAATTCAAGACCGTCGCAAAAACAAGGATAAGGAACAACGGGGGGAAAGCATTGTTCAAATAGTAAGGTTTGTATTTGAATGGGATGAGCATGGAGGCATACGAAAAAGAAATGCCCAGGATCATCAATATCGAAATCAGCCTTTGAGAAACGTTCCTTGGCTCTGGAATGCTGCCCAGCACAAGCGCCACAGTCGCCGTTACGATGGACAGTGTGTAGTCATTGCTGATCGGGATGATCAACGCGCCGATCATGCACGCAATCAATAAGTATGGATCTACTCCGGCTTTGTTTCTCTTATAAGAAATCAGCACTGCAGAGACAAATAAAACAGCGAACATCAAAAACAGCAATGTTTCAATGAGACCTGAATTTTGCCGGAGCATCTCCAAAGTATCCGATCCAATGATCCGAAACCCATCCTTGGTGAGATTGAAGACAAAGGCCTTCAGGGAATGGTTGCCATTCCACGTCCAGCCGGGCGTGGCAACCTGATTCGAAACAGAGCGCAGGAAATCCAAAAATATCTGATATCCCATGATGAAAAGAAGCAGAATGTTGAATACGGCAATCCCCGCGAACCGCAAGAGGATGCCTTTCCAATCTTTCCAGTTATCCACCAGCATTACGATAAATATCGCCGGGTATATTTTTAATTGAATGGACACGGAAAATAGCAGATAAGCAAAAATCCGGTATCTCGGGTGGTAGTGAAAGATATAGATGGACCACAGGCAAAGCAGGAATGTGAAAACGTTATATTGTCCCCTTTCCAGTTCGAACTGGAATCCATACGAGGATAATCCGGTGACAAAGAGCAACAAAATCAGTGGAATGTGTTTCCTGTCAATTATTTTTATGGGCAGAACGAGTGTAAGAAGACAATAGTTGAGCAGGCTGAAAAGTGTAAAGAATTTAAAAAGCACGGAGTAACTATCAACGAGCAAAAGCGGCGCAAAGAACACATAGGTGAAGGGTGGATAGAATTGAACGATATAGGGAGACTGACCGGTTGCAAACCATTCCCTTGCCAGGTCAACCACCACGATCAGGTCGTTTCCAATCGGGAATTTATCTGGTATATACCGGTTGAAGTACGTCATCCGGAGGTTCGAATTCAGGAACATCGGCGAGATAAAAAACAGAATGTAGGCGATAAAAAAGCCTATCAACACCCACGTGAGCACCGGCTGGTTGATCACCTGGTCGATGATATTGCGGATTTGTGCTCGCACATCGAATTTTTCGTCCGTCGCTGCAAGAGTTGCCCAGACTCCGATGAGTAGAATGAGGATTGAAACTTCAATACCCAATATTTGCGCCGATTGGATTCCTGCTCGGCCGCCGGGCAGCAGATCAACGATCAGGGATGAGGCGATGCCAATGATCCCAATGCTTAGGAAGCCAAGCCCGATTTTTTTCATGGTCATGGTAGAGACTCTCTAAATAAGTTTAGGCCGCAGTCAAATTCAATGAGCTGGCTGTCAGGCAAATCGCTCACCTTTCCCACGGAGAGGCGGAGGTAAAAGGTTTTAAAGCAGGCCATTGGTGAAATAAACTGACAATGCCAGGGATATTGCAGCTACAATGGATACGCCTGACAAAATGATTCCCAGGATGGCATACATTTTACCTTTATTAGGATGCTGGGAGAGTGATTGATATCCGTGCCAAAACCCGACGATACTGAGGAGTACCAGAGCCGGCATGAAGTCCTCCATATAGCGCATCGCGGACCAAAAGAAGGTCAGGAGGCTGATGAAGGTCAACAGGAAGGAGCCAAACAGGCTGATCACGATCCAATTAAGAGAAGTTGTCGCAGTATCTTTTCCCGGATCATTTGTTTGAGTTTTTTTGAACCATTGTTTAAGCGATGTGGACACGGGGGGCGCGGCAAATATTGTAAATGGGGCCGAAAACAACAAGCCTGTAATACTTTGAGCCAGATAGAAGGGTAGAACTTGGGAGGGGAGTATTGTTTCCACCAGTCCCCGCGCAGGATGAATAAAAGGAAACTGTTGATCCAAAATAAATGGATTGAACAGGTAGTTATATAAATTTTGGAAAATATAGTTGGGAGAAAACAATTCGTTCATATGCTTTTGAAGATAGGGCCCCGCAAGCTGATAGGTGAAACCGGTTTCAAGAACAGAACCGAAGCGCGCCCAGTTGTACCAGCCAAACCCTACTGCGCCAATAAATAGAGGCAGACCTAATGGAATGAAGCTGCCTGCATGCTTGATAAATGATTGACCGGGGATTTTGAAAATCCGATAAACAACCATCACAGTCATAAAAATAACGGGAAATACCAGGACTGACCTGGTTCCCACAGCGAGTGCCCATAAGGTACCTGCAAGGATCAGTCCCCAGCCGGATGTGGGTTGGCGATCCATTGCTAGAACTGCTGATAGTAATCCGCCGATGAAAAAGAACTGAGCGCCTGCGATTGCTGCCTCATAAATTTTCGGCTGACTTAAGAGCCATAGGGCCGGATTGGCTAGCCCTGCTAAAACGATCGAGAGGATGAGAATCCACTTGGGGATTTCAGGGAAGAATCGTTGCCAGATACTCATGAGCAACAAAAACTGTGCCAGGAATATCCCACACAGGAACACAAACAAAAGGTGGACTTCACCAATTTTTTCAGGTAAAAACGGTTGTGCGATGGCAAGCAGCAGGGATGGGGCGGGTCCCCAATAGAGATAAAACTTTCCATTATACAAAGACAGATCCAGCGGCACCTTGATCCCTTGCCGTGCTGCCGGATCGTAAGGATTAGGCAATGCCAGGAGAGCGGGATCGGGTGTGAGCGGCAGAGAGAGCTCACCGTTTCTGAACGATGTAGCTAACAATGAATAGTAATTGGAAGTCGAATCATGGCTGACACTTGCGAACCAGAAATAGATCCCGATCACAGCCACGAGCACTGGAAGGGCAAAAAGATCCGTATGTGTCGTTTTATCAGGAACAGTGGATGGTTTCCTTCTCAGCCAGGGGAACAGTGCAATAAGGAATCCAAAGATCAAGAGGGCGATTCGGCCTTTGCCCCAGCCCGGGTTGGGATCCAATCCAATTTCTTTGGCAAAGATTGTCGTTCCCAGAATCAATATGCTAACAATCAAATAAACGGATAGGGTTGCTGTCTTTTGCATTATCTCAATCTATGCCTTATTGCCATCAGTTCGAGCCACCATCTTTCAGGAAGGATCCCCGCAGGCACCGATCAATTTGTCACAGGAGTCACTTTGCCGCTTATATATCGTATAAAGTTCAAAATCGTTGCTGAAATTAAAATGAAAAACAGGGAGGGGAAGATGTTATCCAGGAAATAGGGTCTGTACTTGTAAGGGATAAGTGTGGAGGCATATGCAACCGAGATTCCCAAAATCGACAGAATCAGGACAAGCTTGTGCCATCGATTGTTCATTTCAGGAATTCCACTGAGGAACAGCAACATCGGTGTAGTCAGTATGGAAAGTTTGTAATCATAACTGATCGGGAGGACCAATGCTCCGATGGTACATGCGAGCAGAAGGTAGGGATCTACGCCGGGCTCTTTTCTCAAGCGGGAGATGATGATAGAGGAAATGAAGAGGATAATAAATGCCAGAAGCAGGAATGCTTCAAGCCAGCCCGCGTTGTGCCTTATCAGTCTCAGGGTTTCCATGCTGACCAATCCCAGCCCATCTGCTTTGACCGAACTGACAAATGCAGAAATGGAATGATTCCATACCCCAAACCAGGTCGGGTTGACAATCTGCGTTGTGACCGAACGGATAAAATCCCAAAATATCTGATATCCCATGGCAAAGAAAAGCATGAGGTTGAAGGTGCCAAGCGCTGCAAACCGCAGGAGGATGCTTTTCCAATCCTTCCAATCATCGACGAACATCACGATAAATATCGCGGGATACAGTTTCAGTTGAATGGAGAGAGAAAACAACAAATAGGCGAGCAGACGATACTTCCGGTGGTAGTGAAAAATATAGATCGAAGACAGGCAAAGCAGAAACGTAAAGACGTTGTACTGACCGCGTTCCAATTCAAATTGGAATCCGTACGAGAACAATCCGGTGATAAATAACAGCAAGGCAAGTGAATAATATTTCCTGTCAATTACTTTGAGGGGTAACAACAAAGTCAAAATGCAGTAATTGAAAAAAGTAAACAGGGTAAAAAATTTATACAATGTGGCGTAGTCTTTGAAAAGCAGTAATGGCGTGAAGACAATATAGGTCAGCGGTGGGTAGAATTGCAGGGCATAAGGCGATTGGCTGGTGGTGACCCATTCCTTGACTCTGTCAACCATTACAATCAGGTCATTACCGATCGGGTTTATATTCGGTACATACCCAGCCAGGTAATTCATTGCCAAATCCGGGTTTAGGAAAATGGGCGATATAAATAATAGAAAATAGACAAGGAGAAAGCCGGTCAATACCCAGATGATGATGGGGAAATTAAGGATCTGGTCAATAACATTCAAAACTTGTTTTCGAAGTTCAATATCATTGGTGATCTCTGCCTGCTTTAACAAAAGACCCAGTAAAATGATGACCGCTGAAATCTCAATGCCTAATATCTGGATGGATTGAGCAGTCGTCCTTTCACTGAGCAGAAGAGCAGCCAGCACTGACGATACTATGCCTAGTACACCAACAATGATCAACCCCCTTCCGACTTTTTTTATAGCCATATGACAGCTGCCCTCACTAAACAAATTTTAGGCGCCGCGCCGCAAAAATGACCATGCGCAATAGCAACAGGCCATGCTTCCAGCGTGAGATGTTGGTGGAGCCGTACGTCCGCTCACGATAGCGGATTGGCAGATCGATGATCTTGGAGTTGAGTTTGGCTGCGCCGAAGATCAGGTCATAATCGCCAAAGGGGTCGAAGTCACCGAAGTAGGAGCGGTTGGCAGCAATCTGCTCGTAGTCCCTTTTCCAGAAAACTTTTGTGCCGCATAAAGTATCCTTGATGGGTTGCCCAAGCAGCCAGGAGAAAGCCACGCTGAAAAACTTGTTCCCGAGAAAATTCAGGCTACGCATGGCTTCCTTCTCCATGGGATAAACCAGACGCACGCCGTTGATAAATTCACCTTTGCCTGATACCAGCGCCTCACAGAAACGTGGCAGGTCCTCCGGCGGAACTGTCAGGTCTGCATCCAAAATCATCAGGACATCGCCTTTGGCTTTGGAGAAGCCCAATCGCACCGCGTCGGCTTTGCCGATGCCCGTTTGTCGCAGCAGCAGGCTCGGGGTCGAGGGATGCGCGGCGATCTCCCGCTCGATGGCCGCGAACGTGTCATCCTTTGAGTGCCCCTCGACAAAGATAAGCTCGGTCGCGCGCCCCATTTGAGGGGTCCGTTCAAAAATGGCTTTGATGTTGCCTGATTCGTTGCGCGCGGGCACGATGACAGAAACGATGGGTTCCTGGGCGCGCTCCGGGGCCGGCCGCGCGATCACCAGGTTGGAGAGAGCCATTTCGTAAAAGGGCCACAAGCGCACCAGGAAACGGTTTGCCAATCCGCCCAATGGCAGGGGCCAGAGGATTTCCTGTGTGCCGCGGATCGTTTCAAAGTCTGCCAGGCGCAGCAGGGCGTTAACGTCTTCACGGGTGAGCCAGTTTTGATATAGATTGGGGCTGGCAAGGTTTAATCCTCTTGCGAGGCTGAGTGGGAACTGCCACAAGCGACTATAGAAATTCAGGATGATGCGGGTATGAGGTGTACAGAGCGGCTTAAGTTGTTCGAAGACCTGTTGCACATCCCATAGATCATTGACCAGGTCTGACAAAATAATGGCGTCAAACTTTTCGTTGAGCTCAGAGAGGTCGTGTGCGTCGGCATGGATAAACTCGAGTTGCGGATGAAGCTCTTTTGCGCGGCAGATCATTGCTTCAGAAAAATCGATCCCCACACCCCGGGCGGGCTTAAGGGAAGCGAGTAAATTCCCCTCTGCACAACCGATTTCGAGGACGTTCTGATTTGGGCTGACGTGAAATTGGTAGATTTCCTGCAGGCGGCGGTGATACCACCCCCCCAGGCCTCGCCATGAATCATATTTGCGGGCAATGGCGTCCCAATGAGCGATGCGGACTTGCTGGTAGGTTTTGGCGGCTGGGTCGGAGAACGGAGTGGGTTTCATAGTCGCTTGATTTTACGTGGATAATGAAAGATTGAAAAGGTGGCGGGCTTTTCGAGGCGTATGCTATACTCGCGTTATGAATGCAGTACGCTGCGTTTCGCCTTTTTTCAATCCTGGCTATGGTCAAGGTGCAAAAATGATAACGAATGACCAGTTTATGCAGATAAGCAACTTCACCCAAAAATACTTGAAAGACACGGCAGCCGGAAGTAAACAGGAATGGCTAAAAGATTTCCCTCGTGCAGCCGAGCATCGCTGGCAACACACGCTAAATGTGCTTCACAATGCTGAGCTAATCCTTGCGGGTGAAAGAGCCACTGACGATGTGAAAGGTGTCGTACGGGTCGCGGCCATCTTGCATGATATCTCCATGTTCGTTTGCGATCATGAGATCCATGGCCGGATCAGTGCTGAGATAGCAGAGAAATACCTTCTGGAAGAAGGCTATCCAAATGATTTTGTCGCAAAAGTTACGCGGGCGATTGCCGAGCATGGCACGGACCTTGGTCCTCTCTCACCGGAGGAACAGGGAAAACTCTTCTCATGGGAAGGGAAAGTTGTTTTAGAAGCAGACATTCTGGATAAATTGGGAGCCAGTACGGTTACCGACACTTTGCTTGTCTTGGGTGGAAGGAATCGATTGGGATTTGAATGTAGAAGAGAACTATTCGATGGGCGGGCAATGCAGAGAGCCGCTTTTTTCAAGGATTACATCTGGACGGAAACTGGCAAGAGCATGGCAGCGCAGCGTTTCAACTTTTTTCTAAAATTTCTGGATCAACTTGAACAGGAAGTTGTTGAGAGTTCTGTGCCTTCCTGATTCCAATGAAGCGGTAAAATAATTCACTCATGATATCTTTCAAGGAATGTACGTGCTGGTGCATAAATAGGTTGAACTAATGGATGGTAAAACTCGAGCGAATATTAAATCAGGGATCGCTGTGCTTATCGTTTTGAAGCAGGATCAGCGCACGGGCAAATTGACCAGAGGCATCGTGAAGGATATCCTCACAAAATCAGCGACCCACCCTCATGGGATCAAGGTCCGTTTGGAAAATGGGGCAGTTGGACGTGTAAAAGAGATCGTGGAAGAATAGAACATATCCCTAATCACCAGAGGAAACATGGCACCCCCGAGAACAAAGCTGTTGATCTGCTTCACAACCCTGTCATTGCTCATTGGATGTACCCCATCCTTTGCAACCCCCACCCCCATCCCTCCACTGGACGCCAATGCAATTGGGACATTTATGGTGCAGACTGCCTATGCTGCATCCACCCAAACCCTGGCGGCGCTGCCACCCTCCACCGCAACGCCAACCGTTACACTTACGCCTCGTAACACGTTTACTCCTGAACCGAGCTTCACCCCTGTTCCGGCCTTTCTTTTCCCCACCCCTACACCGATTATCGGTCATCAATATTACCGTCTAAAACATGATCACCAGCTTGCCCTCTATAACCACAAATCGCGTACGTGGGACGGTAATTCAGATGGAATGCGAAACCAAACGCCTGAAATTGTGCCGTTGTATCTGTTACCGAAATTGACGTCCGGGTCGGGTAGGACAGATATGTCTGGGGCGTGGGAAACATATATGAGTATGCTGAATGAAAACGATGAACGCAAACTGAGGTACCTGAAATCGCCCATCACTGCATTATTCAATACGGCCGGGTTTCCCCAGATGGAAAGCCTGACAATGGGTGGGAATATCGTTACGTTAGGTGAAATACAGGGTCAATGGGCGAGAGTCAATACGCTGGATTACAGCGGTCCGCCTAACACTGCGGAAGTTAATTACTTTACCAGACCTGATCTGGTGCATAAATTTGTTGTGGTAGGCTGGAAGAGATCTTCCAAAACCACGATCCTGGTCAATCCACCCAGGGGAGATATATATTATCCTTTTGTGAGCCGACGCGCTGTCTGGGTTCAAATGGAGAGACTCGAACCGTTCCCCATCCTGCCCATGGTCGTCACTGCAAACACTGACCTATACATCCAGCCGCAACCTGGGCCGGAGATCGAGGAGACCAAATTCCAGTTGTTGGCAGGGGAGTCCGAGACATTAGTAGCCTATTATCCGTCTGGCTCCAATATATGGGGCAGGTTGTCTCGTGGCGGCTGGATCCCTCTCCTTTTTTATCCGAAGTACACTACATCCTGGACGATGGAAACGATCCCTCCTCCTCCTTAGATGAACTACAGAAAGGGATTTGTGATGATCCGACAATTGGCACATCTTAACTTTGTAACGAATGATCTTTCCAAAATAATTGATTTCTACGTCAACAAGCTTGGCATGCAGATCAAATTCACGTTGAACAACAAGGAAGGCAAGCCATTTGGATACTACTTTGCATGCGGAGGTATCACCTTCCTTGAATTCTTCGACCAGGCCATGGCGGCGGAAATGTGGGGCGGAAAAGTAGAAGAACTGAACATAGGCACGCGCTATAAACATTTTTGCCTCGAGGTCACCGGCCTGGATGAATTCTGCAAAACACTGAAAAGCAGAGGCGTAGCGGTCTCGCCGATTTCACTCGGCCTGGACAATTCCCGCCAGGCCTGGATCGCTGACCCGGATGGGAATGCCATTGAGTTGATGGAATATGGGCACTCCAGCCTCCAGCTTACGGGATAAACAGCAGCCATGTATAAACCAAATCCTCAATCTGAGTTCCGCGTTAAATTTGACTTTCGGGTTGATTTCACGAATGGTGGCTACGTGGAAGGCCGGCATTTCCTGCTCGATCTGGAGGGGGATACTGTCTCTGAGGCTGACTTGAAAGTGATGCTCGTTGAATCGATGAATCTGGCGAAAGCCGGAGAAGTGAAAATCTTTAAAAAGGAAATTGTCCGGCGCGGGGAACATAACGATGCTTATGAACAGAGTTGACATTTACCGTCAATTTTGCATCATCGCCACATAGAAACGAAACGGAGCACTCTTTCAGTGCTCCGTTTGCTTTCAGCGATGAGAAAAGATCTGCTAGCGGACGATCACTGCATCCAGGGAACCACGATTGATGGTCGAGCTGGTCACCTTGAAGACCAATTTGAGCGTGTGATTCCCGAAAGGAAGCTGACCAGGGTAATCCCAGCGCTGTTGATAGGTGGCCGCTGACAGCTTTTGGTTGAGTGTACCGACCAGAGCTCCATCCACGTAAACATCAAATTCGCTAAAAGTGATACCGCCTTTATAGATAATGCTGAATGATTGCCACGTGAAAGGGAATGTTACAGTGGCGCCGCTCCGGGTAGTTTCCTTGTAGGAACCATTATAGGCCTTCGAAGTGGATATGTTTTGCCAGCCGGAGGAGTAGACCAGGATTGGATTTTTATCATCAAATATCTTCTCTGAGACCGGAGTAGCAGGAATGGGCGTCCTGGTTAAGGTCGGAGTAGCGGGCAGAAGCGTATTGCTTGCTGTTGGAACGACCCGTGTGGGAGTATTGCTCGGCAGGACAACGGATGTCGCGGTTGGCTGGATCAGCGTACTCGTCGGCACAATGGCAGTCGGAGTAGCCGTTGGCGTCACAGGGGTTGGACTCGTTGTAGGAAGGGTTGTGACGGTCTGCGTTGATGTGGGTGTAGCGGATGAATCGGTAGATAGGGTTGCGATATGATTCACCGGGTCCACGATCACATGTCCTTTGGTAAAGTCGCGCCGCCAGAGACTCCCGCTTTGATAGCGAGGCCCAAGTGCTGTTCCGAGGTCCGCCTCATAATTGTTGTAAAGCCAGACCTGACTGTAATTGATCTCGCTCGAATAGCGGAACGCAGATTTTCCATTGCTGATCAGCAGGTAGGAAGCAAATGCAAAATTTTGGCGACTGGCATCTGTCTCATTGCCCGGCGCCACGAGAATAATGTGTTTTCCCTGACTCTGGGTCTTCTCGGCCAGTGCCATATCACCTTTCCACTTGGTTTCGCTTACGTAATCGCTGGGCTTCCAGCCAACAGCCCAGCGTTCCTGCATGGCTCCGTCAAGATACTGTAAATAACTGAACCAGGTGGCTTCATCCCGCCGTGCAATGATATTGGCAAGGATGGGTCGATTGTAAGGTTGTGAATAATTCACATTAAGATATTGCAGGAAACCAAGTATAGCCGCCTGATAGCTGGCATCATCCGGATAATTGGCTAATGTTATACCATCCAGTTGTATCTCACTCAGGCTGGCTTCAAGGTTATCAAGGAACAGACCCGACCAGCCTCTTTCTTCCTGCGATTCCAAAACGCGCCTCACAAAGAAATCTCTCCAGCCCGGGTTGCCGGGGTCCATTCTATAAATGTCGCTTCCAGGAGAGTCGGAGATTCGTTGACCGTTGATATCCAGCAGGAACCAATCCGGATGATTCTCGCTGATCGAGCAGAAATCACCAGGTTTGTAGGCAACTTGATTCTTTCTGGTCGAAGATGTGCAATTGCCGGGATTCTGGATTCCAACAGCACCAAAATACTGCATGAT
>Ga0105104_10002176_pt1 | contig 14438 bp, 11 predicted proteins | sample PPLLaktember2015_3_FD_87034 | JGI IMG/M metagenome (GOLD analysis project Ga0105104, IMG submission 87034) | Freshwater sediment microbial communities from Prairie Pothole Lake near Jamestown, North Dakota, USA - PPLs Lake P7 Core (6) Depth... | ecosystem: Environmental > Aquatic > Freshwater >... | reverse complement strand
TCAATCGGTGTAATCCGTGGCAAATCCGAAGGTCAGGTAAAACACATCGCTCAAGGAGACTCTGCATGGCAACTGCCTCTCAAGACCGCCTGCCCTGGTACACCAAATTATTCTACGGTTCCGCTGATTTCGGCTTCGCCTTCGTCGATTCGTGCGTTGCCGTACTGTTTGCAATTTTCATGACGGATATGGTTGGTCTGCCAGCCAAGATGGCCGCGCTGGCGATTTTTATCGGCAAATCCTGGGATTACATCAACGATCCCATTATCGGCTACCTGTGTGACCGGACCCGCAGCCGCTGGGGCCGCCGCCGGCCGTACCTGCTCTTTGGCTTCATCCCATTTGGGTTGGCTTTCCTGATGATGTGGTGGATCCCGCCATTCACCAATCAATGGCTGTTGACCGGCTATTATGCCCTGGCATTTTTCTTCTTCGATACCATGGTGACCGTGGTGACGATGCCCTACTTCGCGCTCACACCTGAATTGACACAGGATTACGATGAACGCACCTCTCTCACAAGTTACCGGATGGCATTCTCACTGCTCGGAGGTCTGGTAGCGTTTGTTGTGCCGCTGGCGATCATTGGTGAAACAGTTCCGGGAAATGCAGACCGGGCATTTATGATGGGGATGATCTTTGCAGTGGCGGCAGCGCTCCCGATGTTGCTGACCTTCTTTGGGACGCGGGAGAAGCAGGAGTACATTTCCCAGAAACCGCCAACATTGCGCGAGTCGCTGCAGGCGGCGCGCAGAAACCGTCCCTTCATCTTTGCCATGGGCATCTACCTCTTCACCTGGACGGCAATGGCGATCATCGAAAACCAGTTATTCTATTTTCTTGAATATCACATGGGAATGGAGGCAGAGGCGCCGATCGTCGCCGGAGTGGTCTTTGTCACTGCAATGATCGTCCTGCCTTTCTGGGCATGGGCTTCGCAGAAAACCGATAAGCGGAAAGCCTATATCTTTGGCATGCTCTTCCTTTCAATCGTGATGGTGACCCTGATTTTCATCCCGCCTTCGCTTGGCTTGGCAGTGATCATGATCCTGGCTGCCTTCGCGGGCATCGGCGTCTCAGCCATCCACGTATTGACGTGGGCAATGATTCCGGATGCCATCGAAGTGGATGAACTCGAGACAGGTGCGCGCCACGAGGGGATGTTCTACGCGCTGGTAACGCTCTTCCGCAAAGTAGCCGTCTCGATCGCCCTGCCCCTCGTCCTGCTCCTGCTCGACGCGAGTCACTTCATTCCCAACAGTGCGAACCAGCCGCGCGAGGCGATCAATACCATCCGTTTTATGATGGGACCGCTGCCTTCACTTTTCCTTTTGGGAGGCATCGCGTTTGCGATCTTCTATCCGCTTTCGCGCGAAGCCCATCGTGAAACGCGTGAGAAACTCGTCGCCCGCAGCGCGGCGGATTGAGCTATCAAGTCTCTTTGCACAGTGCAATGTATCACGGCTCGGATGTAAGCTAGATAAAGCCAACGAAGAAAGACGCTACCGCTTTTCTACACAAAAATGAGCGAAACTTTTAAGCGATGCGGATGGCTCGCCATTTGCGTCGCTTAAATCATTTAATGGTATCCTCTTAATAATGAATCCCATCGCTTCCATCCTGGACCAATATCCTGCTCTCGTTATCGATGGCGCCCTCGCCACCGAACTGGAGCGCCGCGGCTGCGACCTGAACGATGACCTGTGGTCAGCCAGGATCCTGCTTGAGCAGCCTGAGAAGATCAAACAAGTACATCGCGATTACTTCAAAGCTGGCGCGGACTGTGCCATTACGGCAAGCTATCAAGCCACGATAGAGGGATTCGCAAAACGCGGGCTAAATGAAAGTGAATCGCTTGCATTGATCCAAAAATCTGTTCGGCTCGCTATGGAAGCGCGCGACGAATTTTGGGCGGATGAAGCGAATCGAGCAGGGCGGGCGCAGCCGTTTGTTGCCGCTTCCGTGGGACCGTACGGCGCGTCCCTGGCAGATGGATCAGAGTATCGCGGCAACTACGGTCTCACCGAAAACGAATTAATGGATTTTCATCGCCCGCGCATGCAGGCATTGATCGCGGCGGGCGCGGATATACTCGCCTGCGAAACAATCCCTTGTTTGATCGAAGCACAAGCCATTGCGAAACTGCTTCAGGAGTTTCCGGCTACTGCCGCATGGTTGAGCTTTTCTGCGCGCGACGGGAAACACATTTCAGAAGGTCAGGTATTTGCAGAATGTGTAAAGCAATTGGAGGCTCATCCACAAATCGTCGCGCTGGGAATCAATTGCACCTCGCCGAACTATGTAACATCCTTGATACTTGAAGCAAAGAAGGCGACGAAGAAACCCATCCTTGTGTATCCCAACTCAGGCGAAACATACAACGCGGCGAAAAATGATTGGAACGGCGATCCGGTCCTTAATTCGTTTGGTGAGCAGGCACGCGAATGGTACGAGGCGGGCGCACGCCTGATCGGCGGCTGCTGCCGTACCACGCCGGAAGACATACATGTCATTGCAACCTGGGCAAGAGATATTTCGTAAGTTACCATGAATACATAATTTCCCCTAAATGAATTCCCCCATAGCCACTTTCGTTGGATTACTGTATTCTCAGAAAAAACGGAGGTAAATAGTGGCTTCTCCATCTTATCCAATTGAACAGTCAAAGGGAAATCCATTTGCTTTGGCATTGAGCAAACGGTTCTTGTTCGTTTTATTTGCCTGCTGCATTCAAATGATTTACATACCCACCAGCAACAGGATCACAGGCGGCATTGAACCAAAACTGTCGATCGATGTTTTCCCAATTCATGCCATATGGGTTCTGCCTTACGTGTTGTGCTACATCCTATGGGTTGCTGGCATAGCTTGGGTCATTTTGAAAATGGAGGATCGTTTATTCCGTGCCTTCATCACTGCCTGCCTTCTCACATTTTCAATTGGAACGGCAACTTTTATTTTTTTTCCGACCTATATAAAGCCAGCTACTTTCGAAGGGAACGACATCTTTACGTTTCTCCTGCGTTTTATTCACGAGAACTGGGGGAGATATGATGCGTTTCCCAGCGGTCACGTCTATATCACGACCCTGATGACGCTATTCTTCAATCGCTGGTTTCCCCGCCAGAAATTTTTATGGATTTTGATCCTGGTCATTGTTTCACTTTCCACTTTGTTTACAGGTCAGCATTACATTCTCGACGTGATCGGTGGATATATTATCGCCCTGGCAGGCTATTACTTCGGTCTATGGTGGGCTGGGTTCCAACCAGCACAGAAACAGATCGGGAAAAGAAGCCGCAAAAGAATCGCCTCTTCCCTCAATTGATTGCAGTTTGGGGAAAATTGTTTTATAGTCTGAGGTATGCAGCCGATCAAAGTCACCCGCCCGAAATTTCCAAAAGGATATGTGGACAATCCGGTCTCTTTCCTGACCTGGGATTGGGTCGCCGCGCAATTGACTGAATCCCTCCACTACTGGTTTTGCTCGGTCCGCCCCAATGGACATCCACATGCGATTCCGCGCTGGGCTGTCTTTGTCGATGGAAAAGTCTATTATGATGGCAGCCCCGAGACCCGTCACAGCCGCAACATCGAGAGGAATCCGTATGTCTCCGTGCATCTTGAAAATGGCACCCAGGCGATTATGCTTGAAGGCACGTGCAAACCTGCTGGCAAGCCTTCACCTGTATTAGGAAAGAGACTCTCACAGGAGTACAAGAAAAAATACAAGGAACTGGGCTATGCGCCGGAACCCGACTCGTGGGATGGAGGCGGGCTATATGTATTTACCCCGCGTCAATGTATTGCCTGGTCGAAATTCAACGAAGACCCAACCAAGTTCATCTTCTACGTATAACAATCCGCTCTCTTCATTCTGACATATATCTTCCTTGGCTTGCATCAACGACAGCCTGGATTCGCAAGCTGTACATATCCCCCATCTGCTTCAATCATAGTTTTCCCCGCACCGCCCAGATCTCGATCGGCTCCACCAATCCACGAATGGGGACCGCGCCCAACGAAATCATTTCAAACTCTGAACGACAATCTCCCAGGGCTTCATACGTCCATGCGCTGATAAGGATATCGTGTTCGGGGAATTGCTTGTTCAAACCGTCGATGCGCGCCGCCAGATTGACTGTGTTCCCAATCACCGTGTATTCCTGCCGCTCCATCGGACCCACAGCCCCGGCCAGCGCCATGCCCGTGTTGATGCCCATCCCCACCCGCAAGCTCTCGCCCTGTTCGGCAAGCCGACGGTTGAGCGTAAGCACGCCAAGGCGAATGTCCAGCGCAGTCAACACGGCTTTTAGCGCATTGTTCTGCAAATCGTGCGGCGCGCCGTAAATAAGGAGCGTGCTGTCGCCGCCAAACTTGTTCACCATGCCACCATGCTTCTGCGCCGCCTGCACCACCAGTGGCAGGTATTCGTTCAGCAGTTTTACCACTTCGTTGGGCGTATGCCGCTCTGAAAAGTCGGTGAACTCGCGGATGTCGCAGAACAGCACCGAGACCAGGCGGTTCTCGCCTTCAAGAACGATCTCACCACTGCGAATACCCTCTGCAACCTCCTGGCTGACGAAACGCCCAAACATATCCTTCAACCATTCGCGTTCCTGCAAGCCGGTAGCCATCTCATTGAACGCCTCCGACAAACGCCCAATCTCATCGTTCGATTTCTTCGCCACGCGGATGGAGAGATTCCCGGCAGCCATTTTTCCCGCCACATCGGCCAACTCCATCAAAGGGTTGGTAATCTGCCGCGCAAAGAGCAGGGTCAACCCCCACCCGATCATTAGCGTGACGAATCCCAGCAGGATTCCCTGCAAGGTAATGGTGCGTATCTTTTGATCTAGCGGACGGGTGGAAAGGCCGGTCATCACCGAACCGATCGATGTATTGCCAAGCACGACTGCGCGACCCACCAGTAGCTATCTGCCTGCCATTCGGTATAGGATTCATCACGCCCCAGAACCAGCAGGTGTTCCCCCAGGGGGTCAGCGGTCTGTGAATATATACTGCGCGTCCCGGAAGCATCTGCCAGTACGCGCCCGCGATGATCGTACACAACGAACTCGGTTACATCCGGGCTTTTGCTGACGACACGCGCAACATCGCTTATTTCATCGATCTGCAAACGATATAACGGGTCACGGATGGATAGTGAAGTTGCATCGAGAAGCATATCTGCCTGCTCGAGTAACTCCTGCCGAAAGTTTTCCCGCTCGCGCTGGATGGAAAGCGAGGTCAACGCTAGAACGGTCGCGAGAACAAGCAGGCTGACAAGTCCCACGATCTTGCCTCCGAGCGGCAGGTTGTTCCAGTATCGTTGAAAGCGCGACATGGTTTCGATTCTAGTCGGTTGAACGGGTTTAGGGGAGTTGGATGTCCTTCACCAATTCCATCATCTCGCGCATACGCCGGGTTGCCGCGTCGATGCCATCGGGGAATTCGTCGAAGCGTGTGGTCTGGAAGGGTTCGAGTGCGGCTTGTCCCTCCTCCGTTTCGTGCATGTTGCTGAGAACCCGTATGATGGCTTGGACCAGCTCATCGTCCAGCCCCGAACGGACCACTGCGACTTGGCGCGGGGTCGATTCTGTGCGAGCCAATTCCACCAGTTGGCTGCGCGCCTCTTCAGGGAATGCCACATCAAAATTGTAGTCGTCGGTCACACCCGCATCCGCCAACCCGCTGATCACCCACTGGAGCGTGTTCTGATCATCATAGCTGAATGCGAAGCCCACCTCATCGCTTTTCACCGGATCACCGGTGCTTTTCTTGCCAACCAGGGTCAGCCCGTTCTCGGTGAGGTATACGGCTGGCAGCAGAAAACCGGATGTGGAATACGGCGCATCCATCGCCATCATGTGCCCGGGCAGTTGATCAGTGGAGGTGACGCCGCTGGATTCGCTGGCGAAAATCACGCTTTGGTATTCCTCCACGCCGAAACGCCAGCGTCTAAGGATGATCTTCGCACCGGATTGGTCGCTGATCAATGTGGCAGGATACGTGCTGTCGAAGTACAGGTCAATCTCATCTTTTTTGAGCAGTTGTGCCATCTCTTCCGTGGATGTAACCACGCGCACCTGCCCCTCTGTGATTCCGTATTCGCCCAGGTTGGCAGCCAGATAATCCGCCAAAGGTTGTGTGCCTTCGATCACCTCCGCCGGGTCATCGGAAATATCGCCAATCACAATGGCTTTGGTTTGTTCTGGTTGGGTGGCAGCGGGATCGTTGCCGGTGGGAATCGCCCCACCATTGCACGAGATCAATACAACCGAGACAATGACAGCCATGAAAGAAGATTTTTTGATTTTCATCTCTTTGTTCCCAATGAAGATTTTGACGAGTCCTGAAATATATTTAATGAATTATACCTATGAACAATCATCCGTTTTCCATTCAATGAAATTACAGATTTGAAACTTCTCCGGGCAACCCCGTACCGCCTTCCATTGCCTCCGAGCAGATGGTGCCTCATTTGCAGTTGTCGCGCTGTGCCTTTTGTCGTCGGTCGGTCGACCACGGGATGCAAGCCGTTATCCTACGAGAGATACAGCTATCCAAGGAGGGGCATACGCACGCTAGTGCAGCACGCGGTCAAAGTCCAAAGAAGACTCGACTACATTCTAATTCAAGCAAGAGATGGATTAACGTGCAGCGCAGAGAAGAGATTCTCTTAGAAATAGGTGCCTGACCACGTTTCGAAGAGCCTGCCGCCGCGTTCTTCATCTTTATAAAAGGTTAGATATGTTAATGTCTCATAGGGGATGAATTTTTGCGCGCTGGGATCTTTGACGGCAAGGTTGAAATAAGAATGCCAGGTGCCGGAGTTGATATACAGCTGGTTATGCCAGTGAGGCATCACACCGTGAGAATCAAGGGAAACGATCTCGTGATGATGTGTGTGTCCATACACAATGAAGCCGGCGGAATTGTTGAGGAAGGCTGTCTCCTGCAAGGCATGGTTCACAAAAGAAGGTTCATGTTTCCACATGCGATCACGCAGCCAGACAACCACGTCATTGATGACTTCAAAGGAAGTCCGTTTCGAGATCTTGATCACCAGTTGCATGACATCAATGGGATCAAATTTGAAGACTCGATCTGCACTGCGAACAGCCTCCAGCTGAAGGAATTCGTCGCACAGATCATCCCACACCTTTTTGAGTTCCGTTTCCAGGGAGGCACTGCCTGCGTACCGTTTGATTTGTCCACTGATCCATAAAGGGACTGCCAGAGGCGGGCGGATGTTCGGCATGCATCGCAGGCTGTCTATAAAGTCGGCAGGCAGCTCATCGCCATAGCGTTTCTGCACTTCGAGAGGATAACGGTTGCAAACATCCATGGCAAAGATGTCACCCAGGCTGGCATGGTCACGTCCTCTGTCAACATTGAAGTTGAATTTATCAAAACAGTCGCCGTGCCGGACGAAGACTTTGTATGGATTCAGGATTTCACACAAAGCCGGGTCTTCATCCAGCTCATAGGGAAACGGGCTGGAGTCATTCGACAAGCCTATTGAGTCGCTAATAGTTTTACGAATCTGATCGAAGGCATTGCCCGGGAGATGATAATACCAGTCATGGTTGCCAACCATGTAATGAATACGGACTTTAATGGGTATGCGTTCTTTTGAATCGGTGTCGGGATTGCCGCGAACATTGGCAGGAGGCAGAAAAATGACCTCGCCATTCGCACAGCGTTTGAGGACTTCAAGCGACTGGCGGTTGACATCGATGATGGAATTTGTGCTCTCCAGGAGTTTGGTCGCAAAGGTGGGCTGGCTGGTATCAGTCCACGGACGGGTATAGTCTGGTGCGCCGGGTTTCGTATCCAGCCAAAGCGTGGAATGGATCGGGTCAAGGATGTCGCCCAGCAGCAAAAGATCGAGGGTCTCTATAGGGCGATAGGTTCCGTCCCTGCGGAAGGAAGCGTAATAAGCAGTTTCGCGCAGACGATCGGCAAAGAGATCGAACGCACTCAATGAAATCGAATTGGTGGTTGTGTCATCTCCGAGATGAACATCGCTGACAATAACGAGCATTATGATTCTCCAATGCAGGTTCGATGACCAATCATTGAATTATATGCGGACTTCTACTTTTGGCACATCCTATTGATCCTTTTCGTGTGCTTTCTTCAGAGATGCACGCTGCTATGGAAATAATTTATCGGAGCATCTGTGCCGTTTTATATTCCCACAGTTTTCAGTTCCGGATTGCATAGGATGATACGATGCAATCCTAGAGATGTAACATGCATAGCTTCCACGCTCAAGCTGGCAGCACAGCAGGTGCCCTCAAAGTCCTGGTACACCCATTCGTGCATATACTCGGACTCATCGATCAGGTCGGCGACTCGTGCCCAGAGTGGAAACAAACGCGGATTGGCAGGCGTATGCGGCTCGATGATCACGACACGTCTGGTAGTGACCCGGCGCAATTCTTTCAACACGCATACCTGAACGTCAACGGGCATGTGATGAAGAGCCAGGGAAAGCAGGGATACCTCAAAGGAATTTTTCGCAAATGCAAGATGAGTTGCATCCATTTCAACCCAATCAGAGCCTGTGTTCGAGCTTTTGGCAGCCGCGCGTTTCAACATTCTGCGTGCAATATCGGTGCCTACTACTTTGGCACCCTGGGAGGCAAACGTAAGCCCCAGTTCTCCTGTGCCGGTACAAAGATCCAGGACTCTTTCGCCTGGGCACCAGCCGCTTAATTTCATTGCCTTGCGGCGGGTTCCGCGGCGGATGAATTCCCAGAGATCATAGAGAATTGCGTGCCGGTTGTAAAATCGCAGCATACGCCAGCGATAATCATTTTTGACATTGATGGTTTCCATTGTGGAACGATGTCTCCTTCTTGGTCAGCCTTACCACCCGCGCCTTACGCGGCGAAACTTACACTGACATACGGATAATGGAACCCTGCCGCATAGTTATAAATGTTGTTCTCACCGACTGAATGTTCAGACGTTCAGGATCTCAGGATTGGGAATTCCCTGCCTTTGCTCTCCTGGCAAGCTGTAACTCATGGGTTGCCCCCATCCTTTCAAAGATTTGAATCGCGCGGTCAAAATGCTCCCTGCGGGCATTAGGACGAGCACGCAAACAAGATCCCAGTTTAACGCGAATCAATCCTTCTTCGTAGGGTAAATCGAATTTCTGAGCGGTTTCCAAACCCCTTTGCCAGGATTTGAGCGCCAGTTGAGGTTTGTTCGTCAGCCGCTCATACCAGCCCTGGTAATAATGGGCGTAAGCCTGTCCGATTGGGAAAACCTTCTCGAACGCGCGTAAAAGCTTGATCGCCTTCTCGGCAGACAAGCGAAGCCGTCCTGCGGAAACCCTATATTTGTCGGCGTCCAGTTGTCGGCTTGGATCCTGAAGCGCCCTTTCCCACAAATCAAAATATACTTCCGCGATCGCGGAAAATCCGACATCCAGGGAATACACCGTTGGAGATAAATTCTCCGCCAGCTTTAGAACTTTGTCTGCATACGTGAGCGCCTTGTCATCCTGACCCAGACGATAATGAGCCAGGGCAAGCTGTGCACTGGTATTGATCGAATTTGGCAGATTGGGAGTCCCTTCCAGGATCTCGAGCGCCTCCTCCAGCATTGGGATTGCCATCGCCGCATTGCCCAGCCGGATATTGTTCGCGGCGACCCCAAACAAAGCCCACTCCTGCTGAAGTGGGTTGCGCCTTCGGCGCGCGTCCTCCAGCAATGTGTTCTGAAGGTTCAGCGCATAATGGACAGCGCCCGATATCAACGCGCTCTCAGCCAGGAGAACGATACTATCTCCCCATTGCCGATAATCGCCTAATTCCTCGCAAATAGCCTTGGCGGCCTCTGCTCTGGCATGCACTTGCTCCCATTTTCCAACTGTAATTTCATAGACGCTGGTCACTACTGCCACATTGACCCAATTGGGAGGCTGGTTTACGCTTTCTGCAACTGCCAATGCTCGTTTCACATAGATCTCAGCCAATCCATGGAGTTGGGCAAATCCCGCAAGGACTGCCATCGCAGCATAGGAGGATGCCAGTTCAGGCGATGGACCCGCTTTTTCGGAAATGTTCACCAGGCGCAGAGCGCAATACATAATGGGAAGTGTTTCCTGCGAATAGAAGTAGACTCTTCCCATCAGTTCATAAAGTCGAGCCACTTCAAGCGCAACATCACGTTCCGGGCCCTGGATCGACCCGATGAAACGTGCAGGCAAATAACGATGGATCACCTGGCGTAAAATTTGATACGCCAAACCTAAAGCAAACCGTGTCCTGGAGTTCGGGAGTGGTTTTCCCAGTAAGCGCAGAGCTTCACGAATGTGCTTTTCACAGTCAGACAAAGACCCAAGACCATAATGAGCCAATCCAATCCTGCTGTGCCAGCGTGCCCTGTGGACCAGCGAAGTGGCGCCATGGATTTGCTGGCCGCGCACGGTATTACCATTCTGAGCGGATGATTTGGCGTCCAGCTCAAGAGCCTGACTTGAGAATTGGATCACTTCCTTGTTGGCATAATTCTGCATGGCTTGTTCGCCGGCTTTATCGAGATATTCCACAGCCTTGCGCAGGGCATGTTCGTTTCGCATGGATCCGGCTGTTTCAGCAGCTTGTGACCAATGATGAGCCAGAAGAATGTAATACGGTTCAAGATTCTTTGCGTAGTTTTTCTCGATCCATTCGGCAACCGCCTGATGTAATTGCCTGCGCTGGGAGAAGAGCATCAGGTTATATGCCACCTCCTGGGTCACAGCATGTTTAAAGATGTATGCAAGGTCCGGCGCTTCCGACTCGACCATGGTCAGGCTCAAACGCGTCAGGGTCTCCAGGCAATCGTGAAGGACCGGCTTATCCGCTTCGATGGGATGGACCGCCTGAAGGGCGCGGAATGCAAAGATACGTCCGATCACGCTTGCCACTTTGAGTGTCAACTGTTGAGCGGGATCAAGACTATCGATGCGATTCGTGATGGCAGCCTGAAGGGTATCCGGAAGTGTGAGACCTTCCATATTTATGAATCGTGAATCCACGCGGCATTCGTCATTTTCGATCACCAGTACCCCTGTTTCACGCAGGGCATACGCCAGTTCCTCGGCAAAAAATGGATTGCCATCAGACTTTTCGCGGATCATCCTCCCCACCATGGATGGGACCGACTTGACCCCAAGCCGCTGGCAGACCAGGGCTTCAACATCATCCAGCATCATGGCTTCGAGTCTCACCAGATATGCGCCTGGCAGATCCACGATTTGTTTGAATTGCGCCGGAGCCGGTTCCAGCAGTGGGCGTGTGTTCAGGGCAAGGAAAAGAGGGCGCACCTTTTGCTGAACGTCAACCAGCAAGGCCCATGAAGCCGAATCGAACCAGTGCAAATCCTCCATCACAATCAACACAGGCGCCTGGCCGGCTTCATAGGATAGCAGACGAGTTAATAACTCACGGACATTCCCACCGCGGATCTCTCCGGTCATGGCTGAGGTCAGTTCATTGTCCGGTATGGAGGTCGGTAGAACCACATCAGTCAAGGGAGCATACCGGGCAAGATCCGGGTCGATCCTGGCTAATTTTGAAACAATATTATTGTGGATGGCAGTATATGCTTCTTCGATAAACTCATGACTGGTAAGCAGTTCTTCAATCTCAAAAATCTTATTGAAAATGGGGCGCCAGGCGTGATAAAGATTGGATTTCTCGATCGGGTCTCCGCCGCCGACAAACATTTTTACATGCAATGTTTCAGCCTGCCTGATCAGGTCTTCGAACAAACGTGATTTGCCGATGCCTGCCTCCCCCTGCAGGATAATGGTTTGATGAGGTTCCCCGCGCGATAGTTCCTGCAATGCGTTGGCGATGAGCGCTTTTTCCTCCTGACGCCCGATCAATTCCGTCTTTGGGCGAATCACACTTTTCTTCAATTCAAGCGGATGAAAAGACTCCACCGGATCTGTCCGGCCCTTGACCAGTTGCGGCGGAACCGGCTCAAACTCCACCGCATCTTTGGCGCTGTCATACGTAAGACGATCGCACAAGATCGGGACACCATATTTCGAAATGAGATCTTCCAGCTTGCCCGCCGCACCCATCAAGCGCGCGGAGAGGTTGACCGCGTTCCCGATGATGGTGTATTCGCGGCGGGATTCATTCCCGACCGAGCCACAGAAGATACGTCCCGTGGTGAGCCCAATGTAGCTGCGGATGTTCAGATTCGTTAGTTCCTTGCGGATCATCAGCGCCGCCTGCACACCACGCGCGGGATCATCCTCGTGAGAGAAGGGAGGCAAGCCCAGCGCGGCGACGATCGTGACTCCCTTGTCATCAACATTGATTTTGTTGATTGATCCCTCGTAGCGATATACAGACCTCTGTACCAGCCGGGCGATGTTTTGCGCGCTCTCCAATTTTGTGTACTGGTCGAGATCCGGCAGATTGACGAAAAGGACAGTGACACGCCGTAATTCAGCGATCCAGCTGCTCTGACCGGCCGTCAGACGATTGATGATGGCACCGGGAATGTAAGGGCGCAGCGAATTTTCCGCTCCATCAGGAATGACAAGTTTTTTGGGTGTACTGAAGATGGAAGAAGGCTTGTTCAGGCTGTCGAGACGCCCACCCTGGGCAATGGCATCCCTGAGCTCAAATTCCATGGCTTCCGCATGACAATCATTTCTGATCAATTTCCAGGCGGAGGGCGTAAGAATAATTTCGCCTGCCCTGGCAAGATTATTCGCAATGCCAAGTTCAATGAGAGGAGTGCCCGTGAGGAGGAATTCCCAGCGATTGAAGACCCCGCCTACATGTGCTGTACCGATCTTTCCCACACTTAGCGCGAGTTTAAGATAAAGGTTTGCATCCTCGGCTTTGTAATTGGTGAGCCGCCGGTGAACCTCGAGCGCACATTCCGCCGCGCGCATCGTCCATTGCCATTGATCCGCTCTTGAAACGGAATCAGGTGCGGGTTTCGAACTGACCGGAGATTCCGTCCCAAAGGGTAAATCCGGAACGATGGGCCAGACCGCGATCACCGCGTCGCCCGCAAACTTCACCACATCCCCGCCGTAATCGTGGATGATATCGATCAACTGTCCAAAATATTCGTTCAGGATGCGTGCAAGAGACTCAACCCCGGTAGGACCTTTTTCCGCCATGCGTTCTGTGAGCAGAGTAAAACCTGAAATATCAGCAAACAAAAGGGCAGCCTGAAACTCCTCTGCCACCGGCGATTCGATGGGAGAGGGATCAGCAATGACTCTGTTCTGAATTAACTTTGGTACATAGCTGGCGAGTAATTCTGTCAGCGCAGTGTTGGACATCCGTCGACTCCAGGATCAGGTTTCTAAAGGAATATTCAGTATGATACCGCTGGTTCAATATAAATGGGAGGGAATAAGTATGGTAATTTGAGACGCTACACGTTCTGCAACTACTCTTGTGGAAGCCAAACATGTAGATTCGTCATTTCGCAACGCGTCCCATAATCTTTGTTGGTACCGGAAAGCAGAGCGAGACCCATTCTGCCACGCAATGCCTTGCTTTGTGAAAGAGTATATTCACCGACCAACTCACCATCTACAAGCACATAGGCATAAATATCTTTAACAATCAATGTAAAATCTGCCTCAACCGGATGATCGGCAGGGTTATCAAAGTTTACAAGCCCGGTTCCGCGCGTTGGTTTAAACGGCTGATAGTAGTAGCTGGTTTCGACAAAATAGACCCTGGACTTATCAAGAAATACACCGTAGTGATCCCGGTTATCCTGGATGGCAAAGACAAATCCGCAGCCGGAGAGATCTGCCTTGCGATTGGCACTTGACCACTTGAAGTGGGCACTCATGTAAAAGTCACTCGCTGTATCATCAAAGGGCCACAAACTATACCAGCCTATTTGTGCCCATTCTTCGCGAAAGTCAGGATATTCTTTGAATTCACCATCCGTTGTGGTCAGGTAACCTTTATCAAAGTGTGCTTGAACTTCAGCATATAATTCTTCTGCATGTTGTGTCGCTGCAAGATTCGGCGTTATTGTGGGTCTGGGAGTCGGTGACGGTCTTAGAGTCTGCGTAGCGATTTTAACAGCCGTATGGGTGGCTGTTGGTGCGGGCATGCTGGTGGGCTCAGGCAGAATCGCTGCACACGCAAGGGAGACGAAAATAGTGCTGATAACAAATCCAATAATGGGGATCTGGGATTTAACAAGCATATGCCCTCCTTGAGCATGTGCCTCCGGAAGAAATGAAACGGATAAGTTTTCTCGATGGAGGCGGAAATGAAACCAGTAGTATACCTCCCTTTTACTGCCTGGGATTCAGAAAAGTGGGGAGTGGCTAAAAGAATGATCTCCATAAAATTTTGCCACACACCTGCCCCGGGCGCAGGTGCCGGGGGAGATCACTGAGTTCTCTGAGAAAAAACTCTCAAGATCTC
>Ga0105104_10002175_pt1 | contig 14444 bp, 11 predicted proteins | sample PPLLaktember2015_3_FD_87034 | JGI IMG/M metagenome (GOLD analysis project Ga0105104, IMG submission 87034) | Freshwater sediment microbial communities from Prairie Pothole Lake near Jamestown, North Dakota, USA - PPLs Lake P7 Core (6) Depth... | ecosystem: Environmental > Aquatic > Freshwater >... | reverse complement strand
CCGAATTTGTCCTGCCACTTGGAATCGATGATTCCGTAAACGTTGTCGTCAACCTTCGCCTTGACCTCATCGGCCTTTGGCGTAGCGCAGCCCTGAAGGCAGAAACCTGCCGACATTAACAGGCCAAACAAAATAAAAGCAACAAGATAACGCATAATTACCGGTACGCACGACATTGATTATTAAAGCCGGCGTATCCCAACCGTTTCGCCGGCCGTTATTTCCATCCCATCAGGAACTTTAACCACGAACGGCAATCCCCACTGCGGAATGCTCGGATTCAGCCACAACCGCGCCGGCAACTGCTCCACAACAGGCCCCACGAACGTAACTTGCGATTTCCCTATCTGCATAGGTTCGGTCCTTTTAACAACCTCGACGGTTGAGCCGACCTTGATTTGACCAATCTGCCCCTCCCTGACGTAGCCGATTACATCTTTGGGCTTGCCCTGGGCGATAACGATTATCGGCTGGCCCGCCAGCACCACCTCGCCCGGCCTGTGCGTAGCGCCTTCACCCGCGCGCTGCATCGCCGCCTCGTTAGCCCTCATCATAATCTGAATCACAACGCCATCGATGGGGGCCGTTATGACCAGTCCTTTTCGCTGGACCTCTAACTCTACCATCAGTTTTTCCTGAACGGCCGCCTCTTTACGTATGGCCTCAAGGGCGACGTCCACCGAGGGATTTTGAGTGCTATATGCTACGAAACTGTCTGCGCGGCGCTGCGCTTCTTTTAACTGCTCTTCGGCGCCGGCCAGATGCTTTTCGGTTTCCTCGACCTTTTTAGCAAGCGCCGCGTACAGTGCCTGTGCTTTTTCAACCCCGTAAGGGGCGACCGCGTTTTTCGTCAGCAAATCCTGGGCTATTTTGACTTCGGCCGCATAATCTTCGAGCGTTATCCGGTCCGAGGCGATTTGCGCCTTCAGCGCCAGTATCTCAAGCCGGGCCTTTTCCACGTCCACCGCGAATCGCCTCTGCTCTTCGACCTTGTCAAGCTCCCGGCGAGCGTCGTCGGCTGCTAATTGCTGCTGTGTCGGAACAAGCTGCGAGCGAAGGTGTTCGGCTGTCGCCGATATAGTGGCAATCTGGGCAATCAGCAGCTCGTCGTCTAACGCCGCTACAACCTGCCCTTTGGTAACATTATCGTATAATTGCACATATACTGCCTTGAGCCGGCCGTCAGCCGGAGAGCATACCTGGGAAATCTCCCCCTGCGCCAGCCCCACGACCTCGAATTTCTTCCAGCCGTGTTGAAACAGCGCTGCCACTCCCGCAATCGCCGCTAACCATACTATAAACGGTATTATCTGCGGATGAAGCCGGCCGGGTCTGAATATGTTAAAAAATCTTTTCATCATCAGACCTCAAGCAACTGTTCCTGCATCGTTAAGCTCACGTTTTCAATACCCTCGATACTCCCAAGTTCGGACAGCATTTGCTCGTTTTTGTCCGCGTTTTTGACCATAAGCTGATAAGCGTACTCGACCATCGATTTGCCGAATGAGCTGTCCTGCGCGGAAATCAAAATGGAGTTGCCGCAGAACCGTTTAAGAATCCCGGCTACCGGGTGGTCCGAGCCGATGTGACCTTTCATACTGAACCGCAAAAAGGCGTTATGCGGCTCATGCATCCCGAAATTCGTCAGGTGCAGGTATATCGCTATCGAACTAAGGACAATCGTCCCAATTATAGCGGTCAAATATCGCCCTGAACCCGACGCCATACCGACGACAAGCGCGCAGAATATAAAAACGACGTCGCGGGTATCTTTGATTACGTTGCGGAACCTTATCAGGGCAAGTGCGCCCATAAGCCCGACGGCCGTTATGATATTATTGCCTATTACCGCCATCACCATCGCCACCACGACGGTTATCAGGATTATCGACTGCACGTATGAGCGGGAATAAGACAGCCCGCTGTGCGTGAAGTAATAAACCCACGCGATTACCTGACCCAGCACAAACGCCAGTATCAGCGACAGCAGTATCATCTGAGGCGTAAACATGCCTCCCGCTGACGAGCTTTGCTCAAGCAACTGCCAGAATTTATCAATCCCAGTCGAATCCATATCCATCCGATAAGCCAAACTTCATTGAACTGGCGCCTTTAACGCAATTGGCGTATTTTGAAAATGACTGTTTCTGAAGCTCAAAACACCTTGTCATTCGTGTTAGCCAGGCCGGATACCTTGACGTAAACTTGATTTCGAGAATTACGTCATTAATCGGGTATTGCTGCCAGCCGGGCCCCCCAAGCGTTACCTCGGGTTTCTCGCATATTCTAAACGAAAGCTTGCGGTCAAACGTTACCCGGACGCGATTTTCGGAATCATCCTCATAAGCCCTGCGAATATATCGCACGTGAATCACAGGCCTGGCCCTGATACATTGCAGATAAAACAAAAACTGTTTCAGCGGTTCCTGCTCAGTGCTGTAATACTGTTCGGGTAGCGTTCCCCCGCCAAGCAGGTGGGCAACGTCTCGCTGGTTTACCCGCTGCCTGTCCTTGACGATGACGAAATTGATACGGCGTTTAATCTCGAAAAACTTGGGGTATGCCGGGTCGTCGTTGTAGCCGCGAATTCGAAGCTTGAAGCGGTTCTTGTCGCCGGTCATACTCTCGCGACAAAGCCGCAGGTCATGTGAATCGAGATACAAGCTGACTATCGGGTAACTGGCGCTTGGCTGAAGCTTGCAGTAACGGTCGAAGTGCAGGTATGGCTGGATAAAATTCTCAACTGCCGCCGCTTTTGCCTCGCTGATTTGATACTTCATCTCGAACCGGCACCGAAGCGTGCCGTCGGCTGCCATTGCCTTGCCAAGAGACATAACATTACTCTTTTTGGCACGCGGGGCCTCAACGGCAACCTTCTTTACGCTGTCGAGAGGTACAACATTACCCCTTCGGCTGCTCCCGGCCGCCTCCTGCTCCACAGAATTCCGCACATCACCCGTCATTTCACCCCCCCAACCTGGAAATGAGAAATCCCACGATGGGCTAATCTTGATTCCTCATTACTTATTGGCGACTACTAAATTAAAGACCGCGTAGCAAAACTCTCCAATTCTGCCTATCTTAACATTTTGCCAAGCCTTTGTCAATACAATTACATTAAATCAGAGGGTGCATATTGGTGTGTTATTGCTGCAAATCTTTATACAGCAAAGAGTTGCGCAATCATTGTTAACATTTTAACACAAACGGCCACATTAGTCAATGCCTTTATGGCAAAATATCAACCTTTTATAGCATCGAAAACCGCTATCTGGTTATGTCTTCTTGCTAAAAACAGAGGTCGAGCCGGACTGGGTTATTTGGCCTGCCAACTGGTCGAGTATAGAGTGCATTTGGGAGTCGGTTTTTCGCAGGTCCTCTATTTTGCCGCAGGCATGCATAACGGTCGTATGGTCCCGGCCGCCAAGGTGACCCCCGATTTCCTCTAACGAGTGCTTTGTGAGCTGCCTGGCCAGATACATACAAATCTGCCTCGGCTCGGCGATGCTCTGGTTGCGTTTTTTGCTCTGCAGGTCGGCAAGACGGATATTGAAGTGGCGACCGACGACATCGGTAATATCGCTGATTCTGATGTGTTTTAAGGCGGCGTCAATCTGGCCTTCGAGGGCGGTTTGGGCAGTTTCAAGGTCGATTTCATTTCCCGTCGTCATCGAGACAGCGTATATCGTCGTGAGCGCCCCCTCAAGTTCGCGTATATTGGCGTGGACCTTGCGTGCGATGTAGCCGGCAACTTCCTCGCTTACCGCCAGACCTCTCAGGTGCGCCTTTTTTTGCACGATGGCGATTCTCGTCTCATAGCTGGGCGGGTCGATGCGGGCAACAAGACCCCAGTTGAACCTGCTGATAAGCCGGTCTTCAAGCGACGGCATCTCGCTGGGAGGCCTGTCGGCGCTGAGAATGATTTGTTTGCCGTTACTGTATAGCGCGTTAAAGGTATGGAAAAATTCTTCCTGGCTTTGCTCCCGCTCGCTTAAAAATTGTATATCGTCGATGACCAAAGCGTCGGCGGACCTGAACCGGTTCTGGAATCCCGGAAGGTCGCCATGTTCGATGGCCTGGATGAACCGGTTGACGAACTCTTCGCAGCTTAAAAGCCCGATGACCGCTGAAGCTGACTTGCGTTTCATCTCGTGGCAGACGGCGTGAAGAAGGTGCGTCTTGCCAAGGCCTGAATTCCCATAGACAAAAAGGGGATTGTAGGTATTGCCGGGCGACTGGCTGATGGCGATGCAGCTCGCGTGGGCGAGACGATTGCAGGGGCCTACGACGAAGTTCTCGAACGTATAATCAGGATGAAGGGTTGATTTGTCTTTGTATTTTTGTCCTGACGAATCCGTCGAGGCGTGACCATTTGCTGAAAATTGAATGGTAACAAGATGACCCGTGATTTGCCTGGCGGCCTTGGTGAAGGCGCCCCGGCAGTTGTCCTGTAAAAACTGGGCGCAGGCCTCGTCCGGGCAGCCGATATCGAGCGAGCCGCCCGTCAATCGCACGAGACGAAGGTCATCGAACCACTTGCGCGTGTTGACAGGGTCAAGAACCTTTGCGCGGTCCAGTATATCTGTGAAGATATTTTCGACTTCTCCGCCTGCCAAGTCATACTCCTTTATTCACGATAACCACAACAAACAGAGGGAGCCAATCACAAATAACGTCCTTGTTATCAGAATTGATAAAAACGCATCACCCTCTGTAGTTTTATGATGACCATCCCTGTAAATTAAAACGAAGATTGAAGTGTAACGATAACAACCGTATTTGTCAAATCAAATCGGGCGACTGCTTCGCTTTTTTTACAAAAGTCGAATCATTTTGCCGAAACCGCAGGACGCAGCGCCGCTGTTTCAGTTTTTATTTTAACTTCCGACGATTTCAAGCCCGACGAGGTCGCAGTTAAGGTCATTTCTCCCGGCTGCTGCTGCGACTGCACGATAATCTGGGCAAGACCATTGAATGCCTTGCGTTTCCATTCCGCGGTGGGGATAAAAACCTGGACCACTCCCGGGTCGGCATTCAATTCCTCAAATTGACGCCTCACAACAAAAGGAGTTCCAATCGCCGCAAAAACATTTTTACCCTCTCTTAAAAAGCCGTGTTCCAGCCGATAGTCCTGGTTCGGGGCATTTCGCTTGATATTGGCCGATACGAGGTGGCCGTTGATATAAATGGACTGGTTATCGCAGATGCTTTTACTAAATAAAGAAACCCTTATATCATCTTTGATAGCGGGAAGCTGAAACGAGCCGCGAACAGCAATCAGCTTATCTGTTTTCGGAGTGTTTACTTCGACGGCCTGCTTAAATTCTGCCCAGTTCGAATCATCGAACTCATAAGCCGCCTGCGGGAAGTCCTTCTTTTCCTCAATGAACGCCATTTTCATTTCCCTGATAAGCTCAATCTTTGTGGCGTCGAGAAATTTGTCCGCCTCATGACTTGACGGGTCGCCGTTGCCAACGCCGATAATTTTTCCCTGCCCCTCGAGTTTGAATGATATTTCGTTGCCGGCATCTGGAACAACGCGCCCTTTATCATCTTCAACCTGAATGGTTATAACCGATACATCGTCGCCATTGGCTTTGATTGAAGCGCGGTCGGGAATGAGTCGAATCGCGGCCGGCGCGCCTGTTGTTTCGACTTTCTCGGTGATTATTTCTTTTCCCGCCTTGAATCCCTTTGCCAGAAGCGTTCCCGGCTCATAATTTACGTCCCATACGATATGAGAAAGTTTGGGCATCGGTTTTTTGCCTAAGGATTTGTCGTTGAGGAAAAGCTCGACTTCGTCGCAATTGCCAAACGCCCAGACGACAACGGATTTGCCTTCTTTGCCCTTCCAGTTCCAGTGAGGCAGAATATGCAGCGCCGGCTCATCGGTCCACCACGCCTTGAGATAGTAATACGAATCTTTCGGGAAACCGCAAAGGTCGATGATGCCGCCCTGATAAGTTACCTGCGGCCAGCCGAAAGGATTGGCCTCGCCTCGATAGTCGAAGCCCGTCCAGAAGAACAATCCCGCGACAAAAGGCCTTTCTGCGACGAATTTAATCCCTTTTTCGATGCCGCGTTCCGAGAACCTGCGTTCGCTCATGGCGGAATGCGCGTTTTTCCTGTCTTCTTCATAAATCCCGCGTGCCGCGTTTGAAGTTGATTCTTCGGTCAGCATCGAGGGTTGATTAGGGAATTTTTTGTGGTGCTCGTCTATGCTTCCATGCATTATGTAATTATATCCCATCACGTCGATGACTGTTGAGATTCCGCTTCCCCATCCGCCGCTGATGGCGGTGGTTATGCGCCGGGTCGGGTCAAGACGCTGAGCATAGGTCTGCATCGTCTCGGCGATCCGGGCGCCTTTTACATTTCCTTCTATCGCCCATTCCTCGTTGCCCATCGACCAGATAATCACACTGGGGTGATTGCGGTCGCGCAAAATCATTCTTTCTAACTGCTGGAAATGCTCAGGCGACGACCCCATCAAACGGTTTTCATCGAGAACAAGCATACCAAGCCGGTCGCAGGCGTCTAACAATTCAGGCGTGGGCGGGTTATGAGAACAGCGATATGCGTTGCATCCCATTGATTTCAACCTTGCGATACGGAAATCCTGCAAGGCGTCCGGTATGGCGGTTCCCACGCCCGCGTGGTCCTGGTGGTTATTCGTTCCTTTAACCGCGACGTGTTTACCATTGATAAACAGCCCCTCGTTGGGGTCAAATCTGACGGTTCGGATGCCGAAAGTTGTCTCGTAATTATCAATAATACCGTCCTTAGATTGCACGGTGGTTTTCAGTTTATAAAGATAAGGCGTCTCAACAGACCACAGATTAGGATTCATGACTTTCATATCGCAGGCGAAGTCCCGCGTTTCGCCGGGTTTCAAAGTAAGGTTTTGAGTTTTTTCAGTCGCGACAGCTTTACCCTCGCCATCTGTTATTATCTGAACAATCTCGAAGCCGGCTTCTTTTTTGCTTTCATTAACAACATTTGTTTTTGCCGTTACCTTGGCCGATTCCTTGTCTATTTCAGAAGTTACGAAAACACCATACTGGGCGACGTGCAGTGCAGGGGTTTTGGTGAGCCAGACGTGACGGTAAACCCCCGCCCCTTCGTAGAACCAGCCCTCTTCCATCGTAACATCGACTCGCACGGCTACTACATTCTCGCCGCCGTAATTGAGGTAATCGGTAATATCGTATTGAAAGCTGCTGTAGCCCGAGTGTTCCGTTCCAAGATAAAAACCGTTTATAAAAAGCCCCGCGTCACGATGAACACCGTCAAATTCTATCACGATTCTTTTGCCTAAGTCCGAATCCGGAATAAAAAACTTTTTGCGATACCATCCGACGCTGCTTTCCGGGAAAGCCCTGCCTATGGCCTTATAGCCGTGACTGTGGCTGCCCTTGCCGCTGAAAGGCATTTCAACCGCCCAGTCATGGGGTAAATCAAGGATTCGCCAGGGCCGGTCGTCGAAATTTTGAGCCGCAGGCCCATCCCCGTAACCGGTCTTGGCAAAATAGGAAAAATAGCTCGTCCCGTGCTTGAAATCTTTCTCCGTGTCATAAGCGTGGCCCAGGGCGAACTTCCAGCCGGAATCCATTAACAGCCGTTCCCTGCCCGATTCTGCCGCGTTTGAATCACTCGCCTGACCAAAGATTAACCCAACCATCAGAATTGTAAATAATGACTTTATTGCCTGCTTCATTCTATTACTCCTTAAATGGTTAATAATTAGGCACACGAATCTATCGTCTTTTTCCTGATTTATCAAGCTTCAAAACATTCTTGAATTTGTCCGCTGATTCTGCGAAACTACCTTTGCCCGGCTGGTACCGGTAAAAAATGCTTTTTGGGAGATAACAGAAATGGACGCACAAAAACTGCCGCAGGTGGCGGTCCTGATACCCTGCTATAACGAGGAAATCACGATAGCGACAGTCATCGAGCAGTTCAAAAAAGAGCTGCCTTCGGCAAAGATTTACGTGTTCGATAACTGCTCGACCGACTCCAGCGCCGCGATAGCCGCCAAAAGCGGTGCGACCGTGATATTCGAATCGCGCCAGGGAAAGGGCTTCGTCGTCGAGAGGATGTTCGACGCGATCGACGCGGACATTTTCGTAATGGTTGACGGCGACGACACTTATCCGGCCGATGCGGTCCATAAGCTGATTGAGCCGGTTAGTGCGGGTAAGGCAGATATGGTCGTTGGCGCAAGATTATCGCAATTTTCCGGGCCTGCCTTTCGCCGGCTGCACGTCTTCGGCAATAACCTCGTGCGGAGCTTAGTGAACTGGATGTTCAAATCCAACCTCACCGACATTATGAGCGGCTACCGCGCCTTCAACCGCCGGGTCATTTCCACTATTCCCGTTGTCTCGAAGGGTTTCGAGGTCGAGACGGAAATGACCATCCAGATGCTGTATTACCAGTTGAAAATCGCCGAAGTCCAGGTGCCTTATAAAAACCGTCCCGCAGGCAGCGTAAGTAAGCTCAACACCTTCAGCGACGGTTTCCGTGTCCTGTGGAAGATATTCAGCTTGCTGCGCGCGTTTAAGCCCTTGACTTTCTTCGGCTCAGTGGGGCTTGTGCTTCTTGTAATCGGACTTTTGGCGGGACTGAAACCCCTCCAGGACTATATCACTGAACCCGGCCATTACGTCAAGCACGTTCCTCTTGCGATTCTGGCGACGGGATTTGTCCTTCTTTCAGCCGGCTGTATGTTCCTGGGCCTGCTCCTTCACGCGATTAACTGGCGTTTACGCGAGCTGCATAACGTCCTGACAAGAAACCGGCCGGCGGCAAGAAGCAGCCAGGGAAGCGCTATATGAAAAGTTCTCCCGTGGTCAGGGGTTATGGCCCACTCGATTTGTTCCTCGCAAAGCAGCGATGCAAAATAGCCAACAGGCGAATCGCCCTCGCCAAAAAAACCGGCCGGATACTCGATATCGGCTGCGGCCTGTATCCGTTATTTCTCACGACTGTCAATTTCGCGGAAAAATACGGGATGGATAAGACCGTCCCGCTCGATTCCTCCGGAGAAATAAAAGACAAAGGCATCGTATTCGTCGAAGGTCAAATCGGCGAGGATGAACGCCTTAACTTTGACGATGAGAGTTTCGACGTTGTAACTATGCTTGCGGTTTTCGAGCATATCGAGCCGGCAAAGCTCGTCAGCGTCCATAAGGAAATTTACAGGATATTGAAAAAGGACGGGCTGTTCGTTATTACGACCCCCGCCTTCTGGACCGACGGCCTGTTAAGATTTCTGGCCAGTATTGGTCTCATTTCAGACGTCGAAATCAAAGACCATAAAGGCAGCTACAGCCATTCGAAAATAAAAACCGTCCTCCAGCAGGCCGGCTTCCGGAAAGATAATATAAAGTGCGGGTATTTCGAGCTGTTTATGAATAACTGGGCGACCGCCGTCAAATAACCGTTGGAATTATTGCTCTAACTTCTGGACTTTAACCAGGTTTGTCGCGGTATAAGCGATAACGAGAAACACAAAAGGCAGTATCGGGCATAAGTACCTGGCCTCGGCATACACAAGCGATTGCCCCCCGATAAACACTATCGCGATAGAGCACGCGTGCACAACCCCCTCGGGCAAAAGCCGGCGAAGTCTTATTAAAGGATAGAGCGAAAAAATAATCGCCCCCAGAATCAAACTGTTCGGCACAAGATATAACAGGGTCTGCGGACGCTGATACTTGTAGGAAAACGGGAAATTCAGAAATAACCTGCTCACGTTTGAAACGTAATTCAAAATCATCTTGCGCGGATTGCTGCGAATGTTCTCAATGGCCTTCTTTTTCATAAGCTGGTCTCTCTGCTCGTAATCGAGGCCTTTTAGCTCCTCGAAGAAAGCCCTGTGATGTGCCAACTCAGGCCTGCTCGCCACATCGGTATCTGAAAACCAGCTTCCGAAATCGTTGGCGTCGGGCGTGTACATCCAGTAAAGGACCGAGCCGCCTGAATTCGCCCAGCGAAACACCTTGCCTGTTAAATTGTAAGTGTAAAATAGATATGGAGTGCAAAGCGCAAGTGCCAGCGCATAAATCGGCAACGTCAACCTCATCGTCCTGCTCCACGCAAACGCCGCTAACGAAATATTCATCACCCCCAGCGCAACGTAACCGAAAAATACCTTCGTAAGGGCGATTACCGCAAAGACCGCCGCGGCGCCCAAAAACCATCCCGGCTTTCGATTCCCAAACCATTTCCAGACAAGCAAAGAAAAAAGCGTCGTCAGCATTAGTACAAACGGCTCAGTCAGCAGATACCGGAACTCCCCAAAGAAGGGCGGGTAAAGGCCGAACAGGTACGCGAAAAATATAGATGCCTTCTCCGAAGCAAAATTGCGGATGACGGAATAGAAAAAGCATACCGCCAGGAAAATGAACAAAGGATTCAGCATCTTGGCGTAAATCCAGGGTATTTTGAAATAAGCGAAAGGCGTAAGCAGTAGCGGATAACCCGGGCCGTTCCATAACATTCGCGTGTCGGCAGGGGCGTAAAAACCGTTCGTCAGGTTCCCGGCATACATCGCGTATCTCGGCTCGTCGCCGTAATCGAGCGAGTTTTTGGCTAAGAACGCGAAAACGCCGCAATACAAAATAAACAGCGGCAATAAATAAACAAAAATTTTGCGGTTCATCGTTTCACAGCTTCCCTTAATAATAGGTCAAAGGAAGATTAATCCCCTTTGCCTCTTTTGTCAAAGTAAAACGACCCCATCATCGCTTAACGCCGAAAGACAATTCTCTTGAATTCCTGAAGTTTTTTTGCGACACTGCCTGACTATACGACTATGGGCATATTTTCAAAAACAATAGGGTATTTCAAGGAACATTTAGGCAAGACTCGCGACAAGATAAACTCGTCGTTGACTGCCGTGCTCGCTATCGGCAGAAATATCGACGACCAACTCTTAGACGAGCTTGAAGAAACGCTCATAAAAGACGATATCGGCGTCGAAACCACCGCCAAGCTTATCTCCGATTTACGCGCCGCATACCGCAACAGGCAAATCAGCAAAGTGGAAGACATCGTGCCTTTCCTCAAAGAACACATGAAGGGTTATTGGCCCCATCAGGATAGACAGCTCACAATGGCGGCAAAAGGGCCGACCGTGATTCTCGTCGCCGGCGTCAACGGCTCAGGCAAAACTACCAGTATCGCCAAGCTTGCCTATATCCTCAGCAGAAATAACCGCAAGGTAATCGTCGCTGCCTGCGACACCTTCCGTGCAGCGGCTGTCGAGCAACTTTCAATCTGGGCGCAGCGCATCGGCGTTCAAATCGTCAAGCACCAGATGGGTTCTGACCCCGCCGCCGTCGCATTCGATGCCTGCGAGGCCGCGACCGCAAGAAACGTTGAATTTCTCATCCTCGATACCGCCGGGCGCCTGCACACGCAAAAAGACCTGATGAAAGAGCTTACCAAAATCCGAGACGTCGTTTCACGCAAGATTCCCGGCGCTCCCAATGAAGTGCTTTTAGTCCTCGATTCCACAACGGGCCAAAACGCAATCGCGCAGGCCAAAATGTTCACCGAGGCAATCAGCATATCGGGAATTTTCCTCGCCAAGTTAGACGGCACCGCGCGGGGCGGCATTGTCATCGCCATCAAAGACCAGCTTAATATCCCCGTCAAATTCGTCGGCTTGGGCGAAAAACCCGAAGACATCGCCGAATTCGACCCCGACACCTTCGTCGAAGCCCTTTTCGCGTAAAACCCTTTACAGTAACTTAAAGGAGTAACGTAAGATGAAAACGCTGACCACAATCGCATGTATAATGATTTCCTCTATAATATTTTTATCACAAAGGGCGATAGCTATGGATGAGAACTTGGCAACTCAATGGGAAGAACTGACCGCGCCGAATTTCGTCAAAGCGGTAACCAAATCGGGCAAGGTTTGCATACTCCCGCTGGGCATAGTCGAAAAGCACGGCCCGCACATGCCCTTAGGCACCGACCTGATTGACGTGCGGGCGCAGGTCTTGAACGCCGTTAAAGAGGAATACGCCGTAGTATTTCCCGAATACTACGTCGGCCAGATAAACGAGGCGAGAAACCAGCCCGGCGTCATTTCCTACAGCCCCGAGCTAATATGGAAGATGCTTCAGGAAACCTGCGATGAAATATCCCGCAACGGCTTCGACAAAATAATCTTCGTAAACGGTCACGGCGGCAATAACGACCTGGTGAAGTATTTCTGCATGTCGCAACTGCACGAAAAAAGAAATTACGCCATATATCTCTTTGCGCCCAAAACCGACCCCAACGAGCACAAAAAAGTCGAAGAGCTTATGAAGAAAATCCCCCCCAGCACGGGCGAACACGCCGGGGCAATGGAAACCTCCTATATGCTCGCCGTTCGTCCCGATTTGGTAAAGCTGGATGACGCAACAATGCAATCCGGCGCCGACCAGGACCGGTTAACTAATCTGCCCGATGTCTATACCGGCATCTGGTGGTATGCCAAATTCCCGAACCATTATGCAGGTGAGGGAAAATACGCCAACGCCGAATTGGGTAAGGCACTTCTCGAAGAAGATACTAAGCAGCTCGTCCGGATGATTCGCGAAGTCAAGGCCGACACGAAAGTCCCAGAGCTTCAAAAACAGTTTTTCGACGCGACCTCGCATCCCATCGAGACAAAACAATAAAGACAAAGGACTCCTGACCCCTTTTTCGTCCGCCTTCAACTGTCAAGGCCGGGATTTCTTTTCCGTTGTCATCGCCGGTTACTCATTTATAATGTGACATTGTGAACGCCAAAAAAGAAAACTCTCATAATCAGCGCAAAAACGAAAAAAGGGGTCAGGAGCCTTTTCCGGTGTCGGTCCGCCGGCTGTGGCTGTTTCGCGTAATCACCATAGTTTTAACACCGATTCTGCTTCTGGTTACACTGGAAGTCGGCCTTCGCGTCATCGGCTACGGATTCCCCGCCAAGACGTTTATCAGGGAACAAGTCAACGGCAAAACGCTTTATTGCAGCAACAGCAAATTCGGCTGGTGGTTCTTCCCCCGTGAAATATCGCGCCAGTTCGAGCCTTTCGTTGTTCCCGCGGAAAAGTCAGCCGACACATACCGGATTTTTGTCCTCGGTGAATCCGCCGCGCAGGGGGACCCGGCGCCGGCTTACGGTTTCAGCAGGCAGTTGGCAGTGATGCTTCGCCAACAATACCCGTCCGTCAATTTCGAGGTCTTCAACGCCTCGATGACCGCCATAAACTCGCACGCAATCCTGAAAATCGCCAAAGATTGCGCCCCGGCTCAAGCCCGACCTGTTCATCATTTACGCCGGCAATAACGAAGTCGTAGGCCCTTACGGCGCGGGCACGGTCTTTGCGCCGCTTTCGAAAAGCTTGTTTCTAATCCGGGCAAGCATCGCGTTAAAAGCGACAAAGACAGGCCAGTTGATGGCGCGACTCGCGGATGTTTCAAGCCGGCGGGCTAAAGCCCACTCCGCCAGGACCACGCCCGAAACCTGGGGCGGCCTCGAAATGTTCCTCGGCAAGCAGATTCGGCGCGACGACCCGCGTATGCGATACGTTTACAGTCACTTCAAAAGCAACCTTGAGGATATCGTCAGCGCCGCTCAAAAATCCGGCGCGAAAGTCCTCTTATCGACCGTCGCGGTGGACCTGAAGGATTGCCCGCCTTTCGCTTCCCTCAATCGCGAGGATTTAAATGAGCCGCAGAAGAAATCTTTTGACGAGCTATGCAAAAGCGGGGTTGAATTTGAAAAAGCAGGCGATTTCAACAACGCTTGTGATAAATATCTGGCCGCCGCGAGGATTGACCGCACCTTTGCCGAGCTTCAATTTCGCATCGGCAGATGCCTGTGGACCCTCGAAAGGTTCGATGAAGCCGGCGAAAGATACGCATTCGCCAAAGAGCTTGATACCTTGCGTTTCCGGGCCGATTCGAACGTCAACGGGATTATCCGCGAAGTCAGTCAGCAAAAGCCCGATAAGGGTGTTTATTTCGTTGATTCCGCAGGCGCGTTCGAGGCCGATAGCCCGCACAATTGTCCCGGCTTTGAGCTTTTCTTAGAGCACGTGCATCCCGTTTTCGCGGGAAACTATCTGCTGGCTAAAACGGTATTCGGCGAGGTTGAGCAAATCCTTCCGGAGAAATTCAAGGCGATGAAAGACCCGAACGTAGCGCTGCTGGATGAGAAGTTTGTAGCCGAACGCCTGGCGTTTACGGTTTATGATAATCTCCGCGTAACGAACCTTAATCTTCAAAACATCAGCCAGAAACAGCCCTATATCAGCCAGGCGTATCACGAGGAAACGGTGAATTTCTGGAAGCAAAAGGTTGAACATCTCGCCGCCGCCACAGGCCCCGCGGCACGCACTGAGGCGCTCAGGCAATACCAGCTCGCTATTTCGCAAAACGACGCGGACCGGGACTTG
>Ga0105104_10002174_pt1 | contig 14446 bp, 12 predicted proteins | sample PPLLaktember2015_3_FD_87034 | JGI IMG/M metagenome (GOLD analysis project Ga0105104, IMG submission 87034) | Freshwater sediment microbial communities from Prairie Pothole Lake near Jamestown, North Dakota, USA - PPLs Lake P7 Core (6) Depth... | ecosystem: Environmental > Aquatic > Freshwater >... | reverse complement strand
TTTTCTTGCATGGCTTCCAAGACCTTATAAATACGTCAAGTGAATGGAGAGAACAAGCGCGCATGGGCAGGAGATCACCAAAAAGATCAGCGCGCGATAGACCCAGTCCGAAAGCACCTGGCCCGGGATAAAAAGCGGTGGAATGAAGGCGACAAGCACAGCTGCCATGACAACGGCCGGGGTGTATACCCTGGCAAATTTTGTGATGAAGTGCTCGGTTTTGGCCTTTTTCTCATGCACTTGGTCTACAAAATCCATGATCCTGGTAATGGCGGAGTCTCCCAGTGTCTTTGTCACTTTTAAAACGAGAACCGAGTTTTTCACCAATGAGCCGCTTGATACCTCGTCTCCTGTTTCCTTTTTCACAGGAACTGATTCTCCTGTGAGGGCGCTCTGATCCAGGAATGCCATACCCTCTGTGACTACGCCGTCCAGAGGAACTCGCTCGCCAGGACCAACCTGGATTTCATCGCCTATCCTGATTTCCTCGGGATTTGTGCGCACCAGTGTGTTTCCGTGTTTTTTCATGGCCCATAGAGGCCGCAGCTGCAAAATGGACGAAATCCGCTTCCGGGAGCGATCCACGGCCATATCCTCGAGGAATTGTCCGATTTTATAAAAAACCATTACGGAGACCGCTTCGGGAAACTCGCCTACGACAAAGGCGCCGGCTGTGGCGATCGACATGAGAAAGTTTTCATCAAAAATCTGCCCTCGGCCCATGTTTTTTATTGCCTGCCAGAGCACATCGCCGCCGGCAAGCGCATAAGCGGCAATATAAAGCCAGAAGGCGATTCCAGCAGGCGGCTGGAAAATCATCGTGGACACGAGCACTCCTGTACCTATGGCAAAAAGAGCGAGCCGTATTTTCCGCAAAAGGTCCAGCTTTTTTTCCTCGTCCCTTATGCGAATGCCCCGCACGACACTCTCTGCCTTTTCCTGTGCCTCTTTCTCGATCAAGCGGGCACGGTCTTCATCATCCATATCCACAAACAGCTGCTTTTTCCCGAAATCTATTTTTGCCCTCGTCACACCCGGTATGTTCCTGATTTTTTCTTCTATTGCCAGGGCGCATTCTGCACAGCAGAGCCCGAGCAGCAGGTACATCTTTCTCCCGCCCCCGGCCACCATTTTTTCCTTTACAATTATCTCAGGTTCAATGTCAGTGATTATTTTCCTTGAGTCTGAAAGAATTTCATACGCCCGTTCCTGGTCCGTTATGTCTATGGCGAGTGTCTTGTCCATGAAGTTTATCCTTGCACTGGTGACACCCGGAAGTCCTGATATCCCCTCCTCGATCCTGACCTGGCAGGTGGTGCAGCTAAGCCCCTCCAGTACGAGCTCATGAAGTTTTCCGTTTTCTGTACGGCTCAAATCTTTTCCATTATTCTCTGCCATGCTCAAAACCCTCATCAAATATTCTCTTTATGTGTTCATCATCCAGGGAATAAATGATCTCTTTGCCGGCCCTCTGATGTTTTACTATCCTGCTTGTTTTCAAAACCCGCAGATGGTGTGAAACAGACGACTGGGTCATGCCCAAAACCGAGGCAATATCATTTACGCATAAGCTTGAGCGAAAAAGCACACATATAATCTTGGCACGGGTTGTGTCACCGAATACCTTGAAGAATTCCGCCAGATCATAGAGGACCTCGTCCTTTGGCATGCTTTTCCTGATTTCCGCAATTGGCCGTTTCATGTTTCTGCACCTCATCCTAACATATGTTCATCTGTTCATATGTTAATATTTACAGGTCTTTTTGTCAAGAACTTTCATTTTAAGTCTTCTTGACCCAATGGCATTCGCCACATAGACTCATATGAAGGAGGTACTTTTATGGTATTGGATAAAAATATTAAGAGGATAATTGTCATTTCAGGAATCGCGCTGGTACTGGCCATAATGGTATTATATTCGTCTGTCAGAATCGTAAACGCCGGCAGCGTACAGGTAGTGACCAGTTTCGGGCGAGTGACCGGCCGCATCCTTGAGCCCGGGATGCATCTGATCACACCGTTTGCCGATGACACATTCGAGTACAATACACGCAAGGTGATCTATGAAACCACATCTGCGGACAAACAGCATGTCAGCAGCGCCCAATACAAGGATTTTCCCGTGGACACAAACACCAAGGACGGTCAGCAGGTTATTATATATTATACTGTCCGGTTCAGCGTGGATCCCGCAAAAGTAACATGGGTGGCGCAGAATATAGGCGATGAATTAAAACTCGTCGATACAATTGTCAAGACCGACTCCAGAATTTGGGCCAGGAACATCCCGCGCGAGTTCGAGGCTGAACACCTATATACCGGCAATGTCCAGGAGGTCCAGAACAGGATAGAGGCTATATTGAGGCCAGTCTTCAGTGATAACGGCATCATACTGGATGAAGTCGGCATCCGTGAGATCAAGTTCATGGATGAGTATGTGCAGGAGATTGAGGCCAAGCAGATCGAGTTCGTGAAAATCCAGACTGAAAAAAACCGCGCGGAACAGGCAGTCTACCAGAAGGCCGCGCGCATTACCCAGGCCGAAGGCCAGGCCGCTGAACAGGAACTGCTGCGCCGCTCAATCACCCCCGAGATCATCCAGAAGATGTGGGTTGAAAAGTGGAATGGCCAGCTGCCATCTGTAATGGGTCAAGGCACTTCATTGCTCGATGTTTCGGGCCTGTTGCCAAAGCGATAGACATTTTCATCAGAAACCGGCTTAAGTGCCTCCGCCACTTGATACTGCCAAGGCACGCGGCTATACTTGGCGGGAAATGAACCTGCGGCTTGCACATATCTCTGACACACATCTGGGCTTTCAGGACCTCGACTGCGTAAACTCCGAGGGCGTAAATGTCCGCGAGGCCGACATCTATGCCGCCTGGCGCGAGGCGGTAGACCTGGTCATACAGGAGAAACCGGATGCGGTGGTGCACACCGGCGATTTTTTCCACAGGCCATGCCCCAGTAACCGCGCCCTTATCCAGGGGTTGTCGGGCCTTAAGCGCCTTTCTGAAGCAAAAATTCCCGTTATTATAATTGCAGGCAACCACTCTACGCCCCGCACGGTCTATACCAGTCCAATCCTGCAGTCCTTTCGTTCCCTGGATCTTGTATACCCTGTTTTTCAGGAGACATACGAACAGGTCACAATTGGAGATGCTGTTTTCCACGGAGTACCGCATATCAACGACGAGGAACGCGCCGTGACTGAATTGCGAAGGACCAAGCCCGTTCCCGGGAAATTCAATATATTGATGCTCCACACCTCTGTAGGGGCTGACTATCTCATGGAAGAATACGGTGAACGGGTTCTTCCAAAGGAATTGAGTTGCATACTGGATGATTTTTCCTACACGGCACTCGGCCACTTTCATTCAATGAAACAGGTCAGTAAAAGCGGCCGCGTTTGGTATTCAGGTTCCACGGAACGCATGAATGAAAAAGATGCTGGAAAAGAAAAGGGATTCCTTTTTGTCACACTTGCACACGACAATAAACCGGAAATCAGGTTTATTCCACTTTCCATCAGGCCATGGTTAAGCTTTTCCGCGGATTCCTGTGAAAAAAAGACTGCGGAGAACATCCTTGCTGAAATAGGGGCATTTTCCAAAAGCGAAAAACACGCTGATGCAATTGTAAGCATCCTGCTTTCCGGCCTGAAACCGTCCCAAAGCCTTGGACTCCCCAATAATGAAATAGCCGCAATGTTCCCAAAAGCACTTTCTGTGCGAACCAGGCGTATTTTCCGTGAAGAACAGTTTTCATTTGAACACAGGGATATCAGAAAGGAAAGCCTTTTTGAACTTTTTGGTGAATATGCAAGGGAAAACACGGACTCTCCCATGGAAGCCAAAGAACTTATGAATACAATTAAAAAATATTTCGCAGAGCCTGACCTTTCCGGAAGCACTGATACCGGGGGCAGGCCATGATTCTCCTCTCCCTCGAGCTTGTCAATTTCAGACAATACCGCAACGCCAGGATAGAACTGCGCGAAGGCCTTGTTGGGATCATAGGAAAAAACGGCACGGGAAAATCCACCCTGTTTGACGCTATCCTGCTCGCCCTGTATGGAGAGTTCCCTGGAGAAAAGGAATTTCTGCGATACCAGAAGGCAGGAGAAAAAGAACCTGTCGCAGTGACAATGCGAATGCTTTTTGAAAACCGGGAATATGAAATAAAACGCGAGTTCCGCGGCAAAAACCTCACCGCGAACGCGCAACTTTCCTGCAATGGCAAAACTGTGGCCACGGGCCAGAAGGAAGTTACTGCCGAGATCACTCATCTGATCGGTATGGGTGGTGACGCATTCTCCCGCTCCATTTTTGCAGGACAGAAGGAACTGGGCCTTTTAAGCGAGCTGGGTGACGCTGACCGCAAGGCATTTATAAGAAAAATCCTTGGCGTCACCAGAATTGATGATGTCCAGAGGACAATCAGGGCTGACGCAGGCAAGATCAGGGACGAAATTACAGGCCAGGAAAGCATGATGATAGCGCCTGGGCAAGTCCTGCAAAAAATAGAAGAACTCACACGTCTTTCTGCCGCAATTAAACAGATTGGAAAAGACACTGAGTCTGCGGAGAAAGCGCATGAGAATGCCCTGTCAGCCTATACTGCTTCCAAAAAGAACTATTTCGCTGAGCAGAAAAAAAAAGACGAATGCGCAAAAGTTGAAGCTCTCTACGCAAAGCTTGCTTCCAAAAAGGAACAGCTTGAGAAGCAGTCGGAATCAAATATTCGCAGGCAAAAGGAGATACAGGCACAGGGAAAACGTCTTGCTGAACTGGAAACGCTTGATATTGAATTTGCACAATTTGAAAAACAGCTTGTCAAACTCGAAAAAGAAAAGGAGGCATTTGACCAGGCAGAGTTTCTGTCAGGCCAGATTGGAGAAAACTCCAGTGAAATAAAATCGATGCAGAATGAACTCGCGAAATTTGCTTCTGATTTTTCTTCATCAAATGATCCGGTCCTTTTGCATAAACAACTTGAGGAAAACCTTCATAAGGCGGAATCCGAGAAGGAAAAAGCTGTTGCATCCAGAAATGCGGCAGAAACCGCACTTTCAACATGCCGTAATATCCTTGATGAGCGGGAAAAAAGTCATGCGACCCTTTCACGCGAGGGTGCGGATTCCTGCTGTCCCACATGTCTTCGCCCGCTCGGTGATGCACTGGATGCAACCTTGAAAAAACTTGAAGCGGAAAGAACAGCATATACTGCGAAACAGACCGAACTTGCAAAGCTCGCAGCCAAAGCCTGCAAAACTCTGGCAGATATTTCTGAACAGGAAAAATTCCTTCGTGAAAAACACCAGAATTTCACAATAAAGCTCACCAAATTGAAACAGAAACAGGAGAATACAAGGCAACTGGAGAAAAAGCTTTCAAACATGGGTAAAATTATCTTCCGTAAAGATGATTATGAAAAAGTTAAAAATCGCTTAATTGATCTTAAACAAACGCATGAGGAGTTTATCAGGTTATTGGAGAGGAAAAAGGAACTCCCCTTGCTCGAAAAGGAACATGCAGCTCTTATAACTGAAGTGGAAGATACGTCAAACCAGATAAAGAAAACATTACAAGAGAAGGGGGAAATAGGTTTTTCGGAAAAAGCGTTTCAGACAGCTTTTGTTTCCATGCAGGAAACAGAGATGGCCAAGGACCAGGCCGCGAAGGAGCTGTCCATCCTGAAAGACCAGTTGAAGGATAACAGGCATATGCATTCTGTTCTGGAAAAAGATCTTTCAGAAAACGAAAAGCGCAGAAATAAAATCGCGAACCAGGAAAGTGAAGCTCTCAGGCTTTCAAAGCTTGTAAGCCTTTTAGACGGATTTAAAACCGCCATTCTCTCGAAAATCCAGCCCCAGGTGAGCCATTACGCAAGCGCGCTTTTTTCAAAACTTACCCGGGGCAGATTCGAGTCGATCCATGTGGACGAGGATTTCCGCTTTCTCATTCATGACGAGGGAGATTATTTCCCCATCACGCGCTTTTCAGGCGGCGAACAGGATCTTGCCAACCTTTGCCTTCGCCTGGCCTTAAGTTCAGCAATTCGCGACCTTGAAGGCGCCGCAGCTCCCGCATTCCTGGGCTTTGACGAAATCTTCGGAAGCCAGGACCGCGAACGGCGCTATGAAATCCTTCAGGCGTTGCTTTTGCTGCAAGAGCAATACCGCCAGATTCTCATCATCTCACATGATGAGGAACTGAAGGACGAGTTTCCCAATATCCTGGATGTGCGACGCACAGACACAGGGTCTGTAGTTCGCTGGCTTGATGTATAAGACAGCATGACAACTCATAACAGGTTCAGGATTTGACCCCCAACCGTGGATCCTGCAAAGATTTTTACTGATAAATAAATACAACGGAAAAAAGTTTGCAGATCCGGATTTTCTTGACAAAACGGTGGTCTTAATACAACATGTATAATAGAGTGAACAAATGACAGGCCGGACCGACATTTGGCAGGAAGGTACTTTGTATGAAGCTTCAGTACAACATCACAATGCAGCATCTGGTTGACTTCAATCTCTACCATGCAAAGAATTCAAAATACTTCAGAATCAAATTCCTTCTGCTTATGATCATTTTGCCAATTATAATGGGCCTTTATATTCTGTTCACTGTTATCATGGGCAGCTTCAGTCTGGCTGCAGTCATAATACCCGCGGTTGTTTCCCTAGCATGGGTTCTTCTTTATCCAACCATTTTTAAAAAAAGCATAGCAACAAGCGTCGTCAACCTGTACAGCGAGGGCAAAAATCATGAAGTATTGACTGCCCACACCCTTTCCCTTGAAAACGGAAAACTTGTGGAGGAAACAGGAAATTCCAGAAACGAACAGGCGATTGCTACTATTGAAAATATTATAGAAACACCAGAATATGTTTTTATTTACCTGAGCGCCATGACCGCCCATATCATTCCTCGCAAAGAGATAGCAGACTCAAAGCTTCTGGATGAGTTTGTCAAGGCGCTTAAAGAAGGTTGATCGCCTCTTCACATTACCGCCTTCCAGCAATATATTTAAGACAAGGCAATTGCATAGATAACCGAAGTTAATATCAAAGGAGATTTTCATGCCCGCTATAACCCTTAAGCCAAATATCTTCTGGATAGGCGTTAATGACCGCACAACAGATCTCTTTGAGGGCATATGGCCCATTGCAAAGGAAGGCGTGAGCTACAATGCCTACCTTGTCAGGGACAAAAAGACCGCCATTATTGATCTGTCCAAATCCATCAAGTCAGACAGTTTTTTTGACCAGATCGAGCAGGTCTGCAATGTCTCGGAAATTGATTACATCGTTTTAAATCACATGGAACCAGACCATACAGGTGTTATAAACATTTTACGCAAGCTCGCCCCAAACACACAGATACTCTGCACAACCAAGGCCAAGAAGATGCTCGCGGACTATTACCAGATCACGGATAACATCCGGGAGGTTGCTGATGGCGAGGAAATCTCCCTGGGTGAAAAGACCCTCCAGTTTTTCCATGTCCCTTTTGTACATTGGCCGGAGACAATGGTAACTTATGAAAAAACACAGAAGGTACTTTTCTCGTGCGATGCATTTGGCGGATACGGGGCACTCAGGGGAGCAATCTTTGACGATGAATGCAGGGATTTTGAGTTTTACAAAAACGAGTCGCTCAGATATTTCGTAAACATCATCGCCAAGTTCACAGGTCCTGTATTGAAGGCGATTGAAAAATTGAAAGGGCTTTCCATAAGCATAATCGCTCCATCCCACGGACTGGTCTTCCGCAAGGACCCGGGAATCATTGTTGAATTGTACAAAAAATGGGCGGAATATGCTGTCAAACCAGGCGAGAAGGAAATCGCACTGGTTTATGGTTCCATGTACGGCAACACAGAGACCATGATGAACGCAGTTGCACAGGGAATATCAAACGAGGGTGTGCCAGTTCAGATTTTTGACGCCGCCCGCACACACTCGAGCTACATCCTGCCCGCTCTTTGGACATCTGCCGGCGTGATGCTGGGTGCACCAACATATGAAGGCAAACTCTATCCGCCAATTACAGGCCTCCTTGACATGGCGATTACCAAAATGATCAGGAACAAGACCGCCGCCATGTTCGGAAGCTTTGGCTGGTCAGGTGGCGCGCTTGCGGAAATAAAACGGATAACAGAGCCCGCCAAATGGGACATGACCATGACATATGAGTTCCAGGGCGGACCCACACCAACTGATCTTAAAAAAGGCGAAGTATTTGGAGCCGAGTTCGCAAAGCTCGTAAAATCCATCAAGTGACAAAACCATCCATATCTGCTACTATACGTCCGTATGGATAATGGCATAGAGGATCTGGTCAGGGAACTGGAGCATGACAGGGAGTTTCTCTCCTGTGTCACCCGCTGGGAGCGCATTCCAGCCCGGCCAGGCAAGTACACAAACCTTCCCAAAGAGCTTGATCCTGCAATCACCGCGTCTCTTGCCTCCAGGGGAATAACGCGGCTTTACTCCCATCAGCATGAATGCTACACGCACGTTCGCGCTGGAAAAAATATAGTGGTGGTAACGCCCACTGCATCAGGCAAGACCCTCTGCTACAACCTTCCTGTTCTCCAGTCGCTGATAGAGGATCAGGACGCTAAAGCGCTTTTTCTCTTTCCTACAAAAGCACTCTCGCAGGACCAGCAGGCTGAACTGAACGAGATCATCCTTGGCAGTGAAAGCGGCGGGGAAATAGGCGTAAAGATCTATACCTACGATGGGGACACGCCCACCTCGGTCAGGGCCGCGGCACGAGATACCGGCAGAATCGTAATATCACACCCGGACATGCTTCATGCCGGGATTCTGCCCAACCATCCCAAGTGGATCCGTTTTCTGAAAAATCTGAAATATGTAGTCATAGACGAGATACACACCTACAGGGGTGTTTTCGGCAGCCACATGACAAATCTTCTTCGAAGATTGAAAAGGATTATCAGGTTTTACGGTGCAACACCGCAATTCATCTGTTGTTCAGCCACAATCGGCAACCCAAAAGAGCTGACAGAGCGCGTAATAGAGGAAAAGGTTGAGCTCGTCGCCAACAACGGAGCACCCTCAGGGGAAAAGCACCTGATCTTCTATAATCCGCCGCTTGTTGATCCTGTACAGGGCATAAGGCGTGGTGTTGTAAACGAATCGCAGAAACTCGCGGTAAGGTTTTTGCAGAAAAAAATAAAAACGATTGTCTTTTCGCGTTCGCGCGTGCGCACCGAACTCATCGCCTCTTACATCAACTCTGCGCTTGCCAATTTTTATAATGACAACAACCGCACGCGCGTGGAATCATACCGCGGCGGCTACCTTCCAAACGAGCGCCGTGAAATTGAAAAGGGTCTGCGCGACGGAAGCATTCACGGAGTGGTCTCCACGAATGCGCTGGAGCTGGGCATCGACATAGGCGGACTTGACGCGGCAATCCTTGCGGGTTTTCCCGGATCAATCGCCAGCTCATGGCAGCAGGCTGGCCGCGCAGGCCGCAGGCAGACTGTTTCCCTGGCCGTCATCATCGCCTCGTCATCCCCATTAAACCAGTATATCATCGGCCATCCTGAATATTTTTTGGGGCGCTCGCCCGAATCAGGATGGGTTGATCCAAACAACATGTATATCCAGATGGACCATTTGAAGTGCGCGGCCTTCGAGCTTCCCATCCCCATAAACGAGGGATTTTCCGAACAGACACAGAGACTTCTTTCTTTTCTTGAGGAAAACGGCGTGATAAGACTGTCGGGAGATTTTTATTACTGGTCTGACCGCGGCTACCCCGCAGAGCAGATCAGCCTGCGCAGCGCCACTTCAGAAAATGTAATCATCGTCAACATTACAAAGGGAAGAAACACGGTTATTGGAGAAATGGACAGGCCTTCTGCCAAGGAACTTCTCTTTGACAACGCCATTTATCTCCACCGCGGCGCCCAGTACACGGTTAAAAAACTTGATATTGAAAACAAGCGCTGTGCGGTCGAGGAATCGGATGTTAATTATTACACTGACGCTGTTGTCAAAACTGATATAAAAGTCCTTCAGGAAGATGAACAGACTCATGCCGCGGGCACCCGGATGATAATTGGCGATATTCTTGTACGCACTCAAGTGGCAAAATACAAGAAGCTTAAATTCCACACGCACGAGAACATTGGTTATGGCGATGTTGTTCTGCCGCCTGAAGAGATGCATACCAGAAGCGTCATGCTTCTTTTTTCGGAGAATACAAGGGCGGGCAAGGCATTTGCCGCACTTCCAGAAACCCAGAAGACCCCGGTGATAGCGCGCCTGGGATTTCTTGTAAAGAATGTCGCACCGGTTTTTTTGCTGTGCGACCAGAATGACATAGGTGTTTCTGAAAAACTCAAAGATCCCCATTTTAATGTCCCTGCGCTTTATATTTATGACAGGTATCCTGGCGGCACGGGTCTTGCAGAAGGATTTGCAGACTCGGTCAGCCGCATCATCCGAGCGCTCGCGGAGCGCCTTTCAAACTGTCCATGTGCGCATGGTTGTCCGTCCTGCATTGGCCCTGTTGTTGACGCGGGAGAAAAGGAAAGCAAGAGCACGCTATTGGGTTTTGTAGAGAAATTGCTGTAGGAAAATCGTGAAAGAGCATCCGGATCTCACACATCGCCTCTCCTCGCTTTATGAACAGATCAAAAAAAGCAAAAAAGCCCGGACAACGGATGATCTTGCAGAAAAAGAAAATCATGCTGAAGCCGGAAAACACAGTATGGCTTTTTTTAAAAAAACTTCGCGGGGCGTTGCGAGCCGCGATGACATTCCAGGATTTGAAAGACTCGGTGATTTTACATGGCACCGTCAGGCAGTGGAAAAAAATCCATGGCAGGGAATGCCTCCTGATTTTAAGCTTGCCACAACAAGCACCGGGCCCGAATCGCTCATATTTTTTGACACTGAGACAACAGGACTTTCCGGTGTCGCTGGAACAATGATATTCCTGCTTGGACTCGCGCGCATACAAAATGACATGCTCTTCATCGATCAGTACTTTCTTTCCGACTTTCCCGGCGAGAACGAGTTTCTTTCCATTATTGAACCTTATTTGCCTGATAATTCAGTCTATGTATCCTTCAACGGCAAAGCATTTGACTCCCATCTGCTTTTTGCGCGCTTCATGCTTCACGGCCGTGAAAAGCTTCTTGTGCACCAGTATGACCTGCTCTTCCCCAGCCGCAGACTTTGGAAAAACAGTATTGGTTCCTGCACTTTAAAACAGATAGAAGCCATGGTCCTTGGTGTTCCACGCCATGGCGATATAGACGGCGCTGATATCCCCGACTGTTATTTCCAGTTCCTGCGGACTGGTGATACCGCAGGCCTGCAGGCCATCTTCCACCATAATTATCTGGATGTTTTTTCACTTGCCAAAATACATGTGCTTTTGGAATCCATGATCAGTTCACCTTCAAGTTTAAGGTCTTCGGGCAGTGTAACTGACAAGGCGGGACTTGCAAGGATTCTCATGGCACTGGAACCTGAAAAGGCTTTGGAGCTTCTCAAACATGAGTATACGTCAGGGGATATTGAGTGCGGAAAACTTTTGGGATTCTTCCACAAAAAAAACCGCGCATTTATAGAAGCAGCAGAAGTCTGGGAAAACCTTTTTGAAAAATCCCAGGATATGACTGCAGGAATTGAACTGGCCAAAATTCTGGAACACAAAAACAGAAATTACAAGGCTGCGCTTGAAATCACAGAAACACTCATCACCGAAATCATAAATAATCCTCAGCGCAAAATTGCCCGCGGAAGAACTCCAACTTTTTCCAGATATTTCCCTGAAACAGCCTGCAACTCGCTATTGGTTGAATTGAATTTCCGTAAAGACAGGCTCCTGGCCAAATTGGAAAAATCTGGATCGCGTTAGCCATGTTAAATGAATGCAAAGACAAAAAAAACCCCTCACCTATGGCGAGGGGTTGTGCAAATCGCATTATTTACAATAGATGCGTAAGCTTGATTCCGCCGTATTAGAAGCGGTTGTTCGGCCGGCGCGGCTTGTCAGTGGCTTCGTTGACCTTGAGGGCCCGGCCCTGAATTTCCTTGCCGTTTAATCCGCCAATGGCCGAGAGGGCGTTATCCTCATTTGCCATTTCAACAAAACCAAAGCCCTTTGAGCGGCCGGTCAGTTGATCGGTGATTACGCGTGCGGATACCACCTCGCCGTACTGTGAAAACAGTTCAGTGAGGGATGATTCTGTCGTGTCATAGTTCATGTTCCCGACATAAATCTTCTTTGCCATTTAATGCTCCTTGTCTCTAAAAGAGAAAATTGTTCGTTGCTGTGTACCAACGGAATACATAGCTTGAAGCATTCAGTTCTTGTTTCCTTGTCAAAGTAACTTCATTGTCAGGTGATATCATGGTAGGCATGGATACACGGTGGGATTCATGGGCATGAAAATCAATCGAATGACACAGATCCAACTGTTTTGATACATCAACAAGTGAATACAATAAAAAAGAACTCTTCAATAGAAATAATATCGCAAGAAAACCGAGGTTTGTCAAGAACGTGATGTGTTTTTTTTAACTGGAAGAAAGCCGAAATTCTGCTATTTTCCCTGTTTTTTCTATGCCTTTTGGCATAATTTCACCCCAACCCTTTGACATTGAATCGCGAATATGTGAACATTTTCAATCAGAAAGTGAGGAAAAACAAATGGGTAATATCATTTCACAACTGCCGGAAAAAATCCAGAAACACCTTCAGGGGATCCTGTCCTCCACGTCATTGCCCCAGAACGAGGAGTCCATGGAGATCCTGGGCATGAACTGGGTGGCAAAAAAAGACCTGTTTGAATCTATGACAAAAAGCCTTTCCATGCAGGAGACCCAGAGCTGCATAGCAGAGGACAAACGGGCCATGCTTTTAATGACATATTCCGGATCGCTCGTGGGAATTGGACCTGACCGCGGAGAAGGCCGCTGGATGGAATACGCGAGTATTGCACAGCGAAGTGATGTACCCGGGATTGTCTCCGTTGAAGACACAGGCCTCAAGGACGCAGTTTCCGTGGACACAGGCGTCAACTTCACAAAGGGTTCGGTGAAAAGCACATCTTCGGTCTTCAAGATCGCAGTTTGCGCGCCGGACGTTGACCTCGCGGAACAGGAAAAGCGCGTGAAGGAGGCAATGATCTTCCTCACCAACGCGTTTGTAAAACTGAACAGGAAGAGCTTTGCTGCAGAAGGCGAAACCCCCGAACAGTTCAACATGAAGGCCATGATCAAGTTCCTCTCCGGCAAGAATAACCTTACGCAGAAACAGGCCAAATCCATACTCACTGATTTCCTCATGCTAGTGGAAACAGGTGTTCTTCTGGGAGAACGGGTGAGCTTGGGCAAGCTTGGAAGCATAACCTTGAAAAAACGGCCACCCCGCAAACCCCGCGTTATGAAAAACCGTTTTACTGGCCAGGAGATGACCATTCCGGCAATGCCAGAACGTTTTTCTCCCAAGTTCAGCTTTTCAAAGGGAATCAAGGTTAAAGCTGCTGATATCAAACCGGAATAACCAAAACACAAAGGCACATTTTTAACCATTACGAGGGTGTCCTTTTAAGGGACACCCTCGTTTCAAAAATAAAAAAAAGGAGACAGGGTATGGACCTTTTCAGCTGGCTTTCAGCAACACATCCTGTAATACAGACTTTGTATGCAACCGGTTTTACATGGGGAATAACCGCACTGGGAGCCGGGATGGTATTCTTTTTCAAGTCCATCAACCGCAAGTTATTGGATGGCATGCTTGGATTTGCAGGCGGGGTAATGATCGCAGCAAGTTTCTGGTCCCTGCTCGCCCCGTCTATCGACCTTGCGGACGAACTTGGAATGGTCAAATGGATACCGCCCGTAGCTGGATTTCTTGCAGGCGGCATATTCCTGCGTATAGTGGACCGTATCCTCCCCCACCTCCACATTGGAGAAAATGAAAATCATGCAGAAGGCTTGAAGACAACCTGGAAAAAAAGCGCGCTTCTGATCATGGCAATCACGCTTCACAATATTCCTGAAGGGCTTGCCGTAGGCGTTGCCTTTGGCGCAGTTGCCGCTGGAATCCCGGGTGCAGATATCGCAGGTGCCGTGGCGCTGGCTATAGGCATCGGGATCCAGAATTTTCCCGAAGGTGCGGCAGTCTCTGTACCACTCCGCCGCGAGGGCTTTTCCAGGAAGAAGGCATTTTTCTATGGACAGCTTTCAGGCATAGTTGAGCCAATTGCCGGGGTCGCGGGTGCGGTTCTGGCAATCTCCATGCGGGAACTGCTGCCCTACGCGCTTGCCTTTGCCGCAGGCGCCATGATATTTGTGGTTGTTGAAGAGGTGATTCCTGAATCCCAGGGTTCAGGCAATACACATATCGCCACAATGGGCGCCATGCTTGGGTTTGCGGTC
>Ga0105104_10002173_pt1 | contig 14451 bp, 12 predicted proteins | sample PPLLaktember2015_3_FD_87034 | JGI IMG/M metagenome (GOLD analysis project Ga0105104, IMG submission 87034) | Freshwater sediment microbial communities from Prairie Pothole Lake near Jamestown, North Dakota, USA - PPLs Lake P7 Core (6) Depth... | ecosystem: Environmental > Aquatic > Freshwater >... | reverse complement strand
ATCCTGCCGCTTCAACCTCAAAATCATCTCACTCAAGGAAAGTGCAAGCATGATCGATGTAAACGAACTTCGCAAAGGTGTCACCTTTGAATTGGATGGCAATCTGTACAAAGTGCTGGACTACAGCCACAACAAAACCGGGCGCGGTAACGCCAACATTCGCATCAAAGCCCGCAATCTTCAAACGGGTGCAAATATTGAACGCACCTTCAACTCAGGCCAATCTGTTCAGGATGTGCGCCTGGACTTCCACAATGTCTCCTATCTGTATACCGACGGTGATTTCTATCACTTCATGGATAGCGAAACCTTCGAACAGCCGGCGATCAAAGGCGAGGTGCTGGGCGAAAAGGCTCCTTTTCTCAAGGAAGGCATGGAAGTCAAGTTGACCTTCTATAATGGTGCTCCGCTCGATGTGGAAATTCCCGGCTCGGTGGATCTCAAAGTGGTGGAAGCGGAAACTGCCATTCGCGGCGACACCGCCACCGGCGTGACCAAGAAGGTCAGGACCGAGACGGGCCTCGAAGTACACTGCCCGCAATTTGTGAAGGTGGGCGATACCATCCGGGTCAATACAGAGACGGGTGAGTACGTCACACGTGTGTAGGACTCTTTGACAAGTAGATTATTCCTGGTGCCAAAGCCTTGCGAACGTAATAGCAACCTTCGCAAGGCTTGCTTTTTAACGCTTATAAATTTTTTATGTAATCGTCCTATAATTCAACCACTATGAGAACTCCTGCTGGGACGGAATGTCCTTACTTTTATGGTGATTATTTTCGCGGGCGCAATTTCGAAGAATGCCGCCTGCTGAAAGCCGCAAATCAACGCTGGACCCGGGATCTGTGCAAGACCTGTCCGGTGCCCGGGATCGCGCGCGCCAACGCCTGTGAATTCCAGAGATTGACTGCAACGGTTGCAAGACCGGTGGCAGCCCTGTTCCAGCGCCGGGTGCAGGTCTCTGCCTATTGTGAAAAAACAAAACGAAATGTCGCCGATCCACATATCGGTTGTGGGGAGTGCCATGCCCTTCCGTTCAAGTTTGAAATCAAATCCTGATCATAGAGCGGGGTGCTGTGCAGCCCTGCAAGAGTCAACATGACCTTAACATTGCTGCTTGACCTTGATGACACTTTGCTTGATACCAACATAGACGCGTTCATCCCTTCCTACTTTCAGGCACTGGCGCGGCACATGGCAAAACGCACCGAGCCAGATGTCATGCTGCATGCCCTCATCGCCGGTGTGAATCTCATGAATGAAAGCGAAGATCCAACCCAGACCCTGGAGGAAACCTTTGACGCTGATTTCTATGCAAAGCTGGGCGCCTCCAAGCATGATTTGATCCATATCATCGAAGAGTTCTACGATGATATTTTTCCGCAACTTGAAGGGCATACCCGCCAACGGCCCGCTGCGGTGCCCTTTGTGGAGTGGGCGTTCGGGCGCGGCTATCGTATTGCGATCGCGACCGATCCGCTTTTTCCGCGCAAAGCCACGTACCACCGTTTGCGTTGGGCGGGGTTCGAGCCGGAACGCTTCGAACTCATCTCCACCTTCGAACATTTTCATTTCACCAAAACACATCCTGCTTATTATGCCGAGGTGCTTGGGCGGCTTGGCTGGCCCGAGGGACCGATCCTGATGGTAGGCAACGATACCGAGCGGGATCTGATCCCCGCGCAGCGGCTTGGGTTGAAGACATTCTTGATCGATGGGGAATCCGCCTCCAATTCGGGGTTCGAAGCGGGGCGCGGCAAATTGGCGGACCTGCGCCCATGGCTTGAATCCGTTAATTTATCCACGCTCGAGCCATCGTTTAAGTCCCGTGAGGCGGCCCTGGCGATCATGGCTTCCACTCCTGCTGTCCTGCGGAGTTTGTCCTCCGCACTGACGCGCGAAGATTGGAAACATGAACCCACGCATGATGACTGGGCAATGAATGAAATTGTTTGTCATCTGCGTGATATGGAACGTGAAATCCATCAAATGCAGCTGGATTTGATGATGCAAAGGGAGGGGGCTTTTTTGCCGCGTCCGGATAGCGCTGTGTGGGCAAACGAACGTCAGTATTTGAACGTTGACGGCAAATCTGCATTGACTGAGTTTGCCTCTGCACGCCTTGAAACTCTCAAAATATTGAAGGGATTGGATGAAAACATCTGGACGCGCAATGCCCGGCACGCGATTTTTGGTCCGACGAATTTTCTCGAAGTGATCAGTTTTATGGCGGATCATGATCGTTTACACATTCAGCAATCCTGGAAGACCATAAAAAGCGCATAGATATACCGCGTCGGATTCCCCTGGGGCGTGTTATAACAACCTGGAGTCTGAGAGTTTGTACACGATTGACCTTCATCGAATAAGGAGATTTTTGCATGAGCAGACGAGTGGTCGTCACAGGGATGGGATGTCTCAGCCCTGTGGGCAACAATATGAAAGAAACGTGGGAATCCATCCTGGCTGGCAAGTCTGGTGTAACAGGAATTACCCATTTTGACGCAAGTAAGCATAAGACCCGCTTTGCAGCCGAGGTCAAGGGTTTTGATCCGGTGGCTTTGTTTGGGGCGCGCGAAGCGCGTAAGATGGATCGTTTTACCCAGTTCATCATCGCGGCAGCGGCAGAGGCTCTCGAACAGGCGGGTTTGAAAATCGACGAATCGAATCGCGATCGGGTTGGGGTTGTGACTGGTACCGGGATCGGCGGGATTGGCACATTGCTGGAGCAGGTGGGCGTGCTGCACGAACGCGGACCCGAACGCGTCAGCCCATTCCTGGTCCCGATGATGATCGCCGATAGCGCGGCAGGCATGCTTGCCATACGGTGCGGCGCGCGGGGTCCCAACATGGCGATCTCCACCGCCTGCGCCTCTGGAAACAACGCGCTCGGCGAAGCGGCTGAGATGATCCGGCGCGATGCGGCGGACGTAATGATCGCAGGCGGCTCGGAAGCTGCGATCGTATCGGTTGCCATGGCTGGGTTGAATGTGATGACTGCGCTTTCCACTCGTAACGAGGACCCGCAGACTGCCTCCCGGCCCTTTGACAAAGACCGCGATGGCTTTGTGATGGGAGAGGGCGCCGGTATTTTGATCCTGGAATCGCTCGAACATGCCCAGGAGCGCGGCGTGCAGATTTTAGGTGAAATCTCTGGTTACGGCACAACCGATGATGCTCATCATATTTCCGCCCCAGCTGAGAACGGCGCGGGCGCGGCGATTTCCATGCAGCTGGCTTTGAAAGCCGCAGGCCTGACTGTCAGCGATATTGGATACATCAACGCACACGGCACTTCAACAGCTTTGAATGATAAAAGTGAGACAGGTGCGATCAAAACGGTTTTTGGCGAGCAGGCGTACAGCATTCCGATTTCTTCCACCAAGTCCATGACGGGCCATTTGCTCGGCGCGTCGGGAGCTCTAGAAGCAGTATTCTGTATCCTGGCGATCCGTGAGGGAATATTGCCCGCCACCATCAATTATCAGACGCCGGACCCGGAATGTGATCTAGATTACATCCCGAATCAGCCGCGCAAGGCTTCACCGAAACATGTGATGTCCAATTCTTTTGGATTTGGCGGCCATAACGCCACATTGATTTTCAGTCGTTTTGAAGGATAAATACTCAGACCTGACAGGCGTCGCCATGACCTGTCAGGTCTGGTCTATGTAGAGGAGCCAGTTATGCCATATGCACATATCACGGGCTGGGGAATGTCGGTGCCCGAGCAAGTTTTGACGAATGATGACATTTCCAAAATAGTGGACACGAACGACACCTGGATCCGGGAACGCACGGGTATTCAGGAACGACACATTGCACGTGCGGATCAATTCCCATCCACGCTTGGATACGAAGCGTCTGTCAAGGCTCTTAAAATTGCCAATCTCCACCCCCGGGATTTGGACCTGATCATCTGCTCCTCCTCCTCGCCGGAGTATATCTTTCCGGCAACTGCCTGTTTGATTCAGGACCAGCTGGGCGCAACAAAGGCTGGTGCATTCGACCTGCTAGCTGCGTGTACCGGCTTTATCTATGCATTAAATATGGGAGCACAGGCAATCCGTAGTGGTTCGGTCAAAAACGTACTGGTCATTGGAGCAGAGACGCTCTCACGCTTTCTAAATTGGAAAGACCGCAATACCTGTATCTTATTTGGCGACGGCGCGGGTGCATTTGTCCTGCAAGCCAGCGACCAGCCGGGTGGAGTACTTTCCGCGGTAATGCACTCTGACGGTTCAGGTGCTGATCTGTTGACGATTGCAGGGGGAGGCAGTCGCCATCCGTCCACGGAAGCCACAATCCAGGAGGGAAAACATTACGTCCAAATGGAAGGAAAGGAAGTCTTTCGCTTTGCCACGCGCGTCATGGCTTCGGCAACCCATGAGGTCCTTGCCTGTGCAGGGCTAACGCTCGATCAGATCCAGTGGATCGTGCCTCATCAAGCCAATATCCGCATCATCGAGGCGGCTGCGCGTGGGCTTAAGTTGCCGATGGACCGTTTTATTGTCAACCTTCAACACTATGGCAACACATCGACTGCCTCTGTTCCGATCGCCATGGTGGAGGCTTTGGAGAAAGGCCAGATCAAGCCCGGTGACAAGATTGTCATGATCGGCTTTGGGGGTGGCCTGACCTGGGGGGCCGTCGCCGCGGAGTGGACCGGTCCGATCCCGAGCAAGGGACATGTCCGTCCGGAACGCTACCGGCTGTTTGCACGCCTGCGCTCGCTTGTCCGCCGTGGCCTGCGCTTTATCGAGGGCTTACTCTACCGCCGCGAATTATAGTGTAGTCAATGGACCTCGATTGTGGTAGGATAGGAACGAGATCAAGTAAAGGAGTGTACGATGCTTGGATTACCACGTGGCGCTGAATGGATTATCATTCTGGTTATTGTCCTGCTGTTGTTTGGACCCGGGCGGATTGGAAAAATCTTTGGTGAACTTGGAAAAGGGATCAAAGCTTTCCGTGAGGGTGTAGGCAAAGACAAACCGGAAGACGAAGAATCGACAGACACGAACGGCAATATCGAACCAAAATAAACAAAAGGCTCTCGCAATCGAGAGCCTTTTGTATTCTCCGGTCCGGGGGTTAGTAGACGAATTCCTCGATATCCTTGTCCTTTAGCATCTTGCTCACAAATTTTTCATGACTCTTTGGCGCCCCAATGGTATGCCAGGTGCCGACAATGGTCGTTGCCACTTTGGATTGATGGTGCTCGAACACCTTTAACTCGCAAGCTTCGAGCACTTCAGTAATTTTGTCCACCTTCTCTGCATTGATTGTTGAGACCACAATCCTGTAGGAACGAGATTCGCGGATGTGATCGATCCAGATTTCCAGCCGTGGGAAGATCAACAAAACAATGATGACTGCCAGGGTTGAAATGACGACAAAGACCAGTTCCCCGGCGCCAATGCCCATTCCCAGCGCGGCAGAAAGCCAGATGGTGGCTGCCGTGGTCAGCCCGCCCACGCGCCCATGTTCCCGGATGATCGCCCCGGCACCCAAAAAGCCGATGCCGGTCACGATGTTCGCGGCAATGCGTGTCTGCGTATTACCGGGGTCCATCATCAGGGAAAAGATGGTGAATAATGTCGAGCCAACTGTGATCAGGATCAGGGTGCGAAACCCGGCTGCTTTATCTCGAAATTCACGTTCCGCCCCCAGAATACCGCCGATCAAGATAGCCATGCCCAATTTGATAATGTTCTCGGTGAGTGCGTCCATAGCAGGTATATTTTACAATAATCCCCGCAAATCGAGAATTGTATTAACGGGCAGCTTGCACACGAACCCCTCGCAAACATAGGCTGTTGTCTTGCCATCCCTGGCGGGGAAACCTCATATGCCATATGACCACTTTATTTGCCTACGCCGATTTCCCTTTGGGCTGTAACGCTACATCTACCCCCGGCAAAGCCAGTTGACGGAACATTTCATCCATTTCTTCAGGCGTATATGGCATCCCGGACTTTAGCCACCATTTCAGCAAGTTGAGAAAGGCTCCAGCCAGATAGGAAGACACGACCTTCAGAGGAATGGAAGGGTGTTTTTTGTCTTTTTTGCCAGATAGCAGACCCTGCTCGATGGTCCTACCCAATGCAGTTTGCATTGTTTCCCAGAGCCTTTCTGCAGTGGGGCCCCCTGCGATTGCCTGAAAATGCTTGTGGTCTTGTTGGATATGCTGAAACAGTTCCAGGCTCGGCACAATTGCCTGCCCGGTATGTTTCTCAGAGAGCTGCTGACTCATTCTTTCAAGCATCTGCTCCATCATGGCAGCATGTACGTCTTCTTTGTCGAAGTAGTGGGTGTAAAACGTAGTGCGCCCGATCCCCGCTCGATCCAGAATATCCTGAACAGTAATCGCCTCGTACCGTTTCTCCGAAAGGAGCTCCATCATGGCCGAACTCACCAGTTGGCGGGTACGCTGCGAACGTCGATCTTGCTTATCCTGCTTCACCGCAAACTCCTTCTTTACCGAACAATTTCGCTCCGATATTCGATAGCGAACTTTTTTGTTCGATTAGTTGTTGACGCTCAATAGCTTTCCATATATTATTTTACCATAAGAGAACATTTTGTTCGCTAGCGGACATAGTGTTTGCTGGCAGGGAATTAGAAGTTTGTTCTCCAAAGCGAAAGGAAACTATGAACACTGACCGATTACTTCAAAAGGAAATAAAGTCAGAACATCAGCAACAAGCTGGCGAATCCATCATTGATTTGCATCAGATGATGAAAACCTACGAGACTCCCTCCGGACCCTTCACCGCACTTAAAGATATCAACCTGCGAATTCTATCCGGCGAGTTTGTCGCGGTGGTTGGCAAATCCGGCAGTGGAAAAACGACCCTCCTAAACGTCCTGGCAGGCATCGATCGACCGACGAACGGGACAATCTCGATCAATGGAACGCGGGTCGATTCACTGTCGGAGTCGCAGCTCGCAGAATGGCGCGGGCGCACGATCGGACTTGTATTTCAGTTTTTCCAATTGCTGCCGACCCTGACGATCGCCGAGAACGTGATGCTCCCAATGGATTTTGTGGAAGCCATCCCAGCTGCCAAACGGCGAACCAGGGCTCTGGAACTTCTGGAGAGCGTTGGGATCGCGGATCAGGCCGATAAATTGCCGACTGCCCTATCGGGTGGGCAGCAACAACGCGCCGCGATTGCCCGTGCGCTCGCCAACGATCCGCCGATCCTGATGGCTGATGAGCCTACCGGGAATCTGGACGAGGCAACCAGAACCTCGGTCCTGGATCTGTTTGCCAAATTAAATGCCGACGGGCGGACGATTATTGTTGTCACTCATGAGCGCGATATCAGCAGCTACACTGATAGGCAGGTGACGCTGGTAGACGGACGCATCGTCCACGCTGCAAAAAGGTGATAGCACTATGACACCAATACTTTTTGTCAAACTCCTCCGCGATCTGCGCGGAACATGGGCGCGGATCGTGCTGATGGTCCTTGCCCTGAGCATTACCTTGGTAGTATTCAGCGCCGTGTTGTACATTTGGGGTATCTCCGCCCGGGAGATACCGCGTGACTACCTGAGCACGAATCCGGCGTCAGCAACCATTTCGATTGAAGAAGGTCCGGATATTGATCAGATGATGACCATAAGAGACGAAGCCCGCCAACAGCCGGGGATTATTGATGTAGCCCTGCGAACCCAATTCAAGGTCCTGATACAAGCTGAAGATGGCGCATGGAGTCCATATCCCCTCCAGATCTTTGTTTCCGCGTCTGACGACCCAATGCGGATGGAAGCCTTCAAGGTTGAGCGGGGTAGTTGGCCGCCTGCCGTCGGAGAGATCCTTGTCGATCGCTACTCGCTCGATCTGTTGAAGCTGGAAGTTGGAGAGACAATTGTCGTTCAGGCTCCCAATGGTAAACCGGCACCGCTTAGGATTAGTGGGGTGGTACACAACGCAGGCATAACCCCTGCATTCCAGGAACAAACAGGGCATGCCTATATGTCTGCTGACTCGCTGACAAGCCTGGACATGCCCATCCAGTTGAATGCGCTGAAGATCCAGGTTGCCGACCTGCCGGATCTAACTGTACCGAGCCGGGACCGGGAAGTCATTGTGGCTGCCGCCCGTGACTTGGCCGGTTGGCTGGGACGAAACTATGGACTGGCCGTCGACGAGATCCAGGTTCCGACGCCTTACACGCACCCTCACCAGGGGCAAATGGATTCCCTTATGCTGGGGCTGTTTGCCTTTGGCATGGCTGGCCTGCTGCTGAGTGCAATCCTTGTCGCCACCATGCTCAACGGGTTGTTTGCTCAGCAAATTCCCCAGATCGGGATCATGAAGGCCATTGGCGCGCGTTCCGGCCGGGTGCTGCAGCTGTACATGCTAATGACACTGACGATCGCCGCTGCATCTACGATCTTTGCGATCTTCCCTGGTATCTTATTTAGCCGCGCCCTAGCACCCGAAATTCTCACTTTGCTTGGCATCGCTGCGGAGAGCCTTACGGCTCCCTGGTGGATGTATGTGGTGGTTGTCGCCGCGGGCATCGGAATTCCTCTTCTGTTCGCGCTGGCGCCGCTGGTAAAGACAGGTCGCACAACAGTCCGTGAGGCGCTCGACTACCGCGGCGTTGACCGCCAGGGGGATAACGCGGCCCGTTTTGACGCCGGGCTTGGCCGGTTGCCCAGCCTTGACCGCACAGTGCTGATGGCGTTTCGTAATATCTTCCGTCGCCGGGCCCGGTTCCTGCTGTCCATCGGACTCCTGGCAAGCGCCGGGGCAGTGTTCATCGCCGGGGTATCGACCATGGCCAGCCTTCAGTCATTTTTGGATCGAGAAAAGGAACTACGCCGCTGGGATGTTGAAGTGCAACTTGCAGAACCGGATCAGGTTCCAGCAATTGCATTGGCAGACCTTGTGGCAGAAATACCCAACGTGACGCAGGTAGAGACTTGGAGCATCATACAAACGAGTGTTATCCCGTCTGGAGAGCAGTTCAGCGTCACTCGCACCTATCCTGACCAGGGACATGGCAGCATATCCGTGACTGTCGTTCCCCCGGATAGCTCGCTCGTGGATCCGCCGCCCATCCAGTCGGGGCGCTGGCTGCGCCCCGATGAGACAGGCGCCATCGTGATCAGCAACGCCAGACTCCCCGAAGAACTTGCCGGTGTTCACAGCGGTGACATCATTCAACTGGAAATTGGTGAGAGCCTTACCAGTTGGCAGGTCGTTGGCACTGCCGAACCTGTGGGCGGGCGCGGAGGTATCTTCATAACCCAAAAGGGTTTTGAGGCGGCTACAGACATGAGCCAGCCTAATTTATTGCGTATCGTGACCGATAACCACGATGAGCAGACCCGCGCAAGCGTCGCGCAAGCGGCCAATCGTGTCCTCACCGACGCAGGATACGCGGTGCGGACTGCGGAATCGGTTAGTCGTGCCCAGGCAGTCAGTGTGGGTCATATGCTCCCTCTCATCCTGGTCTTCCTGTCTCTCTCCATTGGTATAAGCGTGGTTGGATTCGCCGGGTTGGCATCGACGATGAGCACCAATGTGCTCGAGCGGACGCGCGAGTTCGGTGTGATGAGCGCCATTGGTGCGTCCGCCTCCAGGGTGCGCCGCCTCGTGCTCCTTGAAGGCATCTTTACCGCGGCGGTGAGCTGCGTGGTCGCGGTGATCCCGGCTCCACTCCTCACGGCGGCACTGATCGGCAATCTGTCTCTGCCCGTGGACACGCCTTTCCAGATCTCGGCATTGGGAGTCGTCGTTTGGATCATCCTGGTCGTACTTGGTGCAGTGTTGGCTACCCTGGCGGCTGCCTCTCAGGCCTCGCGGCTGACGGTGCGCGAAGCCCTCGCATATTTGTAAGTTGGAATAAAAAACCAAGGAGACAAATAAGATGAACAAGAATGTTGTTACTGTAATCATAGTGATCGTTGTTATTGCGTTGTGTTCCCTGGCAGTGATTTATTTTCCGAGCATAAGAGTGTTTATGCGGGGTCTGATGCATGGGGGATAAAAAAACCTCGACAACAGGACGATTGAGCGAAGCGCTCGTCTACTTGTGCGTCGGAATAACGAATACCAGGAGAGGTATAAAGTGAAAGTGAACCAGAAAGTCACTATAATAATCGTCGTGATTGTTGGGCTGGCGTTGATTGTGCTCGCAGCAGTCTACGCTCCAAGCCTTGGCGAGATTATGCGGCGGCTGCATTCGATTCCGCAGCACTGACAAGCCGGCCCATCTGGTCGAAGAACAAATACTCTGCAATGAGAGGTCAATATGCACACTCATGCCCATGACCACGAATCTCCGGCTCAAACGGAAGGACGTCTGATCCGTTGGGCATCCTTTTACGATGCTTTGGCGAACATCCTGACACTCGGTCAGGTGGGTCGTCTCCGCCAAATGACCGTAGATCATGCATTGCTTCAGCCCGGGGAGACACTGCTCGATGTAGGCTGTGGCACGGGCGGCGTGACCATCCCTGCCAAACTACGCGTTGGAGAACAGGGAAGCGCGGCAGGCATCGATCCCTCGCTGGAGATGATTGCTATCGCCCGCCGAAAAGCGCAACGCGCGGGCATTAAGATCGACTTTCGAATCGGTGTGATCGAGCTTCTGCCTTTTCCGGACGAGGTATTTGACGTGGTAACTGCCAGCCTGATGATACATCACCTGCCCGGGCATTTGCAGGTACAAGGACTGGCGGAAATTTGGCGCGTGCTCAAGCCGGGTGGACGGATCTTGGTCGCCGACATGACGCGTCCAGGCGCGTCTTCACATAAACGGTCTTTGATGACCTTCCCATTGCACCATAGGCGCGGGGCTCAATTTGATATCGAGGATTTGGCCAAACCCCTGGCGGATGCAAGATTTGAAAAGACTGAGCAGCCCGGCGCCTGCTTTCTGACCGTTGGGTTTTTGCGAGCAAAAAAGCCCGGCCCCTGACATATCCAAGTGTTCAACGGATTGGGTTGCCTATCAGCTGAACTTCCATTTCCTCGGGTGAATTCACGGGTTGCAGACACACGAATCCCTGGCAGACATAAGCGGTAGACTGGCTGTTGAGAAGCGGACGATCACTCAATAGGGCCGGTGTGCCCGACTCCGGTGGGTAGGCAGAAATTGCTGCCACCTGTCGGGGTCGGTAGTTTTTCCAGAGAGTCTTCAATAATGCTTGCGTCCCGGCATCCTCAGGACCACCGAGAATTGCCACTTCGCGAGTTGGCCCGACAGCAAAGTCGGCTGCCGCGAGCCATTGTGCAAAGGAAGTTGGATAACGCAAAAAGGCGTTCTGAATAGAAGCAAGCATATTTTCGGCGACACTGCGCCATTTGTCGCGATCCCCATAGGTTGCTAATTGCAGGAGAGCAGTGGCTGCGAGCGCATTCCCCGAAGGGGTAGCATTATCCTGAATATCCTTGGGGCGGACCAGCAACGCTTCATGATCGTCACGAGTGTCGAAAAAGCCTCCATCCGGATCAGCAAAATGTGCGACCATTTCGTCTGCAAGTATCAAAGCAGTTTTATACCATTCAGGACTGGCATCGGATTGATAGAGCGCCAGGAGTCCTACGACCAAGCCAGCGTAATCTTCCAGATAGGCGTTGTGTTTTGCCTGCCCATCGCGCCACGAACGCCATAAGCGATCGTTAACATATAAGTTATCCAGCAGGAAGCGAGCATTCCGAATCGCGGCATCCAAATAATCCTTCCTGCCCAGATAGCGACCTGCTTCAGCAAACGCCAGTAATGCCAGGGCATTCCACATTACCAGGACTTTATCATCCGTGCCGGGCCGGACGCGACCGTTTCTTGCTGCGAGCAGCTTCGAATGCGCCTCAGCTAATTTAGTATGCACCGTCTCAGGATCTAACTGAAAGCGCGCTGCCAGGGTCGAATCATCCAGGGCACGCTGTAAGATCGTTTTTCCCTCCCAGTTTCCCTGCGGAGTAATTCCATACGCCGTTTTGAAGAACTCGAAGTCCGAGCCAAGGACATTTTGAATCTCGTCTTGTGTCCAGACATAGAATTTTCCCTCTTCGCCTTCCGAATCAGCATCCAGGCTGCTGTAGAAGCCACCTTCAGGATGGGTCATTTCACGCAGGAGGAAGTCCAGCGTCTCTTCACACACCCAGCGATACTTCACATCACCCGTAACCAGATACCCATGTAGATAGACGGAGGCGAGTTGGGCATTGTCATATAACATTTTTTCGAAATGCGGCGTTCTCCAGAAGTTATCTACGCTGTAGCGTGCAAAACCGCCTCCCACCACGTCGTACATGCCGCCGCGCGCCATGGCATTCAGCACATGCAGAGATGCGTTCAGGATTTGTTCGCGTTGAGGCGAGTCCGTTAATGCACGCCGAAGTAAATATTCGATGGTCATTGACTGAGGGAATTTCGGCGCGGCGCCCCAGCCGCCGTACCCCCAATCGTAAGATTCCAGGATGGATTTGGTAGCTGCCTCCAGAGTTTCCGGGCTAAGACTATCCTCGGCTTGTCCGAACGTTTGAGGCTGGATGTGTTGAAGCACCTGGCTGCCGACGCGGTCCACTTCATCCCGTTCTTCGCGCCATACTTTTGCCAGACTCAGTAAGACTTCTTTGAATGCTGGCATGTTATAGCGCTGCACCGGAGGGAAGTACGTGCCTGCATAAAAGGGGCGCAGATCGGGGGTCAGGAACACAGACATCGGCCAGCCGCCCTGCCCGGTCATTGCAACCGTGGCTTGCATGTAAATGGCGTCGATGTCGGGACGTTCCTCGCGGTCCACTTTGATGCTGACGAAGTGTTCGTTCATGAGAGCGGCGATTGCTTCATCTTCGAAACTTTCTTCTCGCATTCGGTGACACCAGTGACATGCACTATAGCCAATACTGAGGAATATTGGCTTGTTTTCAGTTTTTGCTTTCGATAAAGCCTCTTCGCCCCACGGGTACCAGTTGACCGGATTATTAGCATGTTGAATTAAATACGGGGAATTCTCATTACTCAATTGATTTGCCATTATCACCTCTAATACTCTTGTAATGGACCTGTCAGGTCTTTCTCTACATTTCAACAGGACTTTGCTGGCGATTATAGTCCAAGCTGGTGAAGGTTTATGTCACGATTTGTGGTTAACCTGACAAGTCTCACCATATCGTCAGCCAATCAAGGCACGTGCGCGGAGAATTGCGAGAGTCGGAAAAGGTCGCTCAACATGACTCACCCTGAAATTTCTTTTTAAATACGGATGAAGCCACACTGTCTTAGCCGCGCATGACGCGAATTCACACGAATTTTTGAATCGTTCGCGAAATTCGCGGCTGAGGTTTGAAGAGAGCGATGCCGGACTTCTTTCCAGGGGAGAGGGTATAATGATCCTGTCGGAATGAGCCAATTCATTAGAGGTGATGGGGTGATGACGGTGACCAAGCAAAGATGATGTCAACTTCCCTCCTTTCCACCAAGCTTCATATTCCACACACACGCGTACATGCGGTTTCACGACCGCGTCTGACCGAAAAACTGCTGGCGGGCGTCAAACGTCCGGGTAGCTTTGTCCTGCTCTCCGGACCCGCCGGCTTCGGGAAAACCACCCTGCTGGGCGAATTTGCAGCTGAACTTCAGCAACCGCTGGCATGGGTCTCTCTGGATGAGGCGGACAACGATCCCATCCGTTTCTGGACGTATCTGCTGACCGCCTGCCAATCCATCCGGCCCGAAATTGGCGAATCCGGCCTGGCGCTGCTGCAGACGCCTCAGCCGCTGCCGGAGGAAACCCTTCCCACCATCCTGATCAATGACCTGGTCAGGCTGGACGCTGAACTGGTGATCGTTCTGGATGACTACCATACCATCCAAAACCAGACGATCCATTCCGCTCTCGCCTTCCTGCTCGATCATCTCCCCGACAGGCTGCATCTCCTGGTCTCCACGCGCATCGATCCGCCCTGGCCGCTGGCTCGTTTTCGCGCCCGTGACCAACTGGTCGAGATCCGTGCGGCGGACCTGCGTTTTCGGACCGACGAAGCAGCCGCATTTCTCAACGAGGTCATGGGGTTGGATCTCAGCGCCGAGAATGTGACGGCTCTGGAAGCACGCACCGAAGGCTGGATCGCCAGTCTGCAGCTGGCGGCGATCTCGATGAAAGGGCGCAGTGATGTCACGGGCTTCATCGAAGCGTTTACGGGCAGCCACGTCTATGTGGCAGAATACCTGATCGAGGAAGTGCTGGGACGCCAGTCAGAGGGAATAAAAACCTTCCTGATGCAGACGTCCATCCTCGGGCGCTTGAACGCGGGCTTGTGCGAGGCTGTGACCGGGCATGCGGCAAGTCAAGCTCTGCTGAGGGATCTATATCAGGCGAACCTTTTCCTGATCCCTCTGGACGATGAGGGGCAGTGGTATCGCTATCATCAACTGTTCGCGGACCTGCTCAAGGCACGCCTCCAGCAGACGCTCT
>Ga0105104_10002172_pt1 | contig 14454 bp, 14 predicted proteins | sample PPLLaktember2015_3_FD_87034 | JGI IMG/M metagenome (GOLD analysis project Ga0105104, IMG submission 87034) | Freshwater sediment microbial communities from Prairie Pothole Lake near Jamestown, North Dakota, USA - PPLs Lake P7 Core (6) Depth... | ecosystem: Environmental > Aquatic > Freshwater >... | reverse complement strand
AGTAGCGGGGGCAGGACTTGAACCTGCGACCTTCGGGTTATGAGCCCGACGAGCTGCCACTGCTCCACCCCGCATCGCTTAGTTGAGCCCGCCGATAGTACCATACCTGTAGCAGGGATGTCAAGCATCCTGTGTTAACTTTATGTAATAGCCCTTTGGTACATACTCCCTGATTTTCATCTTGATAATATTTCGAGTTTGTAGTTTAATCAGCGCTACCTTAAAAATTTCAATCGCCTTGCAAGGAAACTTTTGTTAAGATTTAAGGTATAATGATTTTGCAGCGGCGATATCAAAACATCCTCTGGACTTATCTTTACAAAAATGAAAAAAACCACGCTCTTGGTCATCGAAGGACGACATGCAGAAATCCCTTCTTTTGCGAATGACTTGCAAAAGAAGGGATTTGATGTTGTTTCCGTTCAAAATGGCAGTGAGGCTGTTTCAAAACTAAAACAGACCAATCCAAGCCTGGTGGTTGTCAACGCCGCCTCGTTGAGAAGCACGGGCATCCGCATCTGTCTTTCCCTGCGTAAGAAGGATGCGAAGATCCCGATCATATTGATTGTGGAAAATGAGAAGCCGATTGACAAGGATTTGGCCGATTCTGTTCTGGTCCTGCCTTTTACCGTGCAAAAGCTGGTCAACCGCACAAAGGCACTGATGCCGGGTGACGGCAATAATATCCTCAGCGTGGGTCCCATCCGCCTGGACCTTGAAAATCGGCGGGTCCGCAGTCTGGGCAAGAACACCAAGCTCACACCGCGTTTGATTACACTACTGCAAATATTGATGGATAAGCATGGGGAAGTGGTGGAACGCGACTCGCTCTTCAAGAAAGCCTGGGAAACCAATTATACGGGCGATACGCGCACACTCGACGTTCACATTTCGTGGCTGAGGCGCGCCATCGAGCTCGACCCTAACAACCCGAAATTCCTCAAGACCATTCGCGGCGTGGGATATCGCCTAGACGTCTAGCCTAAGGCGACCTAGCGGTCGCCTTTTTATTTGTCGGATTTGATATAATCCCCGAACGTAAGTTCTAATGAAAATCCAGTAAAAACAGAAGCCACGATGAACCGTATCTATCTCGGAGACAATCTTCCAATACTTAAGAGCCTACCTGATGAATCAGTGGACTTGATCTATATTGACCCTCCGTTTAATACAGGAAAAACTCAGAAACATACGAGAATTAGGACTGTAAAGTCGGAAAATGGCTCACGAAGGGGCTTTCAAGGGAACACATATGATACGGTTGAAGTGGGTACAAAAGCGTATCAAGATTCTTTCGATTTCTTGGACCATGGTCCTTTCAATCCAGATGCAGAAAAGGCGTATCAAACTTTATCACCCGAAGGCAGTTTCTATTATATAGAAACATTTCTTAGACCGAGGATTAAGGAGGCTTATCGCCTCCTAAAATCTCACGGCAGTTTATATTTCCACATTGATTATCGCGAAGTACATTACTGCAAAATATTGCTCGATGAGATATTTGGCAGAGAGTCATTCTTGAATGAAATTATTTGGGCTTACGACTATGGTGGTCGAGCAAGATCAAAATGGCCCGCAAAACATGACAATATCCTTTTCTATGTAAAAAACCCAAAAAACTATATTTTCAATGTAGGAGAGATCGATAGAGAGCCATATATGGCCCCAGGTTTAGTTGGTCCTGAAAAAGCAAAAGCAGGGAAACTACCCACAGATGTTTGGTGGCCGGGTTACGTAGGCGCAAAGATTACTAAAGAGTCTTCACTTTGGTACTTAAGAGGGCAACAAGCTACATGGTGGCAAACTATCGTGCCTACAAATAGTAAGGAACGGATGGGATATCCCACTCAAAAACCGCGGAAATTATTAGATAGGATAATTAAAGCTTCATCAATGATGGGAGGTTTGGTTTTAGATTTCTTTGCAGGTAGTGGGACAACAGGTGAAAGCTGTCTTGAATTGGGAAGAAATTTTATCCTGGTTGATAGCAATAAAGCCGCAATGGAAGTCATGGCGCAACGATTTTCAGGAATCAAAGAAATTGAATGGAACAATTTTGATCCAAGCACCTACCAACAAAAAAAATCTCCATACACACCAAAGCAAAAAGTCGATGTACCCGCACTAGATAAAGACTTCATTTTGCTCGCTGCAACTGCCAGTTATCTACACGAAGAACTTGAAGACGAAAATGATCCTTGGGAAAATAGTCCGTTTGAATGGATTCTGCAGTTACCAGCAAGAAAAAAAGGGAAACTTGCACGGCAGCTAGTGGCTTCTTGGCTCGCAACTAAAGGAATTTCGTGTGAGTTGTCTGGTGATTCTAGTGAAACCCTCAAAATAAATGACTCTCGGTTTGCAATAAAATTCTCGAGTATTTGGGCTAAAGGTTTCTATAGGTTTCAACAGATTAGGGCTGAAGGTTATGACTATATAATCTGCCTAGGAATTTCTCCTTATAAAGTCCATTGCTGGGTTTTCGATAGAAGGTATGCTATAAAGAACGCAAGAAAACAACATGAGACAGAGTATTGGATAACTATTGATCCTGAGCAACCTAAAGACTGGATGAAAGAATATGGTGGTACACTGGACCAGGCATATCGTAACCTGAAAATCTTAATCAAAAAACATTGAAGCTGATCTATGATTGAAAAAACAATCTCTCCAGAATTTGAACTCCTTGCATCCGCGGCGAATTTTATAAAACCAGAGTTTAAAAAAGATGAATCCATTTGGGCACAAAGCCCATTCGAGTGGATTTTGACCCTGCCTTCAGCTTCTAAAGGAAAACTCGGGAAGCGACTGGTTTATCAGTGGTGTGCCATAAAAGGCTTGTCCATAGGTAGCTCCCCAGACTCACAAGCAGATATGATGATCAACGGCCATAGAGTGGAGATCAAGTTTTCTACCCTTTGGGAAACCAATATTTATAAGTTTCAACAACTACGTGATCAAAATTATGAATACGCTGTATGCTTAGGAATCTCCCCATTAGAAGCGCACTGTTGGGTAATTAGTAAGAAGATTTTGAAACAGTATGTTATAGGTCACTTAGGACAACACACCGGTTCCACGGGTTTAGAAACAGCTTGGTTCGCTGTAGACCCTCAATCTCCGCCCGATTGGCTGATGCCGTTTGGCGGCACACTCGAACAAGCTTACAAAGTATTAAAAAGCCTCAGTTGCAAAAAATAAGAACTGCCCGAAAATAATTCGGGCAGTTCTTATTTTAGTAATAGGTTTGCACAAGCGTACCGAAACCGCGATTGACAGTTTTACCAATTTCATGTTTTGGAAGTGCCCATCGGAACAACCATTTGGCTTCCTCTGTACGCATATTGATGCAACCACGGCTCATTGGTACACCAAAATTCTCATGCCAGTAGGTGCCATGAAACGCATGCCCCTGGGTTGTGAAGAAAAGTGTCCAGGGAACGCCCGGAAGTTCATAATCATCCGGACCTGCGCCAAGATCGCCATTCCCCATGTGCTTGGCAGGCATCTTATCAAGGATACGGTACTCTCCCTCGGGCGTTTTGGTCGAGAGACCGTCTGCCCCACGGGGACCATTCAGCAAGCCGGAAGCGATCTTCGTTTTTAGCATCTGCTTGTCAAGCTCATAAGCAGTCAATGTCTGCGTAGTAAGATTGACTTCGATGAGCTTCTTTTCAAGCGGGACTTCAGGGGTGATGGGAGTAAGTTCTTCAGCTGGAACAACTCTCACATGCAGAGGATTTACATAGTAATAGGGAGGTCCGGTCAAGTCATCATAGATGTGATACCAGGGTTCGCCGGTAGGACCTGCTTCAATTGCCTGAGCCCAGTGAACTGACCCATAATAGAGCCGGAAACCCAGCTTTTGCCAGCCATAGGCTTTGCTGGTACGCCATGTTTCGGTAAATGGAACAGTCACTTCGACCAGACGACGGTAACCTTCCTTGATATCAAGGGATGGCAAAGTCTCATTATAGAGAACTTTCACTCGCTGAAGGCGCGCCCGATGAATAAATCCACCCCACACACGATACCAGACCGGGTTATGAGCAGGTTCATCAACCGTCACTTCGTCATAAACATGAAGCAATTCATCGCGCAGCCATGTGGAAACAATAGAGCTTTTGTCACTGGGTCTGCTGTAAACACTCACAGAGTCGGTCGCTACGCGCACAATATTACTGTCATCAAATCCACTGAATTTTTGCAGGGAAGATGAAAACGCCAGAGTACCAAGGCTCAAACCGCCAAGTTTAAGAAAATCGCGTCGAGAAAGATTAGGCATGGTGTGAAAATTGTAATCGAAAACAGAGGGTTTTTATTAATACTCTCATTATGATTTTATCTGGCAGGCTACAATCTGCGCTGGAGAGCGCTTTTTACACACCAGGGAGATTTAACACAACTACCCTCCAGCGTATGGAGGGCAGTTGATAACGGGATCAATTGTCGGCTGAGATCTAGACCGCCTCAGGAACCATCCCCTGAAATTTGATCTCGATCGCCATCGTATGGGCGCAGCGTTTATGGGTAATGAAGAATTCGCAGTCACAAGTGAACGTACCATTATCAAAGGTCACATGGTGATTATTATTATCACCATGAAAAGTCACATCAAATTTGTTGAATAGGAAACGATTTTGCTCCTCTGCATAGCGTTTTGCCTTTTCTCTCTTTCCAATCATTCCGTAGTCCATCGTTTTATCTCCTTTCAGGGTTGGAAAATAAAAAGCACGCGAAGAGGCGCGTGCTTGTGGATTAAGTAACTTCCTTGTAGTTAACTACTCGCATAGGACTTTTTCCTGAATGATTTCAGTATATTCCCAATCGAAGTGCAAGTCAACACCTTTCGGTAAATCGTACGGAAATCGTAAGGTTCATTTAATCCGCAGCACTGCTGCGCTTGTCTGCGGGTGCGGATAGCAGATTTGGCTCATCTCCATTGTAACGGGAGAGAGACGGCCAAATCGCAGTAATTAACCAGACTCCAAGGATCGTTCCCACCCCACCCGTGATAATGGCAAACGGAACACCGAAAAACTGAGCCACGGCGCCGGCTTCAATTTCACCCAACTGGGGTCCTCCCATAAAGAAGATCTGGTTGATACTCGTCATCCGACCCCGCAGGTGATCCGGGGTATTCAATTGTCTAATCGTATTCCGGATGATGGTACTCATGGAATCGGCTGCACCGCACAGCGCCAGGGCAAGGAAAATCACGGAATACAGCCGTGAAACTCCGAACAGGATTGTCGCAAAACCAAACAGCACAACCGAACCCAATAGAATTGAACCCTGGCGGGGAATATGCTTATATTGCGATACAACAAATCCGCCAAGCACCGCACCAGTCGATTGTGCAGCCGCCAGCCAGCCATAAGCAACTTCTCCTACATGGATAACATTCTGCGCAAAGTACGGAAGAAGTGTGTTGGCAGATGAGAAGAAGGTTGCGACAAAATCGAGCATCATCGTCGAGAGGATTAATGGCTGATGCCGTATGAAATGCACTCCATCCCGAATGTCGAGCAGAGCAGCTTGCAAACCTTTTTGGATGATTGGCTGGGATTGAGGCACGCGACCCATAAGGACCAGCGCAAGGATGACCGCGAGAAATGTAAAAGCATTGATCAGATAAACATATTCCTGTCCCAAATAACCGATGACAAAACCGCTCAACGCGGGACCGACAATTGCTCCCGTGTTAAAAGCGATGGACTGCAGCGAGAACGCACCCGGCAAAATATCGCGCGGCAGAAGGTTGGGAACCAGCGACTGACGTGCAGGCAGATCAAATGCCATCGCAGATGCCTGGATGGCGGTTAATACATAGATATGCCACAATTGGATCGTATGTGTGAGAGTCAATATGCCAAGGATCACGGCAACCAGCATGGCAGTGGTTTGTGTAATAAACAGAACTGTTCTTCGGTTATAACGATCTGCGACCAATCCGCCTGCCAGGGAAAAAGCCAAAACGGCTGCAAAGCGCACGCCACCCACAATGCTCACTGCAATCGGATCACTGCTCAACTGGCTGATATGCCAGAATAATGCCCATTGCTGCATTTGTGAGCCGATCATGGAAATGATCAGTCCACTCCATAACAAAGCAAAACTTCGATATCTTAGAGCTGGAGGAACATGAAGCATTCTGTTTCAGAATCCCTTTCCATCAAAAACAAAAAGCAGAAGGCTCAAGGGCTCCTCCTGCTATCGAATTCTATCTACGCGGGGATCTACGTACCCCAGTCTCTTAGATAGAGAAAATCATATCCGATCGTGCGGTTGCTCAATTTGGCTACAGGTGGAAGCATGCGCTTGAACTGGCTGCGCCGGGTGCGACCAAGCACACCATCGACAAAACTTTTATCGAAGCCTTCCTCCACACATTCCTGCGGACTGTAACGTTGATCGACAAGCAGGAAAAGCAATCTATCTGCCTCTTCGTATGTGAAGCCAAGCTCACCTTCGTCGGTCTGGCCCATCCATAGATCTGCAGAGGGTGGCTTATCCACGAGCACAGATGGTATTCCCATCGCACGCGAAAGCTGGCGAACCTGCGTTTTGTACAGATCGCCCAGCGGATTTATCGCGGATGCCATGTCACCCCACAAGGTGCTGTAGCCAAGCAATATTTCAGTCTTGTTACTCGTCCCGATCACCAAGCCTCGAAACGCTTCGGAGCGATCATAGAGAACGACCATCCTCTCACGCGCCATGATATTCCCTTTGCGCTGCTTGGTGATTTGCGGGTCATAACGCAACAGCGGCTCGACCATTTCGGTGATCTCAATTGTCTCGCTGGGAGTCCCATACCTATCGATGAGCATTTGCGCGTGTTCCAGTGAGTCTGCAGAGGATGATTTATAGGGCAGTCTCACAGCCAGCACATTCTCAGCTCCCAAAGCCTCGACCGCGAGAACAAATGACAGTGCCGAGTCAATCCCGCCAGAGAGACCGATTACTGCGCGCGAAAAACCGACCCGCGTCAGTTCGCTCTTGATAAAACCCGTCAGAATCCTCCGGGCAACATCGGTGTTGATGGTAAGGTCGAGCATATTCTATTTCTGCAATATCCTTTGTAATTCCGACATCGTCAAATGGGTACGTTCGTCGCGTAACAAGGGGAGTCTTGCCCGTGTACGACGCAGTTGGTTCAAATCAAGCTGGACACACGTCAGAGCTTCATCAAAATATGGACCCTGTACCAGAAGCTCTCCATTTGGGTCATTGACCGTCGCCCCGCCCCAGAAGACCAGACCATCTTCGTAACCGACGCGGTTGCAATGTGCCACGAAGGTTGTGAACATACTGGCATACGCCTTGCTCACACGTTCCACCCAACGCGCGGATTCGATCTTTTCATGGTCCGTTACTCCCCGGCCCGGGGACGCGGATGAGAATAGCATAATATCTGCACCGTCGAGCCAGAGCAGGTATGGAGGCGAGGCATGCCAGAAGTCTTCGCAGATCAACAAACCGGCTCGTCCAAACCGGGTATCAAATGAGCGGACGGTATCTCCCCAGGCAAAGAAGCGCCCTTCATCGAACAATCCATAAGTCGGCAGGTAGACTTTGTGATGGACATGGAGAACACGTCCACCCGAGAGGTATGTGGAGGCAATATAGAAGCGATGGCGAAAATCTTCATCAACGAAGCCGACCACAATGTCCAGGTTTTGACTTGCATCGAGCAGGTGTTTGAAGATAGGGTCATCTTCCCGCGGCCGATGAGCCACCGAGGCGACGAGATCCTGTACAACATATCCCGTCAGCGAGAGTTCCGGGAAAACTATAAGATCGACTTTTTCTTTCCTGGCTTGTTTAATATATTCCAAATGCTTTTCGAGGTTGGCTTCGACATCCCCCAGCTTTGGGGCGATCTGTGCGAGGGCAAGGTTCATTTTCATCAGCCGAATCTTACCACTAAATAAAAAACCTCAAAGGGTCTGGGCCCTTTGAGGTTGATTAAGTTGACTGCTCAACCTTCCAGTAATTTCTTCATGTTATCGAGAACCGTTTTCCAATTTTGCTCGGAATGTTCCTTCTCTTCTTCAGTGGAATTATTATCCTGAGTAATCACAACCTCGGTGCTGTTTCCCTGGTCTGACAAGGTATATGTGACCGTATGATAGTTTTCGGGTTTGTCTGGAACACCTGAAAGTGGAGACCAGTGCGTACTCATCAGCATCTTTTCCGGTTCGATCTTGATAACTTCGCCTTTGTCCTCGAAAGCTTTTCCTTCCCACTCACCTCTGTATATGATGGGACTGCCCACCATCCAATCGCTGATTACTTCGGTGTTGAAGAGATACTGCTTGATGATTTCAGGGTTGATCAAAGCCTGCCAAACCTTCGATACCGGAGCACGGATCGTGGTGGTTGCTCTAGCTGTAAATTTGTTATTCATATAAAACTCCTAATGTTCACGTTTCCTTAACGAGATTCCCTCCTTAGTTGTTATGGCAAGTCTCTCGGTATAAACGAAAACGCGCCCTTCTGGACGCGCTTTGCTCTGGCGGGGAGGGAGGGATTCGAACCCTCGGTGGACCGAAGCCCACAACGGTTTTCGAGACCGTCCCATTCAACCACTCTGGCACCTCCCCAATTACTATTTACGATTTACGAATAACGATTTGCGATTTTGGTTAATCGTCAATCGCAAATCACCGGGCGGCGGAATTATAACCGAGATTTTTCCGCTTCAACTACAACTCCACACTCGAATGCAGTTCGGGATAATACACTTCCCGCATGTTTTTATCCACCAGTTTTTGGGTCAGCATCGCAGCGGGCATTTCTTCCCCGTGGACAAGGAAAACCTTCTTCACAGTGCCTTTGGTATTCACGGCATACTTCGTCAACAAATCCTGCCCTGCATGACCGGACAAGCCGCCGATGGTTGCAATCTCAGCTTTGACCGTATACGGCTCCCCGAAGATTTTGATCTGCTTCTCACGATCGGCAAGGCGGCGGCCAAGTGTGTGCGGAGCCTGCCATGAAACGATACAGACAGTATTCAAAGGATTCTCAATATTGTTCTTTAAGTGATGCAAAATCCTGCCCGTTTCTGCCATGCCCGAAGCAGAGATGATGATCATCGGATCTTTGCGTAGATTCAAGGCTTTCGATTCTTCAACCGACTGCACATAGGTCAACATCTTGAAATCCAATGCGGGATGGCGTGCCTGCTGAACGAACCAGCGTGTCTCGGCATCGAAACATTCAGGATGCTTGGTGAATACCATCGAGGCATTGACTGCCAGTGGGCTGTCGACAAAGACCGGCACCGGCGAAACATCGTTCGCATACATCATCATATTGAGGTTATAGACCAGCTCCTGCGTTCGTCCCACCGCAAAGGCAGGAATGATCACCTTGCCGCCGCGCTTGATCGTGCGGGAGACAATCTGCTGAAACTCGTCGAACGCTCGGGAAGGGTCGTTATGCGGTTTATCGCCATAGGTACATTCCATTAAGAGATAATCAACATCCGTGGGGAGAACAGGGTCGCGCAGCAACGGCAATTTGTACCGCCCGATGTCGCCCGAAAACCATAACCGTATTTTGCGTCCCTTTTCTTCGATCTCCAGGGAGATCGCGGCAGAGCCGAGAATATGTCCCGCCTCGATAAAACGGGCAATCACGCCAGGCATCGGTTCGAACGCTTCACCATACTCTACATTGCAAAACAGGGCTGCGGCATGTTCCGCATCTGCTTCGGTATAAAGCGGCTCGATCAACTCTTCGCCGCGCGCCAGGCGCTTCTTATTGACAAATTCTGCGTCCGATTCCTGGATGCGCCCGGAATCCGCCAACATGATCGTTGCGAGATCAACTGTTGCACGCACTGCATAGATCGGTCCTTCGTATCCGTCCTGGACAAGGTTGGGCAAATTACCACAGTGATCGATATGCGCGTGTGAAAGAAGAACGGCGTCCACGCTGCGCGGATCATAGGCAAAGGTAAGATTCCGGGCATAGCTTTCGCTGCGGCGACCCTGATACAAACCGCAGTCAAGAAGGAGACGATGACCGTTGATCTCCAGCAGATGCTGACTCCCGGTCACAGTTCGCGCCGCGCCGTGAAAATTGATCCGCATTTTATGCTCCTACCAGGCGATAAATCTGCTCGCCGTATTTTTCAAATCGCGTTGGCGATCCATTCATGATGGACGCCAACTCAGGCATACTTTTTGGTGGATGTTCAGCAAGCTTGTTCAAATATATTTTGGGCAGGATGATATCTGACTCGACGCCTATTTCCTCGGCGACTTTCTTTCTCCAATCCTTGAGCTTTTGCAGCCGCTTGACCATCGCCTCATTCGGACGTCTGGTCTGCTCCCGTTCAACGAGCGGAGCCACCGTCCCGCGCTTGACCGCCTCGAGGATCTCGCTCCCCCATAAGCGGATCTGCCTGGGACTTAATCCAAGCGCTGCCAGGTCAACATCCTTCTCGGGCAGGTTGCGGACAATGTCAAGCAGCAGAATATCGGAGACCACTTTGAACACGGGTCGGTTCATTCGCTCAGCAATCCGGTCACGTGAAATACACAGTTCGCTCAATATGGTTAGCTCACGTGGGGAAATATCCTTGCGCGTGCTAAAGCGTTTCCATGAACTTCCATTGACCTTCTCAGCGGGAAGATCCACGTCACAGGCGCGGACAAAATCTTCCTGCGCGATCTGTAGGCGTTCCTTCTCCTTCAGTTCTCCTGCCAATATGTTCCGCAAGTCAAACAAAAAATGTGTGTCGAGGCGTGCGTAGTCCAATTGGGCAGGAGTCAGGGGGCGCATTGCCCAGTCCGCTTTTTGGTGGCGTTTGTCTATCTCGAACTGAAACTTGTCTGCCAACAGGTTGTCCAATCCCACAAACGGATAACCCAATACGCGCGCTGCATGCATCGTATCGAACAGGTTCGAAAACTGATAGTCAAAATCACGCCGCAGACAGATCAGATCATATTCAGCAGCATGGAATATTTTTTCGATTTTAGGGTCACTGAACAGGGGCGCGAGCGAACTTAAATCTTCAAGCGCCAGCGGATCGACAACATAATCCGTTTTGGGAGTCGAGAACTGGATCAGGCACACCTGTTCCCGATATGCATGCAAACTATTTGATTCTGTGTCCACCGCAATGCGGGTCTGTACCGTCAGATCCGCCACCATTTGCATTAAGATGTCTGCTTTGTCCACCCAGACGGGTGGTTGAAGAACTTGATTCATCATTGGCTTGCATTATATCCCACCTAAAGATGACAGTCACTCACCCATTATGTAATATTTTCTCCATGACCAATCCATCTTCACCATCGTTGTAATACTTTTTCCAAATATCAACGGAGCGATATCCTTCCTGTTCATATAGTGAGATCGCGCCCTGATTGGACATGCGCACTGTCAATTTCATACGAGGCAAATTCGTCTTTTCCTCACAAGCATGCAAAAGGGCGCGACCGATGCCGCGTCGCTGGAAGCGTGGATCAACCCCGATGGTGGCGATCCAGGTCGCCCGTTGGGAGGGACGCGGGTCTCCTGCAACAAATCCGATCATCTCATCCCTCTCCACAGCTTTCAGTTTGATCACATCGGGCCATGTTAATACGGCGATCAGATCCAGCAAGGGCCAGGCATCCTTCTCGAAGCAGGCTATTTCAAGCCGGCGCAACGCTCCGAGGTCACGGAGACTTGCATTTTGAATTTCCATCAACAGCGATTGTATCAATAAAAAAGTAGGAAATGGAGTGAACTCCACTTCCTACCAGTCTATTTGTGTACCTGTTTACGTGTTTACTTCTTCCCATCCCCGCCAAGGAAATTGCTCAACATGCTTGTAAATTCCATTGGGAAGATATATTTCGTGGATGGGCTTGCGCCGATGGTCTTGAGCGTTTCGAAGTATTGCAGCGTCATGGTCTTCTGATCGACCGCCTTGGCTGCATTAAAGATGGTCTCAAGAGCCTGGGCAAAACCCTCCGCCTTCAGAAGCTGAGATTGGCGTTCACCCTCTGCTTGAAGAATGGCAGACTGCTTCTGACCTTCGGCACGCAAAATATTGGATTGCTTCTCGCCTTCAGCCACATTGATCGCGGCTTCGCGCGTACCCGTGGATTCGGTCACAACCGCGCGGCGGATGCGTTCGGCGGACATCTGCCGGTTCATGGCATCCTGAACTTCACGCGGCGGGATGATCTCACGGATTTCCACGTTGGTCACTTTCACGCCCCAGCGCTCCGTGACTTCATCCAAACGGGTGCGAAGCATGTTGTTGATGTGTTCACGTTCTGAAAGTACATCATCCAACGGGATACCACCGATCACAGCGCGCAATGTCGTTGCTGCGATGCCTGCCGCCGCCGATTCGAAGTTGCCCACTTGCAGGACAGACTCAGCCGGGTCGAGGACTTTGTAGTACCAGAGGAAGTCAATCGAGATCGGCGCGTTATCCTTTGTGATCGAAGTTTGGTGAGGCACCTCACGCACCTGCTCGCGCAAATCCACTTTCACCGCACGATCTATGACCGGGAAAAGCAAAACAAGACCCGGACCTTTCGCTCCGATACTGCGACCCAATCGAAAAACGACCAGACGCTGGTATTCAGGAACGATGCGAATGGCATTGGCTAGAAAGATGAAGCCAATAACCAGAATCGCGCCAAAAATACAAATTGCACTTCCACCGAGAAATTCAGGCATGTTATTCTCCTTTTACTGATGAATGGGTCTTAGCCATTTTTCTCAACGATCAAAATAAATCCTTCCCGCCGGACAACACGGATCGAACTGCCTGCCGGAATGGGCTCTTCACTGCGCGCCGACCACAACTCTCCATTGACCTGCACGCTCCCCTCTTCATTGACTCTCGTCCGGGCTTCCCCAATTTGACCCACCAACTCTGTCAGATCATGGGAAGGTCTAATGCTCCTTGCTTCAGCCGATTTTCGCACCGCGAACCATAAAAGAATCGCCACCGATCCTGATCCCAAAATTGCCACCAGAGGATTGACCATCGGTTGCTCTTCCGTACGCGGGAAAATGAATACCGATCCAACAATGAGCAGCACAATAGCAAGAGCCAGATACAGCTCACGTTTAGGTTTTTGCATGGCATACATAAAGGGAAGGATGCTCAGCCCCAGAAGAACCAATGCCCACCAATTGAAGGACAGGCGATAGATCGCGTACCCCGCCAGTGCGATACAGAAAAATGCGCCAATTTCGAACAATCCGGTTCCCGGGCTTGCCAGCGCCATCATCGCCAGAAGAACCGCCCCAAGCAGGATGAGATATGCAATGTTGGGGTCAAGTAGGAAGTCCATAACTCCTCCAATTCATTATACAACAAGACAACTTGTTTTTATTCCATTGTTAACTACGAGATTCGTCATATCCAGGTTGTGAGAGTAATTGCATGACGAGGCTTTATAATAGGCGCGATACCCCCTCCCTGCCTCCCAAATTCCATGCCAAAATCTTAGTTGGCAACTTTAATTTCTGTATGGAATTTGGCGGAGGTGCCCGCAGGGCGGAGGGGTGGGCAGGAGCATCAATGAACTTTCAACGAATTTGTATTCTTGGTTTGGGATATATTGGACTTCCGACCGCCGCGACCTTTGCAACACATGGAGTGAGAGTCACTGGCGTGGATATCAATCCACTTGTGATCGAAACACTGCGCAGTGGAAAAATACACATCCACGAGCCGGGCTTGCGGACCGTGGTCGAATCTGCGCTGGCTTCAGGCAACCTAACCGTTGCCTCCGAACCGGAAGAAGCCGACGCATTTTTGATCGCCGTCCCAACTCCCTTTTATCATGATACGTATGGGGAATATGAGGGCAGAAAATTCAGGCTGGCTGATATGCGCGCGGTGACATCTGCAGCGGAAGCGATCGTGCCGTACCTGCGTAAAGGAAATCTGGTAATCCTCGAATCGACATCGCCGCCTCGCACCACGGTTGATCTGGTTGCCCTGATTTTGGAAAAGTCCGGACTCAAAGCCGGTTCTGACTTCTTTCTGTGCTATTCGCCCGAACGCGTGTTACCCGGACAAATCCTCCAGGAGCTGATCGAAAATGCCCGCGTCGTTGGTGGCATCACACCTGAATCCGCCGCAGCTGGACGTGATCTCTACGCGACATTTGTGAAAGGCAGGATCATCGAAACAGATGCGACGACAGCGGAGATGGTCAAATTGATGGAAAACACCACCCGCGATGTGAACATTGCCATTGCGAACGAATTCTCGCGTCTCGCTGAAAAATTTGGTGTGGATGTTTGGGAAGCCATCCGCCTTGCCAATCTTCACCCACGCATCAATATCTTGAATCCCGGCCCTGGAGTTGGCGGTCATTGCATCAGCGTGGATCCATGGTTCTTTGTCGAGACCGCACCCGAACTGACGTCTCTGATCTATCAGGCGCGACAGGTCAACGATGCACAGCCGCGCTT
>Ga0105104_10002169_pt1 | contig 14459 bp, 6 predicted proteins | sample PPLLaktember2015_3_FD_87034 | JGI IMG/M metagenome (GOLD analysis project Ga0105104, IMG submission 87034) | Freshwater sediment microbial communities from Prairie Pothole Lake near Jamestown, North Dakota, USA - PPLs Lake P7 Core (6) Depth... | ecosystem: Environmental > Aquatic > Freshwater >... | reverse complement strand
GGTCCGTGTGGATGGACAGGTGGAAATCAGGCCCGGAACAAAAGTGGTTCCAGGGGTACAGGTTGCCATCGACCAGGGTCCCCGGTTTGTATCACGCGGTGGAGAAAAACTGGAAGCGGTTTTTCAGGCTTTTGATTGGCAGGTGTCCGGCCAGGTTTGCGCAGATGTGGGCGCTTCGACCGGGGGATTTACCGACTGCTTGCTCCAGCATGGGGCTGCCAGAGTCTATGCGATCGATGTAGGCTATGGACAGCTGGATTGGAAGCTGCGCAATGACCCGCGGGTGATCTCCATGGAGCGGGCAAACGCCCGGCACATCGAAAAGCTTCCTGAGCCGGTTACGCGTGTAACGGTCGATGCTTCGTTTATTTCCCTCAAGATCCTTCTCCCGGTCGTTGCTGGCTGGTTAGGGGGAGAGGGCTTTCCTTCATCCGGGGAAGTGGTTGCCCTGGTCAAACCCCAATTTGAGGCCGGACGCCGCATCACCAACCGGGGAGAGGGGGTGATCCAGGACCCGGCGGTTCACCGGCAGGTGCTGCAGGATATCCTGACCCGTGCGGGAGAGATGGGGTACGGGGTGTTAGGGCTCATCCGGTCCCCATTGGTAGGCCCGAAAGGGAATGCCGAATTCCTGGCCTGGTTGAAGTTCCCGAGCCAGATAGGACACAGTCCACTTGCAGGCACAGCGGTCGATGCCATGATTGAAAACGTCGTAACATCAACCGACCATGACCCGCAAGATCAGACCGAACAAAGCGAGGGTCCATATCCATGATCGACCGGTCCGGAATTGACCTGCTTGATCCGGCCTTCCTGGCGGATCCGTACCCTGTCTATGCCCGCTGGCGGTCCGAGACCCCTATCTTATACGATTCACAGACCGATCTCTGGTACTTCACGCGCTACGCGGACATCAGCAGCCTGTTAAGGGACCGGCGGCTGGGTAGGGCATTCCCGGGGCACGCCCCGAGGCAAAGCCGGATCAAGGATCCCACACCCTTTGGATGGCTCCACAACCATATGCTGATGGAAATGGAACCTCCCGACCATACCCGGCTGCGCAGCCTGGTCAATAAGGTGTTTACACCCGTGAGGGTGGAAGCGCTGCGGCCGCGTATCCAGGACATCGCCAATGAATTGGTCGAGGCGGTCATCGACACCGGCACAATGGACTTGCTGCGGGATTTCGCCGAACCGCTGCCTGTGATCGTCATCGCCGAGCTTCTGGGAGTCCCCGAGTCAGACCGCAAATACCTACGCCCCTGGTCACACGATATTGTGGCGATGTACGAGCTCTCCCCAACTTCCGAAGATGCCCGGAAAGCAAACGCGGCGGTGACAGAGTTTGCCGGGTATCTGCGCGGCCTGGCTTCGGAACGCCGGCAGCACTCGCGGGCGGATCTGATCAGCGACCTGGTACAGGTGCAGGATAAGGAGGACCGCCTTTCCGAAGATGAGCTGGTCGCCACGGGTATCCTGCTGTTGAATGCTGGCCACGAAGCCACGGTCAACGCGATTGCCAACGGGATGCTGGCGTTGTTCCGCAATCCGGAGGCTCAATCCTTGCTGCAAGGACAGGCGAGTAGAAAACCCGGACTTCTCCGGACCGCCGTAGAGGAGATGCTGCGCTACGATACGCCGCTCCAGCTGTTCAAACGCTGGGTCCTGGAGGATATTTCTATCCAGGATACGGTCCTGCAGAGCGGAGCTCGCCTTGCCCTGCTGTACGGATCGGCCAACCGTGACGAGCGCCGCTTTTCGGACGCAGACCGGTTCGATATCTCCCGCCGTGAAAATCCGCACCTGACGTTCGGAGCAGGCACGCATTACTGCCTGGGTGCACCCCTGGCAAGGGTGGAAATGCGAATTGCGGTGAGTACGCTGCTCACCCGGCTGCCTGGATTGAGATTGGCATCCGAGAAGCTGGAATACAGGCCGACGTACGTCATACGAGGATTGAAAGAACTTCCGGTGGAATGGAATATGGGGGCGTGAATCTTAAATGTTCCAATCGTATCGCAAAGTCCCACTCAACCCCAACCTATGCAGATTAGCCGGTGGGATTGGGTCGTTCAGCCCTGCCCGGTTACAACCGGCGTGGGCATCGGAACAGGTCATTACAGATACCTGCCAGTGGACGGCGTGCCTGAAAGCCCGCTTGGGACGGGCACAAGGCCCTGGCCTACAAAAATCGATAACCTAGACCTGGGAACGAGCGGGGGGAATAAACTGTCTCTTCTGTAAGGCCGGGGACGCGGATTTATTGGTATACTTATCGTTTGGTGTAGAAACGGGACCTTCAAACGCCTGATGATTGAGCTTGTTCGGAATTTTTGCATTATCGCCCACATCGACCACGGGAAATCCACCCTGGCCGATCGTTTGCTTCAAATCACTGGTACGATTTCCGACCGAGATATGACCGAACAGGTCCTGGACACCATGGAGCTGGAACGGGAAAAGGGGGTGACGATCAAAGCCTCGGCGGTGCGCATGATGTATGCCGCCGGTGACGGGCGCACGTACGAGTTGAACTTGATCGATACTCCTGGCCACGTCGACTTCAACTACGAGGTAAGCCGGGCGTTGGAAGCGTGCGAGGGAGCTCTTCTGGTGGTGGACGCTACCCAGGGGATTGAAGCCCAAACACTCGCAAACCTGTACCTGGCGCTCGACTCGGACCTGGTCATCATCCCGGTGGTCAATAAGATCGATTTGATTTCCTCCCGGCAGGATGAGGTCGCCCAGGATATCAGCAGCCTGCTCGGGATCCCAGCCGAGAGCGTCATCCGCATCTCCGCCAAAGAGGGACTGAACGTCGTCCGGGTGCTTGAAGCGGTGGTCCAGCAGGTCCCGCCGCCCAAAGGAGACCCGGAAAGCCCGCTGCAGGCGTTGATCTTCGATTCGCACTATGATTCGTATAAAGGGGTGGTGGCGTACGTACGCGTTATGAGCGGGCGCATCCGCCCAACCGATAACCTGCGGCTGATGGCGACCGGTGTGGATTTGAAACCGATCGAGATCGGTGTGTTCACCCCCAACATGTGCCCGGTGGAATTCCTGGAGGCCGGCGATGTAGGGTATATCGCTTCCGGATTGAAAACCGTTTCGGAATGCCGGGTTGGGGACACGTTCACCCTGTCCAACAAACCCGCCGAAGCTCCGCTTCCAGGGTACCGTCGGGTCAAACCCATGGTTTTTGCCGGAGTTTATCCGGTGGATGGGGACGATTATCCGGATCTGAAAGATGCTTTGGAAAAGCTCCAGCTGAACGACGCCTCCTTAATCTACGAGCCGGAAACCTCTCAGGCGCTGAACTTTGGCTTCCGCTGTGGATTTCTCGGCCTATTTCATATGGAAATCATCCAGGAAAGGTTGGAGCGGGAGTACGATCTGGATATCGTTGTCACCGCCCCATCGGTGGAGTATGAAGTCGTTTCCCAGTCTGGGGACGTAATTCGCATCGATTCCCCCGCCCAGCTTCCGGATGAAACCATGGTCTCGGAAATCCGGGAGCCCTGGATGATGCTGCAGATCTTCAGCCCAACGGATTACTACGGGACGATCATGGATTTGGTGACCAAGCGGCGGGGAATTTTCCGAGAGCAGGAATATCCAGCCCCAAACCGGGTTTTGTTAAGCTACGAAATCCCTCTCTCCGAACTGATCGTCGATTTTTTCGATAATCTAAAATCCCGCACGCGCGGTTATGCTTCGATGGATTACCAATTCCTGGCGTACCGTCCCGAGAACCTGGCAAAGCTGGAGGTGCTCGTCAACGGAGAACCGGTGGATGCCCTGGCGGCAATCGTCCACAAAGAAGATGCCTACCATAAGGGCCAGGCTTTGGTGACCAAGCTCAAGGAAATTATCCCCCGCCAGTTGTATGACGTCCCTATCCAGGCTGCTTCGGGTGGGAGGGTAATCTCCCGTGCCAACATCAAGGCCTTGCGGAAAGATGTGCTGGCCAAGTGTTACGGCGGCGACATTACCCGGAAAAAGAAGCTGCTGGAGAAGCAAAAAAAGGGCAAGAAGCGGATGAAGATGGTTGGCAGCGTTGAAATACCCCAGGAAGCATTTATGGCCATCCTGAGGCTGGAGGAAGGCTAACCCTGCGGGGCAAACCGGACTCATGCCAATGGTTCGCGATTCATTCGGTTGGTTGGTTTTTATATGCGGATCTTACTAGGTTTAACGTATTACCGTCCTCATTATTCTGGTTTAACGATCTATACCGAAAGACTGGCAAGAGCACTCACGAGGAACGGTCACCAGGTAACCGTACTTACCTCCCGCTTCCATCCCGATCTTGCGTCCCATGAGATACAAGATGGGGTCGAAATCATTCGCCCAAGGGTAATGGCGCGGGTCAGTAAGGGTGTTCTGATGCCGGGACTCCCGATAGCCGCCCTCAGGCTTGCCCGGCGAGCTGACGTGGTCCATCTACATCTGCCCCAATTGGATGCCGCGTTGATCTCGCTGATCGCCCGTGGAATGGGCAAGCCTGTTGTGCTTACCTACCACTGCGACCTTCGTCTGCCTCCCGGAATGGTCCATGCGGTGGCTAACCAGGTCTCCCATCTGGCGAATCACGTGTCAGCCCGGCTTGCCCAGGTGATTGTGACGAACACGCGCGATTACGCTGAGCATTCATCCTTTCTAAAACGGTATCTTCATAAAGTGCGTGTCATCCCTCCACCGGTTGAGCTGCCGGTCCCCAGCCCTGCCGAAATTGAGGCTTTCTGCAAGAAATACGCCATCCTGCCCGACCAGTGCGTGATTGGGATGGCAGCTCGCCTGGCTACCGAGAAAGGCGTTGAATACTTGATCGAAGCCCTGCCCAAGGTGATCGAACGGCACCCGAACACGCGCGTTTTGTTCGTCGGGCAGTATCAAGATGTGCTGGGGGAGGAGCAGTACGCCGCCAAACTGGCCCCGCTGATCCAAAACCTGGGTGCGCATTGGTCGTTCCTGGGGGTGATCCCACCCGTTGAGCTGGCAGCTTTCTTCCGGACCTGCTGTGTGACCGTCTTGCCGAGCATCAATGGAACCGAATCCTTTGGAATGGTCCAGATCGAGTCCATGATGAGCGGCACACCGGTCGTTGCGGCTGACCTGCCAGGGGTTCGCCATCCCGTGATGAGCACTGGCATGGGGAAGATCGTCCCGCCACGTGATTCACGTGCCCTGGCGCAGGCGCTCATAGAAGTGCTTGACGAGCCCGAACGTTTCCGAAGCAGCTCAACCCAGATCACCAGGCGGTATGCGTCTGAGACCGTTGCCGAAGCCTACCAAACCTTATATCAAGAATTGGCAGGATCCCATGGAGCAAATTGACCTGGATCGCATCTTATGGCGGCACCTCCGCGATCTGCCTTACTTTCGGGCCATGCTGCGGGCTGTGGAGGACAGCTTTTACCAGGACATTTCCCTGCCGCAGCCCGTACTTGACCTTGGCTGCGGAGATGGGCATTTTGCCTCGGTAGCCTTCCCTCGGCCTTTGGAAGTAGGCCTGGATCCCTGCTGGGAATCGCTCGAGGAAGCGAAAGGCCGCAGGACGTACCAGATGGTCGTCCAATCGGATGGGGCCAGGTCGCCTTTTCCGAGCGGTTGTTTTGCCAGCGCGGTCAGCACCTCGGTGCTAGAACACATTCCCCACGTCCAGGATGTCATTTGTGAGGTCGGCAGGATACTTCGCCCGGGTGGTTTGTTTGTCTTCTGTGTGCCGAACGACCGTTTCCCAAAAACCCTGTTTGGAAGACTGGCCCTGCGCAAGCTCGGACTGAAATCCGCAGCGGAGGGGTATTCGCGGTGGTTCAACCGGATCGCAAGACACGCCCACTGCGACGGGGTCGAGATCTGGACCGGCCGGCTGGAAAAGGCGGGTTTCTGCCTCGAACAGACCTGGGATTATTTCCCTCCGAAAGCCCTTCACACCCTGGAGATCGGCCATTTCCTGGGGGTGCCTTCCCTAGTGAGCCGGAAAATTACCGGGAGGTGGATACTGGTAAGACATAAAGCCAATTTGTGGCTCCCATACCTGGCCACCCGCCGGTTTATGAACGAGCGCCTTTCAGACGAAGGAGTCTGCACGTTCTACATTGCCAGGAAACCTTAATCCCATTGAGGTCAGGGAATCCTTCCTCGTGGCCGGAAACGGATTTGATGCGCAAGTACTTATACTACCTTCAATCAATCTTCAAGCTGCTGACCGGGGTCTCCAATCCGGTTGGGGTCGTAAGCACATTCCTTCGTCCAGAGAATCACGGGACACCACCCGACTTGCAGACCTTTCGGCTGCGCCGTGCGGGATTGGATTTTACCGTGCGCGGAAAGATGGACCTCTGGTCCCTCAAGGAAGCCTTCCTGGATCGCTTTTATGAAAAAGCCGGCGTCCCGGTCGGTAATGGCTGGACGGTGGTGGATATCGGTGCAGGGATCGGAGAATTTACACTCTTCGCCGCTCGGCAGGGAAGGGATAGCCGGGTCTACGCTTTTGAGCCTTTTCCAGAATCCTATGGCCTGCTGCAGGAAAACCTGCGGCAGAATGCCATCGATCGAGTGCAGGCATTTCACCTGGGTGTTTGGAGCCTGTCCGGCAAGATTGCCCTGGATCTCAGTCCCCGCGAGCCGCTCCAGCTCAAGAGCCAGGCAGTCTCTGGATCGGGGAACGATCACCAGGTGCTGGTTGACTGCATCTCATTGGACGACCTCCTCCGGAAACTCGATCTGGAAAAAATTGACTTGATGAAACTTGATTGTGAGGGGGCAGAGTATCCCATTCTTTATTCATGCTCGAGCCAGGTGTTCGACCGCATCGATCGGGTAGTCATGGAATACCACGACAGCCTCCCACCAAATTGCCATCCCGACTTGGTCCGGTTTCTCCAGGCACAAGGGTATCAAGTCCGTTCGGTTCCAAACGTGGTTCACAAGGAAATTGGTTATCTCTATGCCAGCCGGGCGATGAATTCAGAGTTGGGGGAGCGTGGCCGCTGAGTTTCACGCTTGCAGGCTCTTTTTGGATCGAGTATCATTCACGGGAATTCCGTGGTCCCCGGGTGGGACTTTGACAGGATAGTGCATGGAAGAACCGAGCGTCCTGGATTTATTAAAGGATAAACTGGCATTCTGGCGCCCATCCACCCTTCACCTCCAGTGGGAGGAAGAAGCGGAGGATGGAGACGTACTGGTTGGGATGAACGGAAACCAGGGTCTTTCAACAGGGGTAGAAACATTCTCCATCCCGGTTTCCGAAACTCAAGCAGCCCCCGAACCCCTAAAGGAAACGGTTGCGCTCAAGATTCCGTGGCGAACCCTTGGAGCACTGAGTTTTGCATTAATCGCCCAAAAAGCCCTCGAACCACCCAGCCGTTCGGTCCCCGTAGGGGTTGGCCTGTATGGTTTTGCTCTCCTGGTCCTTCTGTGGGCGTATTTTTCCGGGGAGTGGACGATCGCTCCAAACCGGTCGGACGAGCGGTTTTTTAATCCTGCCTGGGTCAGGTTGGAATATGTCGGCGCGGCGGTCATCCTGGCTGCTGCCGCATTTATACTCTTCGGTCCAATCGAACTCCTGGGAAGAAGCTATCCAGGGGGTAAGTTCACATTTGTAAATCTCGTCCTGTGGGGATTATCGCTGTTTTTTTTCATGAAAGCCTTCTGGGTATCCAGACCTGGACCAGGGGTGCGCATTTTTGACCGGTTGAAAGCTATCGGGATTGTCTCACTGAATTTGCGCACGTCTGGATTTGCTTTCCTGGCAGCCGGGGTAATTTTGCTGGTCGTCTTCTTCCGGGTTACCCAGCTAGATGCCGTGCCCCCGGAGATGGTCAGCGACCATGCCGAGAAACTGTTGGACGTCCAGGATGTGTTAGACGGGCAGTGGAACATCTTTTTCCCCCGCAACACGGGCAGGGAGGCATTCCAGTTTTACCTCACAGCGGCTGTCGTCCAGTTGTTCGGGACCGGAGTGACCTTCCTTAGTTTAAAAATTGGAACGGTTCTGGCAGGTTTATTTACCCTGCCTTACATGTACCTCCTTGGGAAGGAAATTGGCAACCGGTGGGTCGGGATCCTTGCCGTCCTGATGGCAGGTATTGCTTACTGGCCAAATGTCTTCTCGCGCCTGGGACTGCGCTTCCCGTTATACCCCTTGTTTGTCGCACCTGCCTTTTATTACCTGATCCGCGGGCTGCGGACTTCCAACCGGAATGATTTCCTGCTGGCCGGATTGGCCCTGGGAATTGGCTTGCACGGGTATACCTCCTTCCGCATCGTTCCATTCGTGGTGCTGATAGCCGTCGGCCTTTACCTGATCCATCGCCAGTCCAAAGGCGCCCGTGGTGAGGCTATAACCGGTTTAATCCTGCTGACACTGGTATCGCTGTTGGTATTTCTACCCTTGCTGCGCTACGCACTTGAAAATCCGGATATGTTTGTGTACCGGGCATTCAGCCGGCTGGGAGAAAGCGAACGATCCCTCCCCGGCCCTGCCTGGCAGATCTTCCTGCAAAATTTATGGAACGCCATGACCATGTTTTTCTGGTCTGATGGAGAGATCTGGGTGCATTCGGTCACCTTCAGGCCTGCACTGGATTTTGTGAGCGGAGCATTATTCTTTATCGGGACAGCACTGCTTTTCGTGCGCTATCTCCACCGGCGCCATTGGCTGGACCTCTTCCTCCTGGTTTCCGTGCCGCTGTTGATGATGCCGTCGATCCTGTCGCTGGCATTTCCAGGGGAGAATCCCTCCTTGAACCGGACCGCCGGCGCCATCGTCCCGGTCTTCCTGATCATTGCTCTGGCTATGGAAGGGCTGTTCCAAAGCATGAAGCGGCATCTGCCTGCAAGGTTGGGGACAGCGGCTGCCTGGGCATTGGCCCTGGTGCTGGTCGGGTGGTCCTGTTTGCAGAATTACGAGCTGGTTTTTGGTGAGTACAGACGGGTTTACCTGGTTTCCTCGTGGAATACATCCGAGATCGGCCAGGTCATCCGCGGATTTACATCCTCGGTGGGAACCCCGGACAGCGCCTGGGTGGTGGGATATCCTTATTGGGTGGATACACGGCTGGTAGGGATCAACGCCGGTTACCCGAGGCGTGATTTCGCCATCTGGCCAGATCAGATCCCGGCCACGCAGGCTGTACCACACCCCAAGCTGTTTATCCTCAATCCCCAGGATACAGCCGGTGTAACCGCATTGGAAGGAACCTATCCCAGGGGTACCCTGATGCCGTATCAATCGGCCGTCCCCACCAAAGACTTTTTGATGTACCTGGTCCTCCCCGGTGACCAACCCGAATCCTACTCCCTGGGACCTCTGGCGCCAACTCCATGAAAACGCTGCAGCCGGTAGACGAACGCTCCGATCCGTTGGCGATTCCACCGCATTCCCAGCCCCGGTCAAACCGCTGGATGTGGGTGTTCGACGTTTTACTTCTCCTGGTTCTCGCAGGAGGGGCGTATTTCCGCACGGTTGGGGTGAATTGGGACGAATACCAGCACCTGCATCCAGACGAGCGTTTCTTGACCATGGTCGAATCGGCCATCCAACCTGTCCAATCCGCCTCGGAATACTTCGATACCCAACAATCCAGCCTCAACCCACACAACGTCGGTTACACCTTCTTCGTCTACGGAACCTTGCCCATTTTTATTGTCCGGTACGTCGGCGAATGGGTCGGCCAGACCGGATACGACCAGATCTACCTGGTGGGGCGGCAGCTTTCCGCAATCGCCGACCTGCTCACGGTCATGCTGGTGTACCTGATCGCCTCGCGGCTGTACGACCGCCGGGTGGGATTGCTGGCCTCGATCTTCTCTGCCCTGGCCGTCCTGCAGATCCAGCTCTCCCATTACTGGACGGTCGATACCTTCACGAACTTCTTCACCTTTGCAGCTTTTTATTTCGCCGTCCGGGTGATGCAGGTGGATTCCCAACCGGAACCCGCCGAGTCCGGCACTGGATCCCGGTGGAAGGGATTTGCCCGGCAGTCCATTAATTACATCTTGTTTGGAGCAGCACTGGGAATGGCAGTTGCCTCCAAGGTCAGCGCAGTTCCGTTAGCAATCCTCTTGCCGGGTGCTGCCTTGATCCGCCTATCGCGCCTGGACCGGAAAAAAATCCAACAGGAATGGCTCCCCATCCTTGGGAACCTGATTTTGGCAGGTGCGGTCAGCTTTATTGTTTTCCGAATTTGCCAGCCTTACGCTTTTTCTGGTCCCGGTTTCTTCAATATCACCCCCAATCCTCAATGGGTGCAGAACTTGCGCGAGCTGAGCGCTCAAAGCAGCGGCGATGTCGATGCCCCCTTTGCGTTGCAGTGGGCGCGCCGGCCGATCTGGTTCGCCTGGGAGAACATGGTCAAATGGGGGCTGGGAGTGCCGTTGGGATTGGCTGCCTGGCTTGGATTTCTCTGGATGGGGTGGCACATCCTGAAAGGGGAGTGGCGCTCGCATATTCTAATCTGGGTCTGGACCCTCGTTTATTTCACCTGGCAGTCGATCAACTGGGTGCGCAGCATGCGCTACCAGCTCCTGGTTTATCCTACCCTCGTCATTATCGCTGCCTGGGCGATCATCCACCTGTGGGATACCCGCAAAAAACAGGAGGGCGCCGCTTTCCCATGGATGAAGCTGGCTGCGGGTGGGATTGCAGGTTTGGTTGTCTTGGGGACGTTCGGGTGGGCCTATGCGTTCACCCGCATCTATACCCGTCCGGTTACGCGGGTCGCGGCCAGCGAGTGGATTTATGAGAACGTGCCTGGCCCGATCAACCTGCAAATCGACACCGGGGATGAAACCGTAAATTATCCCCTCCCTTATCGCGCAGGGGCGATCGTGCGAAGCAGTGCCCCACTCCGCTTCACGTTCCAGGCTGCGGAGGATGGATATCTGAACAGCATCTCACTGGATAACCTTTACGACCAGCTCCGGTCGGGCGAGGACAAGACGCTAACCCTTCGCCTCACACCGGCAGGCGATCCAGATCAGATCCTTTCCAGTGTATCCCTGGTGGATCCGTTCCAGGCGAACCGGAATCCCAGCGCATCCACACAGACGTTTAACCTTCCTGCGCCTGTGCCGGTCATTCAGGGCGAACGGTATGAGATGGCTCTGGAAACCGAGGGCCCGGATACGATCCTCGGCCTGCTCGGACCGGTTACCCTCAACCTGGAATCGCTGGACACTGGCCGGGTGATACCGCAGGTGCTGCCATTCCCGGTCCAGATGATTACCCCTGCCAGCCCGTTCCTGGCTGAATACCGGGTGTCGACGCCCGGCGTAGTCCGTCAAATTACCATACCTCATCTGCTCGACCGGACGGGTGCACCTGGGATCAAAACCGTACGGCTGAGCATCTCCGGTTCTTTCGACAACGAGCAGCAGGTTGGAACTGCCAGCCTATCCAGTGAATTTAGCGCCGATAACGATCCCCGCGGCCAGGCTTACACGTTTGAACTGGATGAGCCGGTCGTTATCGAGTCGAAGGGCTCGTATCTCTTGACCATCGAGCTTGCCGAAGGGGATGGCGAACTGGCGGTCTATGGAAGCTGGCCGGCGAATGAGAGCACCTGGGATGATGCCATCCCGGTTCCGCTCGAGCAGTTCAGCCCCTATGGAGAAAACAGCTTCATTTACCGGGGTGACCTGAATTTCCAAATGTATTGGAACGATAATCCCGATAAGCTGAACCGATTTCTCAGCATTTTGCAGCAGGCTGATTACCTGTTCATAACCTCGAACCGGCAGTGGGGGACGATCCCGCGTGTACCGGAGCGGTATCCGCTCACGACCCTGTACTATCGCGAACTCCTCGGCTGTCCACCTCAAGAAGACCTGCTGCGGTGTTATAACGTAGCAGAACCCGGTACATTCCGAGGCCGCCTGGGTTACGAATTGGTGCAGGTCTTCCAATCGGATCCGAGCATCGGTTCCTGGCGCATCAACGACCAGTTTGCCGAGGAAGCCTTTACCGTCTACGACCACCCGAAGGTATTGATATTTCAGCGGACCGACCGCTTTGACCTGACAGATGTTGCTTCAAAGCTCAGTACCGCCGACCTATCGCATACGATGGCGCTGACCCCTGGGAAGGCGACCAAGGCCTCCAACAATTTAATGCTGCCAAGCCATCTGTGGGCCAGGCAGCAAGCCGGCGGCACCTACGCCGATTTGTTTGACCCACAATCCCTGGTCAACCGGTATCCCTGGCTCAGCGTCATGGTCTGGTATCTGGCGGTAGCTGCCCTTGGATGGGTGGTCTACCCACTGGTGCGGTTGGTACTGCCGGGTCTCTCCGACCGCGGCTACCCACTGGCGCGGGTCACCGGGCTGCTCGTGCTTGCCTACCTGGTATGGGTGGGAGGCTCGTTGGGTCTGGGGGTCACGCGGTTGATGATCACCTGGGCGATCTTCCTCCTGGTGCTGATCGGAGTGATCCTGGCGTACGTGCAGCGGCGCGATTTGCTTCACGAGCTGCGCGTTCGCAAGGGGTATTTCCTCAGCATCGAAGGGATTGCCTTGCTGTTCTTTGGCCTCGACCTGCTCATCCGGTTGGGCAACCCGGACCTGTGGCACCCCAACTACGGCGGCGAACGCCCGATGGATTTTTCCTATTTCAATGCCATCTTGAAAAGCACCACCTTCCCGCCATACGATCCCTGGTACTCGGGTGGCTACATTAACTATTATTATTACGGCTATGTGATTGTAGGGGTGCTGGTGAAATGGCTGGGGATTACGCCATCCGTGGCCTTCAATTTGATCCTGCCAACCCTGTTCAGCCTCCTGGCGTTGGGTGCATTTTCGGTTGGGTGGAATCTTTACAGCGGGCGAAAAGCCATCTTCCCGGAGACCCCTCCACCAATCGATGAAGAGGATGAAGATTCTGAAGGGGAGGCGCCCTCGGCGGAGCAACCTTCGTCTGCTGAAACCGTGAAACCCTTTGCCTTCTTGAGCCAGCCTGCATTTGCGATCGGGCTGGCAGCCGCCGTGGGCTTTGCCTTGCTCGGCAACCTGGGGACCCTGCGGATGATCTGGTATGGCTTCCAACGGCTGGCTGTCCCGGTTGAAGCTACCCAGGGAGCCAACTTCTTTGCCCGCATGGCCTGGACGTTCCAGGGGATTATTGCTTATATCCAGGGCGCTAAGCTTCCATATTCCACCGCTAACTGGTACTGGATCCCCAGCCGGGCGATCCCAACTCCTGGGGAGACCGAGCCAATCACCGAGTTCCCCTTCTTCACCATCCTCTACTCGGACCTGCATGCCCACCTGATCGCCCTTCCGATCACCTTATTGATCCTGGGATGGATTGTCTCCGTCATCGTGCGGAGAGGCAGGTGGGGAGAAGAAGATGGCAGGTACAGGCGGCTGAGTGGGGTGGTGGGTTTTCTGGTAGGAGGTCTGGCGATCGGCGCCCTCCGCCCGACGAACACGTGGGACTTCTATACTTACCTGCTGCTGGGAGGGTTGGCGCTCCTGTATGCCAACCTGAGCCACGCAAGCCCGGCAACAGGATCGGTCCCACTGCTGTCCAAAATAAGCCGTAGAGTGTTCCTGGCTGGCGCCAGCATCGGTGTCTTATTGATGCTTGCCTTCCTGCTCTACCAGCCTTTTTCCGAATGGTACCGCCAGGGATACAACTCTGTGGAAATGTGGGAGGGTTTGCGTACTCCCTTCTGGTCGTACCTGACCCACTGGGGGTTGTTCCTCTTTGCCATTGTGTCCTGGATGCTCTGGGAAACCCACCAGTGGCTGTCGACAACGCCCATGTCGGCGTTGAAAAAATTGCGCCCTTACCGCGGGCTTATCCAGGCCGGCCTCTTGATTGCATTCTCGGTTATCGTGCTCCTGACCCTGGTAAAGGTGCAGATCGGTTGGGTCGTGATTGTGCTTGGGGTGTGGGCGGCTTTGCTGATGTTCCGCCCGGGAATATCGGACACAAAACGCCTGGCGCTCTTCCTGGTTGGATCCGGGTTGGTTCTGACGCTTTTCGTCGAACTGTTCGTTCTGCGAGGCGATATCGGCCGGATGAACACCGTATTCAAGTTTTACCTGCAGGTATGGACGTTCTTTGCCATCGCTGCCGCCGTCTCGCTGGGCTGGCTCCTGGAAGGATTGGATCACTGGTCGCCGAAGTGGTTCCCAACCTGGTCTGTGGTGTTCGCCGGGCTGGTGTTGAGCGCCGCCCTCTTCCCATTGATGGCGGGGATGGCTAAAATCCGCGATCGGATGGCTCCCAACGTGCCTGTGACCCTGGATTCGATGGCCTACATGAATTATGCGCATTATCCAGACGCCTGGGGAGATATGGATCTCTCTCAGGATTTCCGGGCGATCCGCTGGCTCCAGGAAAACGTGCCGGGTTCGTCGGTCATCGTGGAAGCCAACTTGCGGCAGTTGTACCGCTGGGGTTCCCGGATGACTATCTATACCGGGCTGCCGGGAGTCGTTGG
>Ga0105104_10002168_pt1 | contig 14466 bp, 10 predicted proteins | sample PPLLaktember2015_3_FD_87034 | JGI IMG/M metagenome (GOLD analysis project Ga0105104, IMG submission 87034) | Freshwater sediment microbial communities from Prairie Pothole Lake near Jamestown, North Dakota, USA - PPLs Lake P7 Core (6) Depth... | ecosystem: Environmental > Aquatic > Freshwater >... | reverse complement strand
CGATCCACAGGAATATCCGACCTCCCGGCCCGCCACATCCAGTACGCAATCGGTCCGAATGTCCAGGGGTCGTTCCGGCTCACGGCAAGTTCGTAGCCAGGAAGCGCTTCGGTCATCGTCCGAACTGGATCGCCCTTCCACCAGGCCGCTTCCGCCCGCGCCGCTGCCAATGGACCGATCCGTTGAAGCTCATTGGTGGACAATACCCAAGAGTGGATACGGTCAAGGAGTTCCGCAGCCTCCGGATCGCCTTGCCGTACCTTCAGATGTCCAAGAGCAATGAACGCTGGGAGCGAGGTAGTGGTTATACGTCGTGACAACCGGATGGCTTCGAGCGCTCGCTTCTCTGCTTCCTGCCAGCGTCCGGTATCGAGGTACATTTGCGCCTGCCAGCCGGACAAATAGATGGTGTAAAAATCCGTGTCCCTGGCCGTCGTGTACTCGAGCCCTTCTTCCAGCCAGCGCCGTGCTTCGGAATACTGGCGGCAGCGGACACAGTTCGAAGCCAGATTCGAGTAACAACGGCCGACATGGTCATGCATTTCCTTTTCCCGGGCGATCTGCAAGGCGCGTTCGATCTTCGCGTGCCCAGCCGCGAGCTCCCGAATACTTTCAGCCGATCCAACATTGGTCAGTGCGTGGACAAAGATCTCCGTCGCGCCCAATTTCTCCGCCAATTCGATGGCACGATTCCCCCACTCCAGAGCGGGTTTCTCCTCCCATGCCAGCATGTGCAGCTGAGACTTGTTGCTGAAAGCCATCGCCAGCTCCGGTCCGGGAGGTTGTTTCAGGAGAATTTCAATCGCCAGGTCGGCATATTTCTCTGCCTCTTTTTTATTCCCCAATGCCCAGTACAACCTGGAAAACCAGCGTTTGCAATCACCAGCCCGCACGTCATGTCCGATCCTTTCCCAGATCAGGGTCGCCTGACTCCGAGCCTGCAGCGCCTCTTCCAGGTTATCGGTCAGATAATTCTCGAACGACAGATCCTCAAAGAACTCTGCCCGTGCTTCTGCTGACAGGTGACGGGTAAAGGAAAGAGATGTATTATAAAGAGAAGCCGCCTCGCGATGAGCTCCCAATGCACTTGCCTGCCAGGCGGCCGCGGGAGCATACTGGAGTGTGGCTTCCTCATCTCCGGCACGGACTGCGTGATGGACAAGCCGGGCCAGAGGAACTCGAGCGCGCTCTCTATCCAGCAGTGCTGCCAGGATTTTTGTATGCAGGCTCCTGGACTTTCCGACCGGGATTGAGTCCTCGACCGCCTGCCGCGCAAGTTCATGGCGAAAGGCTAATGAAGCTCCTTCGGAATGCAGAATACCGCGTTCGATACATTCATCCAGGGCGGTTGGATCCGGATGCAGGATCTCCTCGATCAGCCAGATTTCTGCCGCCCCAGGCATCAGCGCTGCCAGCTCGGCAATACTCTTTGCAGCCGGAGAAAGCCTGGCGGCACGCGTCAGGACGGCATCCCGCACAGATGTAGGGATACCATCGGTGTCAGCGGCAATCACTTCGGAAACGAAAAATGGATTGCCGCCCGTGGCTGTATATAAATCCTCCGGCTGCCTTCCCGCCTGCCGTGCCAGGATGCCCACCGCTCTTTCGGACAATCGCGGAACAGGAATCCGTACGGAGAAATGAGAGGGAAAATCACCCAACAAAAAATGCAGCGGATGTTTACTGCTCACCTCGTCATCGCGGTAAGACAGGATTAACAATGCCTTTGTGAGTTGAATGCGGCGGCCCAGAAATTTAACCACATCGATAGTCGCCTCGTCCGCCCAATGCAGATCTTCGAGGACGATGATGGTGGGAGTTGGGTTTTTCTGCAAATGGATGAGGTATTGGGTGGAGATCGTCAGGCGGTCTGTGCCGGACTGGATCAGCTGAAGCAAATCCGAATGAAGCTGAAGGGCGATGTCGAGGAATGGACCGAGGGGCTGCGGGCTGAACATATCGTCACACGCACCCCATAGCACGCGCGCTGACTTGCGCTGCTCGGAAACAAAGCGATCGATCAATGATGTTTTTCCAATACCCGCCTCACCACTCACCAGCGCGATGCAACCTTTGCCAGCCTGAACCTGACTCCAGGCATCGGTTAATTTCCTTAGCTGCTGCTCACGCTCGATAAGTTCCATAGTTCTAAAGTATTTAAGTCCAGATTTGCCATTCTCATCAACGGTGAATAGCAAGTTGTAGCCTTATACCCTTAAAATCCCTGAAAGGGTATGACCCATGTGGCATATATCAAATGAACAGGTATTAATCTGGTTCTGCACATTAGGACTGCATTAACTCGCAGATAATTACGCTCAATTAAAAAGTGGTGCTTCGCAACTGCACAAAACACCACTTTTCTGTCATCATATCGGTAAACTCGACTCAGATCGCGCGCATCCTCTCATACAGTGGTTTCAGGCGGCTGTACATTTTCTTATATACCCCATCATACAATTCATTGTAGATTGCATGTGTCTTTGCATTGGGCTCGAACGTGTCGCGGATGCGCGTCATCTCGCGGATGGCGGCCGGGAAATCGGCATGGATGCCTGCGCCGACCGCCGCGTCGATGGCGGCGCCCAGGCCCGAAGCTTCATAGACATGCGGTCGTGAGGCCGGCAGTCCAAAAATATCCGCGGTCAGTTGTAATGCCGCGTCCGATTGGCTGCCTCCGCCAGCCACGCGCAATTCGGTAATAGGAACGCCGCTGCGCTTGACCGTACGTTCCATCCCTTCGCGCAAGGCATAGGCAAGGCCTTCGAGGATGGCGCGGTAGAGATGGGCGCGGGTGTGCATATCCCGGAAGCCGATGACTGCTCCGCGTGCTTCGGGGCCCGGGAAGCGCAAGCCAGGCGACCAGTACGGCTGCAGTACCAACCCCTCCGAGCCGGGCGGGACAGAACGGATCAAATCGTCGAAGAGGGCTTCGGCTTCGATGCCCTGCTCATCGGCAAGCTTTTGTTCGCGCAGACCGAATTGATGTTTGAACCAGGTCACCATCCAGTAGCCGCGATAGATCTGGATCTCGAAACTGTAGCGCCCGGGCACCGCGGCAGGATACGGCGGCAGGAGCGGGATGACCTCGATGTATCGTTTGTGCGTGGTGTTGATCGTGGCGGTCGTGCCATAACTCAAACAACCGATGTGGGGTTCGAGGCAGCCTGCTCCGAGGATTTCCGTCGCCTTGTCCGCCGCGGCGGCGATGAGCGGCAATCCCTGCGGGATGCCGGTGGTAGACGACGCCTCGGCGGAGATCTGACCCAAAGGGGAGGCAGCCGGAACAAGGTCCGGCAGGATGCGCAACTCCATCGGCACAGCCTGCCATTTCCAATCCCAGGGTTTGCTCCAGGCTTGCGCCTTGTAATCAAACGTCACGTATCCAACCTGACAGGCAACCGAGTCGACGAACTGGTCCACGAGACGCCAGGTGAGATAGCCCGAGAGGAAAAGATATTTGTGGGTTGCCTTCCAGATGTCTGGCTGGTGCGTGCGGATCCAGTTTGCCTCTGCCTCCGCCTGAAGATATGCCACGGTTTCCGAGGCACCTGCGACCGCGAAGGCCGCGCCCCACAATCCGCCGACCGGTTTGAGACCCTCGGTGCGACGCTGGTCGAGCCAAACGATGGCGGGCCGCAGCGGCTTGCCATTCTTATCCAGGTTGATCAAGGTACTGCGTTGCGTAGTGAGTGAGACGGCCGCGATCGACGATTTGTCCACGCCCTGCGCCCACAATCCCTGGCAGGCTTCGCAGACCGCGCGCCAGAAGACTTCGGGATCCTGCTCGGCGAGACCCGGCGCGCTGGATGTATACGGCTCGATCTCGACGCGTTGTTTTGCAACGATGTTCCCACGCGGGTCGAACACGAGCGCCCGGACCGATTGCGTACCGTTGTCGATGGCGAGCAGGTTTTCAGGCATAGTTGATTCCTTGTTCATTCACCACAGATGAAAGTGATGAAAGAGATTCCCTTATCCCTTTTATCGCTTTCATCTGTGGTTAATAACCGGGTCGATAGGATGTGTTCCACAACTCAGTATACTCGCTGACTTCCTTCTCCCAGCGCGCCTCGTCCCAGCCGAGTTCAGGTCCCACGACGGCACGGATGCGCGGCAGCAGGTCCATGCCACCGTTTGGCAACAGCAGACCGAGACGGACGCGGCGCAAAAGCAGATCATCGAGATGGATGACGCCTTCGGCACGCGCAGCCTGGCATAGTTCAGCCCAAAAATAAGGAGTTCCTGGAACGGGCTTGAGATCCGCAGAAGCTGTGTTGAAAGATGGAATGGATCCCGTTCCATAGCGCGCCAGCAATCGTAGTGCCTGTGCGGAGGTGAGTTTCGAATCGGCAAGCAGGGCTTCTGCCTTCGCCGGGAGCGGATCGAGCACGGGTGTATCGCAATTCCAAGGAATGTGACCCAGATATTTGCGGACAGCCTTGAAGGCATCACGCGCCATCGGGCGAAACGTGGTCAGTTTGCCGCCGCTGACCGTGAGCAGACCGTTCTCATCCCAGATGGCATGTTCACGCGATTCCTTCGAGGGATCGGCCTTGCCAGTGTTGACGACGGGCCGCAACCCGGAATAGCTCGACAGGGCGTCCGCGAGGGTCAGCTCCAATTCGGGGAAGACAAACTGCAACCCTGTCAGCAGATACTCCACTTCCGCCGGGCTGATGGAAGGGTCCGTTTGCAAATTCGGACCGTGGTCAACGTCGGTGGTGCCGAAGAGGATCGCGCCTTCCCACGGCAGCGCAAAGACAGGGCGGCCATCACGCGGGTGCAGGAACGACATGGCGCGCGTCAGCGGCAGGCGCTGAAAGGGAAACACAAGATGACTGCCGCGCAAGGGCCTTAAACGCGGCTTCTGCCCGATCTTGCCGCGCAGTTCATCTGCCCATGCGCCGGTGGCATTGATGACTACTTTCGCGCAGACTTCCATTTGACGCTCCGATTCGCCGGAGGTATCGCGCAACACCACGCCGCGCACTCTTCCGTCCCGGGTGCGCAACAGCGAATCGACGCGCGCATAGTTCAATGCCAGGGCTCCATCCACCACGGATTCCCGCAGCAGCCGCAGGACCAGGCGAGCATCATCGGTATTGGCATCGAAATAACGATAACCGCTGCGCAAAGCCGGCGTCGTCAATGGCAGGCAGAGTTCGCGCATATCCTCCACATCGTAGGAACGGTGGGACCATTGCCTTGCCATGATGTCATACATCGCTAATCCCGTGCCGAAGACCCAACCCGGGATGGAGTCGCCTTGCAGACATGCATATAAAAACCCTAACCGGTTGACCAGCCCGCGGCCCTGCTTCAGCAAATATTCGCGCTCGCGTACCGACTCCAGGGTGAGTTTGAGCTGCGCGTTCTTCAAATAACGCAAGCCGCCGTGCACCAGCTTGGAGGAACGGCTCGACGTGCCTGAGGCAAAGTCATCCGCTTCCACCAGGAGGGCACGCAACTGCGCATGCGCCGCCTGTCGCAGGATCCCCGCACCCGTAATGCCTCCGCCAATGATCAATAGATCCCATTTCTGATCCAGCTCCCCCCACACCTGATCGCGCCAACCGCGAGTCCATTCCATTTGATTCTCCAACGAAAGGTTTTCATATTACGGAGAAATCTTTACCGCGAAGATCGCGAAGGTCCTTTAAGTTTTTCTTTGCGGGCTTAGCGCCCTTCGCGGTTCAAAGATCTCCGTGTCTCAGTGCTTAATATCCAATAACTTTCCCGGGTTCATCATCCCATCGGGGTCAAACGACTGGCACACTGCGCGCAATGCGTCCATGCCGAGGGCGCCCTTTTCCGCCGGCAGATACGGCATATGATCCGTACCCACGCCATGCTGGTGAGAGATCGTCCCGCCGTATTTTTGCAGCGTCAGGCTGGCATTGTGTTTCATAGCCTGCCAGCGACTCAGTAATTTTTCGGGGTCAGGCGTGCGGCGGAAAAGATAGGTGGTGTAAATGCTCGCACCATCGCGATAGACATGCGAAAGATGTGCGAACGCCAGTACTTGCTCGTTGTGACTCGCCATCGCATCCACAATCGCCTGAGGGATCGCTACAGACGCCTCACGCACCTGTGCCCACGGCAAGGCGGTTTCGAGCGTATCGAGCGCAATACCACTCTCCCAGAGCGTGTTCCGCAAATACGGCGTGAGGAACCGGTTCTTTTCCCAGGTGTGCCCCACCACTGTTCCAACAAACAACCCGCCATATTTTCGGCACAATGCAGCAACTTCCCGTCGGGTGCGATTGAATAAACGCGTTGAACCTGTTATTCCAAATATCATCAAACAACGCGTGTCACCATAACCGATCGCCCGCAGACCGCGATCCGCGAGCCCTACCCAAATCTTGCCTGAAAGGATCAGCGTGGTCTCCGTCTCGAGCGGATTGCTCAAGCGCAGCATCGACACCGGCAATTCATTTTGGACGATCTCCCTGACCGTCTCGCTGCCCTGGTCCCAGGAGGGGAAGAACACACCGAAGAACGCATCCGCCTCCGGCAAATGCCTCACGCGGACCTTTGCCTGCGTGATAACCCCCAGTCTCCCCTCCGACCCAAGCAGCATCTCGCGCAGGTCAGGTCCCGCCGCCGACGCCGGGACAGGTTTGAGCTCCCATCGCCCGCGCGGAGTCTCGACCGCGCCGCCCGCAAAGAGGCTCTCGATCCGTCCATAATGATAGGACTGCTGCCCGCTCGAGCGCGTCGCGACCCAGCCACCCAGCGTCGAATACTCGAAGGATTGGGGGAAATGACCGAGCGTATATCCGCGTGCTTTCAATTGTCCCTCGAGATCCGGTCCAGCTACCCCGGCTTGAAAGGTTGCCAGGAGACTGGTCTCGTTGAGGTCGAGCAGACGCCTCATCTTTTCGAGCGAAAGGCTCAGCACGGAGGCATCCGATCCCGGCGGCGTGATATGACCGACCACACTCGTCCCGCCGCCGTAGGGGATGACGTACGCTCCCGCGTTCTGCGCATACTTCAACAGGTCGCGCACATCTTCATCGGTCTCCGGGAATGCCACACCATCGGGAAACGTATCCGTGCGACCATAACGCATGTCCACCCAATCGTGCATCGACTGTCCGCGCGTGTGGGTCAGACGCGCTTCTGCAGAGACATCCACCAGTGGGTGCGCGGGCAAACGGGACTCGCCGACAGCGGCGAGCAAAGTCTCTTGGGCGGCATCCGGACTCGGGCCGAGCGGACCGAGGCGCTTTGTCAAATATTCCAGAGCAGAAGGCGGCACAGGGTAGTCTGTGTCCAGATTTCCCCACCCATTCCAACGTTTCATGCAAACTCCTTGTAGAGCGAGATGCGCGAAGCGTCTCGCTCTACGATGACTTCCTCCAAAGCATGAGGCTTTCTTCCATCACCGTGCGCGTCAGTGTTTCCGCTTTGAGGAACGCGCCTTTCTTCGCATCATTCAACAACTCCGCGTAGTAGCGGCGTGAGCGTTTTCGACTTTCCGCCGAGACAAAATAATGATCGCCCATGACCTGATACAGGTCCTTGAAGCTGTTGAGCAACAGACGGAAGATGGGATTGGAGGCACGTTGTGTGAGCAAAAAATGCAGATCCCAATCTGCACTGGCAAACGCGGCAGAGCTCTCTTCGAGATCCGCATAGTTGCTGAGGAGGGCGGCAATCTCAGGTGCAGCCTGCTCCATCGCCTGACGGGTGTACATGGGCGCGAGCAGCACGCGGATCTCAAGCAGGTGCGCTACAAAATCCGGCGTCTGCTGCGAGGGCATTTGCGCCAGCATGGACAGCACCCCCATGCTGCCCTCCTGCCAGTAATCGCGGATGCGCGTCGGTTTGCCGTGCTGGATGTCGAGCCAGCCATCGCGGGCAAGCCGCTGCATAGCTTCGCGCAGCGTGGGACGTGTGACGCCGACCTGCGCCGCCAGGTCACGCTCGCCAGGCAGGCAGCTATTAACAGGAAAATGCCCGCTCAAGATTGCATCGAGCAAACGTTGCTCGGCAACCTCTGCGGGCTTCCGGATCGGTTTCCATTTATTCATCAGGGCTCCTAACTGGTCAGTCCACTTACCAGAGAGAGTATATGCCCGTCTGCGCTGCGCGTCAATAGTTTCACCACAAAGGGCACTGCACTCTTCGAGTATGCTTCGCGAAGACCACAGAGAAAATCTTTTAAAATCTCCGTGAACTTAGTGCCCTCCCTGGTGAGAAAATGCGTAGAGAGTATCTGAAACTTGTTCAAATACGAGTGGTCCGGCGAACTTCTCGGAGGACCAAATCACAACAAATTTAGCCAAGCGACCTGCAGGGTGCATAAGGGTCGAAAATCCGACCCGGCCTGTATTTTGGTGGTCGAAGGATAGCACTATACGCAGTGACAGATCGTTTTGGACAAAACCGGGCGCGATATAGGTTAAGTATAGGTTAAGCGAAGGATGACTGGAGGAGGGCTGCCCCGGCTGCCAGGGTGGGAGTCAGCGCGTTTTTCAGAAAGTTTCTTAGACTATTCTTTTAGTCACCTGCTTGCTGCGCCAGTTCATCCAGCCATCCCAGCGTCTCATCCGGGGCTTCAAAGAAGAAATCAGCCGTGGTGGGATAGGATCTCTGGGAAGGCTGATGGACTTTCACTGCGACACCCTGATTGGCATGGATCACGGGAAACGCCTCTTCATCCTTATCATCATCGCCAATGTAAAGCAAGTTCGCCCCCGGGAGGGGATATTGGTTCAACAGGTACGTGACTGTTTCCTTTTTGCTTGCCAGCCGTGGGGCAATTTCCAGAAATTTGTGGCCGCCCAAAATGCGGAAGCGGCTGTCAGACGCGGTCTGATCGATCACCTGTCGGGCATGCGCGAGGACCTCTTGCGCTTCATCGTCGGCAGCAAAGCGAGTGTGCAAAGCAAGCGTCCAGCTTTTGTCCTCCAGAAAGAAGTTACTGCGCCCGCGAATGATTTGCTCCCATTGCGGCTTGATCGTTTCGAGGACCGGCCGGATCTCCGCATGCTCCACACGCTGAATCGTTTCATTTGCTGGAGTTAGCAACTCAATACCGTACGTGCCAGCCAAAAAGATCCCTGTGATCGGCAGGAGCAGACGAACATGTCCCAGCCTGCGTCCACTGAGGATCGTCACACGGATGGAGGATATGCGGACAAGCTGCTCCAGGATGCTGATCACCCTGGGATTTGTTTCGATGATTTCCGGTGTGGGAGCAAAGTCTGCGAGCGTGCCATCATAATCCAGGAATAGCCATAAGCGCTGTGATCCCCGTGCCCACTTCGCCAGTTCCGACTTGCTTCTGAATTTCAAGACTCACCTCGAACAGTCAGCGGCAAAATTTCACGCCGAAACAGGCTGCGCCAGGTAAGCCCTTGCCGGATGCGCCGTCGCAGGCGTAACACGGGACTGTCCTCCGCCCACTTCAGGATCAAGCCGGCCACCTGGTCCGGATGCGCTTCAGGCGAGAACTGGATGACCTCCTGCCCGCCAAGCTCCCTGGCAGCCGGCACCGTATCCGCGCAGAAGACCGGGACGCCGGCCAGGCCCGCTTCCAGAACCGGCATGCCGAAGCCTTCCCGATGGCTTGGCATAAAGAGTGCATCGCTCACACGCAGTAGTTCTGCGACTACAGACATATCGATCAGAAACGGTTCGCTGGGATGAGAACCTGACTCATAAACAAAACGCACCTGTTGATCGACTTCCAGTTTTTTGCGTAATGCCAGAAGATCTCGAAAATATCCCATATTCGCCCGGTCATGCGGATCGGGAGGTCCAGTCACGACAAGTTTCGGACGGGTGACCCTCTCTTTCAATGCCGCCATCACATGCAGGGCAAGCTCGATGTTCTTGGCTTGGGTTACACGGACAGGCATGAGGAGGTTGAGATCGCTGCTCCACAGATCCAGCCGGTCGATCAGAGCCATGCCCGCCTCAGAAAGCGCGAACAGTTCGTCCGGGTCCACGCCGTTATAGATCACCCGAATCTGCTCAGGCGGACATCCGAACAGGTCCGCCAGGTCCCGCTGTCTTTCCTGAGATACGGTCACATATATGATGTCCGAACGCTGCGTGCGAAGAAGATCCCAAGGATAACCGGGAAAAACTTTCGAACGCGAGTTGGGGCTCGTCCAGGTCATGTCATGGCACCAGGCAACACAATGACGAATGACGCCCTGGTCGAGCAGGCGGAAAAGTGCCGCAGTCAAGGGAAGATTGAAGTGTTTGGTGAAGACATTGTGCACGATGAGGATATCCATGGGAGCCAGGACGGAAGTCAGCTTCTCCTCCAGTTGCGCAACCATTTGTTCAAAATTGGAGGGGACATGTCCCTGATCGAGTTCGTGACTCATCTCCAAAATTTGGGAGTTCTGGCTGGCTAGCTCAGGGATGCGGATGAGCTCCACTCCGAGGGGCAGGGCAGCCTGTTCCCCGCCACCCGCCACGATGGCCGTGGGATATCCAGCCTCCACGAACAAACGGGCATGCGCGAGGATCACATTCTCCACGCCGCCAACGATCGGAGGAGCCGAATAGTGCAGGAAAGCAACCCTGGGTAAACTCCCGGACATCATAAACCTAATTTAATGATCGCGTTCAGTTGCTGGCGCAGCCAATCGACAATATCCTGGCCCTCGATCAAGGAACGCAGGCGCTGCGCTCGTTTGTGCCGCTCTTCCTCCGGCATAGTCAGCGCCTGATGCATCGCCTCCGCTGTGCCATAGACATCCAAAGGGGAAACGACCAGGACTCCGGACTCAAGCTGCTGGTAAGCGCCGGTCCGCTCGGAAAGGACCAGGACCCCGTCACGGCGATTGACAATGGGACCTTCCTTGGCGACCAGATTCATGCCATCGGCAATGGAGTTGACCAGCAGCAAATCATAGATCTGCAATCCTGCCACTGCTCGAGGGTAATTCTCATCCACCAAAATACGGATCGGCTCCCAATCGTTTCCGCCGTATTTGGCATTTACCCTGCCAGCCATACCCATGACTTCATCCAAATAGTTTCCGTACTCGCTCACCCCCAGTCGGGAAGGCACAAGCAGGGCTACGAATTTGACTTTGCCGCGATGTTCGGGGTGAAGCTCCAGCATTTCATCGAATGCCTGGAACCCGCGCACAATGTTTTTACTGGGCTCGATGCGGTCGATGCGCAGGATGATCTGCCAATCGCCATGCGACTGTAACAGTTGCTCCTGATAGGAATTCACTTCATCCGTTTCGGCTAACTGCCTGAGACCGTTCACATCGATCGAAATAGGGAAATCCTGTATGTATGTGGCGTGGTTGCGAAACCAGACCCGGCCTTGTTTGTAATTGACATGGGCTCCCGGCAAATGGGATTCGCATGTCCGAATGAAATTTAGTCCATCCTCGCGGGTTTGGAAGCCGAGCAAGTCCACCGCGCATAACCCTTCAAGGATCGCCCGCCGCATTTTTAAAGGCAGGAGGCCCCAATCCTCCGCGCCGGGCCAGGGAATGTGCACAAAGTGTGAAAGAGTGTATTTAGCCTTCGGGCGGAATTTGTAGCGAATAAAACTGGGCGCCAGGTACAGGTGATAATCCTGCAGCATAACCAGGGCCGGCTGCGGTGCACTCGCGATCTGATTTGCGATCGCTTCCGCAAAAAGCAGATTGACAGCCTGATAGCCGTTGTTCCAATGCCCCCAGACCGTCTGGTCGATCGTTGGCTCACGAAAAATGTCCCACATCGAATGCTGCAGGAACCATAATAAAGGATTCGCGATCACGCGATAATAGCCCTCATAAGCATCATCTGAGGGAGCGAGCAATTGCACCCAGACCTTCTCGTCGCTCTCCCCAAGTGGCACCTCTCCTCGCCCCCAGGCTCTGTCCTCCTCTGTCTGCGCACAGGCAATCCAGCGCGCTTCGGTATGTTGAAGGACACCGGTCAGAGCCGTAACCAGTCCTCCGCTGCCGCGCTGGTATTCCAACTCCCCATTTTCATTTTGGTGGAGTGTGACCGGCCCCCGATTCGAAGCGATGATCAATGTCCTGTGTGTCAGGAGGTCGCGTGCTGAAAAATCAGAATCTCCAGCAGGGCTGCCCATGTTGATAGACTCGGAACTCTTGTTCATATCTCCATTTCCTCACCCAGGGCTTCCGTGTTCTGTTCCCAGCACTGTCGACCAAGACAAGCAGGCGGGACAGTATTGGCATGCTTGTGCCTGTTCGCTATATTTTCCACTATATATGTGGGCAACTTTGTGGGGTTGATATATATTCTAAATCATAATTCGTGAGAGGGAAGGCGTTCCAGCAATCGAGCTGGCACTACCAAATGAACCTTATCCTCTTCAACAGACTTGATCCAATGCACCGGGACAAGTTTCCGATCTTTAAATAGCAGACCCTGTGAGATCACAAAATGAGTTGCCCTGTTCGAGTCGGGTTCGACGATCAAGCGTTCAATATCGCCAACATGCTTCCCATCCGCACTAATGATGTCAGTACCCTCTTTTAGTGGTACGGTATCCTCCGGAATATTCCGTTTCGTTTCGGCGGGCGGCAAAGCATAATGCCCCGGACCGAAACCCGGGTAGCCCATTCCCGGATGAGACGGATACCAGTAATAGGTCAGGTTGGGATCATTTGGATCATCATTAGCCCTGACAAAATGGATTTCCTCAAAGGGCGGCAATTCGTCGAAATTTTCAATATCCTCATTCAGGACGACTTTGCCTTCCGCTGTGGAACCGATCACCTGGAAGGACACAACTTTGTCCTCCGGCAGGAGCCATCCCTTTTGGATCACAATGTGAGTCACTTCATTCGTTGCCGGATCCAGGACAAAACGGTTGACCTTGCCCAGCTCTTCCCCACTGCGAGTAAACACACTCATTCCTTCTCTAAGTTCCAGCATTGAGACCTCCTTCTTAAGCTTTTACAACTGATTCAATTATAGATACAGTACTATTTTGCTCAATGGGGAAAAGCTTCGGGGTCAGCTATGGAAAACCCTGCCTTCCTGTAGCCCGAATTTTTGCCCCCAGACGATCATTTCACACATCTGAGGCAATGCTAGGGATTCACCCTCGAGCAGCGGGGATTGTCCCCATAAAAACTTTTCGCTTTTTATCCTATCATTGGGAATTACAAGATAATCTCTCGATATTATGACAGGAGGAGTGCGTTTCAAGATGGAGTTATCCACCGAATTGCAAATACTGGGGAAGGTTGTTGTTGCCGCGCTTTTAGGAGGGCTGGTTGGGATCGAACGCGAATTTGCAGAACGGCCCGCCGGACTGCGGACTCACATGCTGGTGGGAGCCACTGCCGCATTTTTCGTGCTGCTTGCAGATCTTATGCTTTCATCTTTCACTCCCCGGGATGTGCTGACCGCCGATCCGGTCCGCGTGGTGGAAGCGATCGTCGTGGGGATCAGCTTTCTGGGCGCAGGTACGATCCTCAAATACAGACAGGAGGGTGAAAGGGTCGTGGAAGGCTTGACAACCAGCGCCTCGATCTTGTCAGTCGCAGCCATTGGCATTGCAGTCGCCCTGGATGCCTTTGTTTTGGCAGCCGGAGTCGCACTTTTGAACCTGTTCATCAACTGGGGGCTTATGTACATCGTCAACCGCGTAAAATCAAAGCAGGCATAAACAGGATCGCCCTGTCAAATGGACAGGGCGATTTTCTTTTACATCAACTCATTTCCTCAGCAAAACCTGAAAGCCGACACCATCTACGTTGATCTCGCATTTGCCAAAGGGAGTTCGAGCGACCATGGACTTCATTTCATCAAGGCGATACGCGTTTTTCAGCAGCATGTTCCTGAATGTCCAGCGGACCATAAATCGGTTGACGGGTCCAAGTCCCATGCCTTTGATCTCCCGTTCGATCTCTTCCGGCGGGGCGTCCCGGCGCAGATCGGAAATGATGCTCAGACCGCCAGGCCGCAGGACGCGGTACATTTCCGCGATGGCTTTGACTGGTTCGGAGAAGTTCTTGAATGCCGCCTGGCAAAAGGTGAAGTCAAAGGTATTCTCTTTGAACGGCATGGCGGAAGCATTGCCTTCCCGAAAGTCGATCTGCAAGCCTGCTTCCGAGGCGTTCCTGCGGGCGATCTCCACGAAGGATTTGCTGATATCCAGGCCCGTAATTTGAAAGTTGCCGAGTTGCGCCAGTTCGATGGAGAAGTAGCCAGGTCCCGGGGCGATCTCCAGTACTTTACCGTGGACAGGTATTTTCTCCACCATTTGTTTCGCCATTAATTGATGGCGCTTCAAATCCTTGCGCGTTGTTTTGGCATACCAGCTGGCAATGAGTCCTTCCATGGGTAAGCCTTTGTAAGCCTTTTGAGTTTGGGCACTATTCATCTTGTCTCCTTTCTATTTATCCCTGCGCGTCGGGTCACTATGAGCCAGGATCCAGATCCCGATCGTGACACACAGGAACAAAACTCCCAGGTTGATCGGGTTGAGCCACATTTGAAGCAGGT
>Ga0105104_10002167_pt1 | contig 14475 bp, 17 predicted proteins | sample PPLLaktember2015_3_FD_87034 | JGI IMG/M metagenome (GOLD analysis project Ga0105104, IMG submission 87034) | Freshwater sediment microbial communities from Prairie Pothole Lake near Jamestown, North Dakota, USA - PPLs Lake P7 Core (6) Depth... | ecosystem: Environmental > Aquatic > Freshwater >... | reverse complement strand
GTTAGTATTTGTGAAAATATCAACAAAATCATTAGTGTGTTGAATAGGAGTTTCACTCCACTCACTGCCTTCACTTATAGAATCCATTAAATCTTCTGAATTAGCCCAGACAACATTATTAACTGATAGTGAATTCATTCTAAGAAACTTCTCTGCACTTAGAGGCGCAAAATAATCTTGAGTTTTTATAAATGTCTCCCAATCTGTAAATTTATCTGAAAATTCGGGCCATTCTTTTTTTATCAATACCCATCCTGGAAACAGTGATATTTTTCCAATACCTATCGCAGATAATGCGCTATCTTTATCTTGTTTTATCTCATTTACAAATCTTGCTCTCATATGTTATTTATATTTTACGAAATAACCGTTTATTCTATTCTTATCTAACATTCCTCTTGAAAAAGATAAAACACCAAAATCGTATTCGTTGTTATATTTAGCAGATTGTACATCGTTATAATCCCATGCTTTTCCAGAAATGATCATTTTTTTATCCCACTTAATGTTATCCTTTATCCACCAACTGAAACTATCTAGATTGTTGTAATCTTGATCTATCCAAAGATAATCTTCTAACGATATCTTAAGTTTTCTTTCTATGTGGTTAAGTTCTGGTCTAAAGGCGGTTTTCTTGAATTTTTCTAAAACTGGTACAGCAGTTTTAATTCTTTTTGGCCATTCTCTTTTTATTATCTCGTATGCTTTTATCATCCGGCCAGTACCTATTTTAATAGCTCCTAATCCTGATGTTTCTATATTCTGCTTTATTTCGTTTAAGCTTTCTTTGACTATATTTTTAGAACCATATTTATCATCTACATTTTTAACTGCAACAAGAATCCGTTTTTTTGCTCGTTTAGCAAGTTCTACTCTGTGATGACCATCTAAAAGAATTATTCTACCTTTGTATGATATAGCAATCGGAAATCCAGTACTGTATTCATTATAATCTGGTTCTTTGTAATTCCCCATCTTTTCAAGTTTTGATTCCGATGGAGTTTCGTTGTATTCTATATCGTTTGGATCTAATTCTACTAGAGAAACATTTAAAAGACTGTGTGCCCAAGGATCGTATGGGTTTTCTTTAAAAAAATTAGTATTGCCTACTCTATCAAGCAGCATTCCTTCTTCTTGTATAACATATCCGTCACTGTACAACGATTCTTTAATAATCATCATATTTTTGGTATTTTATTTATATATCTGCATTTTTTACGCAATAAACATTGATATAACAATTTAATTCTTATATGTTATTGGATAAAAATACATTGCAGATACAATTTAAAAGACTTTTACAAAATACTCTTTTTTTCGAAGTTTTTAAATATTTCAGTACCTATTGTTTGTCATTTAAAAATAAGAGATATATAATAAAAAACTAACAAAATGAACGAAAAAACTGTTTTAATACTTGAAAGATCTTCAGAGAATCTTCAAAAAATTAATAAAGGTGGTAAGACCGTTCTTGAAGGAGTTTTTGCAGAATTTGGAAAAGAAAATCGTAACGGAAGGATTTACGAAGAGTCTCAGTATTTACCTCACTTAGAATATCTTAAAAAAGATATCGCTAATAACAGTTTACTGGGAGAATTGGACCATCCAGAACGTTTTGAAGTTTCTTTAGGCAACGTTTCTCACAGAATAACCGAACTCTGGTACGATCAAAGTGCTAGACAGATAAAGGGTAGAATAGAGATAATAGAAGGCACTCCAAAGGGTCAGATTGCAAAATCTTTATTAGAAGCAGGTATTCCTCTTTCTATTTCGTCAAGAGCAGCGGGTTCAGTTAACGATGATAAATCGGTAGAGATTCAACAGATCTATACTTATGATTTGGTAGCTAAACCTGGTTTCGAACAAGCACAGCTAAGAACTGTGAATGAGAGTGTTGATCCTAAAATGGCAAGAATTAAACTTCTTGTCGAGAACATGAACAGTTCATACGATTCTCATCTTAAAGAATCTATGACAGGAGAGCTTGGCATAGTTAATGAAAACATTTCTATCTACGATGTTACCGATAAATTTCCGGCAGCAGTGATTAGAGAAGAAGCAAAAGCTATAATGAGTAAAAATAAAAATAATAATATGACCGATAAAAAAGTTGTTAACGAAGATACCGTGCAGGAATGGACAGTATACTTTAAAAACGAATTGATCAAACTTAACGAAAGATTAGATAACATAGAAAAATCTGGTCCATCTGGAAGTTCTAACGAATTAAAAGAAATTCGTAAGTATATTGAAAAAACAAGAAAACTTCAAGAAGGCGCAATCAATTGGCAAACAGACATAGCTAAAGCAGTTAATAAGATAGGAAATTTTGTAAACGAAGTAGCTAAGAAAGGAAACGAACACTATGAGCTTACTCAAAAAATAGTAGAAACCGTTGATTACAATGCAAAAACTCTTAACCATACACAAGATTGGGTTGGTAGAAATGCTGAAATTACTAATATAATAGCAGAAACTGCTGATTATAACGCAAACATGCTTAACCATCTTAATGAATGGACTGGACAGATTGCAAAGGGAGTTAACGAACTCAACGAATGGGGAACTGAAAAAGCAAAAGCCATTAATGGTATCCACGAATGGACATCAGATATTGCAAAAAACCTAAACTATACAGCAAATTACGCAGAAGAAATGTTAGGTAGAGCAATGAGCAAAGCTGATGCTGAAAAGCTTATAAAATACGTTGAAGTCGTATCTGAATCTAAAGCTAATCCAGAACTAAAATTAAAAATAAACGAAATGTTAAAAACCAATTCGATCAACTCTAAACCGTTAAAAGAATCTGTCATTAAAGGCATGAAAGTTATCGATACGGTTGGAAAAGTTGGCAACGTTAAAGTTGGCGATATGGCTACTGGCGATGGTGGAGTAGTTATCGATGCCAAAACAAAAACCATCGTAGCAAAAACCAAGACTGTAAGCTTTTCTAAAGGAAAAAAACCTGCGAAGCTTAAAACTTCACCATGTTGCACACCAGAAGCTAACGATGAAAAAGCTTCATTGAAAGCAACAGGTACACCTTCATCCATGAAAGTCATGGATAAAACAAAAACCATTGCAGTTAGCCAACCAGCTAATAAACCAGCTCCTAGCACTGCATCACAGAATTTAAAACTTAATGTAAAACCTGAATCTAAATTAAAAGAATCTATAGATGTAGTTTCTTCTATTAATCTAAGATCAAATAATCTTAATGAAAAACTTTCTAAAATCATTGAAATCTCAGAAAAACAAAGAGCATTGAATGAACAAGTAACCAATGAATATCCATTTATTAAGTTGCTTGCTGAAAGTGATAAAAAAAGATTCGTTGAACTAAGTGCAACCGATAAACAAAAAGTAGCAGATAGAATAGCAAAAACACCTACAGTAGAATCTGAATCTATACTAAAACTTTGGGAGAATGCATTGAATGCTTCTGTTGAACCAACCGAACCTAAATGGTTAGAACTGGCACCAAAACAGTACAAAGATGTTTATAACAAATCATCTGTTCAAATCAAAGAAAGCTTAGCTGCTAAATCTGAATTTTTCACGTTGGAAAACCAATACCAAATTAACAACTTCTGGGAAACTTCTGGCATAGTATCTAAACCAACTACAAGCATTAACGAATCAAAGATAATCGTAGGCCAATCTAAAGAAGTCGATGATTTAGACCCTGTGATAGAAAACGTCGCTGCAGCAATGAAACGTTACAATTCTTATAGATAAATTGTGCAACAAGTTGCAAAACGGTGAATTTTCACAGTAATAAATAAAATAAAAAAATAAAAATAAAATGAAACAATTAAACGAACAACAAATTCAAGCAAAATGGTCTCCAATGATTGAATCTACAACCGGTGTTACCGATAAAGGTAGATTAGCATGGATTTCCAAATATGCTCACTTTCACGCTCTTAATGAAGCTGCGATGGGTGGTGTTTCTGCTCCTTATTCAACATTGTACAACGTACCTGGCGTAGGTAATGCAGTTCCTGCATCTAGCGCAGCTGTTACCGGTGCTCAGTTCACAGGTGACAACGTAAAAGGTTCAGGTGACAAATGGCCAGCATTGCTTCCTATGGCTCTTCAGGTTGCTGCAAGAACAGTAGGTTTCGATATCGTAAACGTAATTCCAATGCCAGGTCCTACCGGAGTTGTATCTTACTTAGACTATGTCTATGCAGGTGGAAAACAACCGGGTGGAGCACAGCCAGGAACTGTATCTAATCCTAATCCTAACGCAACTCAACAGGGTTTATTCGAAGCTCCTAATGCTTTCAAATTAGCTGTTGATGCTTCTACCAAATCTTGGTTAACCGAAGGTGCTACCGTAACTTTTTCTGTTGATGCATCTACTGTTCACACTTTAACTGCTAAATACATTGGAAAATCAAGAATCGATGGTTACGCAATGTTCAAAACAGGTACTTTTGGAACTACTGGTGATAACTTAGCTGACATATTCGATGGAACTGCTTTTGCTACCGTTGATTCATCTGTTGCTGATGTAGTTGCTTATCCTACTTTAATTTCTACTTTAGAAGATCAAGTACAAGGATACACTGGAGCTGGTGTTAATGACACTAACGACTGGGCAGGTACTTTCGTAAGCGGTACTACTCTTTACGAACCAATGGACAGAGGAACTGGTGAAGGAACTTATCCAAGATCTTTAGGTCTACAGGTGTTCACCAAATTCGTTCAAGTTGGAACTTATCAAGTTGCAGTTTCTGTAACTCAAGAACAGATCCAAGACCTTAACAAACAATGGGGTATTGATGTAATTGCAATGGTTGAAAACGCTGGTATCAACGAAATCTCTCAGAGCATTAACAAACACATCCTTTCTAGATTATTCGGACACGGATGGAAAAACCATATCAAAGCTAACGCAGTTGAAGCAATCAACTTAAACCTTGACGTAACTGCAACTACTAACTCTACTACTCCAGCTTATGCTTATAACGACAACGTTAACGGTACTGGAACTGTGGTTAATACTGCAATGGTTCTTCCTGGATACAAAGTATATCCTACTTCAGGTGCTGGATTCGAAAACCAAGATACTATCATCAAAAGAGTAATGGCACTTGTACTTGCTGCAGGTAACGTAGTTGCTCAAAGAGGTAGAAGAGGTCCTGCTAACTTCGTTGTTACTAACCTTAAATTGGCTACTGCTCTTCAGACTAACACTCAGTATGCATTCTCTCCGATAGCTAACACTATTACTCAGACTAACGGTTCTCTGTACCCACTTGGAACTATGGCTGGTATGACTATCTATGTTGATCCTAACATGCTTTACTCTGATACTCGTATCCTTGTAGGTAGAAAAGGTGCTGCAGACGAACCAGGAACTGTATTTGCTCCATATTTGATGGCAGAATCAGTGAAACTTATCACTGAAGGTACAGGCGCTCCTAAAGTAATCATCAAATCTAGATATGCATTGGTTGACGCAGGTTTCCATCCAGAAACTCAGTATGTTACCCTTTACGTTAAGACTAACGATGGTGCTATAATCTAATAGATTAAATCTCTATACAAAAAGGAGGAACTTAGTTCCTCCTTTTTTATTTTATAAATATCGATGTGTAAATTTTCGTAGAACTATTTAGAACTTAGATAAATGTTATTTTTTGTTGGTTAAACGTATTTATTATTTAATACGGAAAAATAACATATATCTGTCATGCATAAAATACGTGTGCTTTTTATTTTAAAAAGAAAAGAAGATTACAGTGAAGAACATTTTTCACATATCGGATTAAGCACCGGCTTGTTTAATTCAGCTACATTTGTTAATGATATGTTACAAGAAGAAGGTATCGATACTAAATTAGTTGTTGTAATTGATAATAACGAAATAGATAAAGAAGTAACATTATATAAACCCACTCATGTTATAATAGAAGCATTATGGGTAGTGCCATCTAAATTTGAAATACTACAGAAATTACATCCAAACGTTAATTGGATAGTTAGACTTCATAGCGAACTTCCATTTATTGCTAATGAAGGAATTGCAATGCGTTGGGTTGGTGAATATTTAAAGTATGACAATGTTATAGTAAGTGTAAATTCACTTAGAATATTAGATGAAATTACTATGTATGCATATCTTTCTGATAATTTACCTAAAAGAGAAGCAGAAAAAAAAGTGGTATATCTGCCTAATTATTATCCACCAATTTTTACACCAAAATATTTTAATTCTTACAAAGATAATATAGACATATCATGTTTTGGAGCTATTAGACCACTTAAAAATCACTTATTGCAAGCATTTGCTGCAGTTGAGTTAGCGAGTTTTATAAATAAAAAATTGAACTTTCATATAAACATTGGAAGATACGAAGGTAAAGGGGAACCCATTTATAAAAATTTAAAAGATTTTTTTGAAAATTTGCCACATGACAGATTTAAACTCGTTACTCATAGTTGGACTCCAAGAGGAGAATTTTTAGATTTATGTTCTACGATGGATATAGCAATGCAATGTTCATTATCAGAAACTTTTAATATAGTTGCATGCGATTCTATAGTTATGGGAGTACCTGTTATAGGGTCATCAGAAATACCTTGGATGCATCCTAAATTTCAACCACCACCAAATTCATCTCATAAAATAGCAGAGTATTTATTTGCTGCTTATAAATTTCCTAGATTAAATGTTAATACAAATCAAGCTTCACTGAAATGTTATGCAGAGGAATCAAAAAAAATCTGGATAAGATTCTTTCATTGCCATTAATCAGAACACCTCAGATGGTGTTTTATATATAGGAAATATGAATACATATAAAATATATAAAACACCATCTGAGGTGTTCTGATTAATGAAACGTTACGTATTATTTATTAAACCTATTAAAGCTATTCTGCGTTATTTGAACTAAATCAACGTGGCCAATGAATTCCTGTAATGTTCTAGCACCGGTATAAGACATAGCAGAAGCTAAATAGTGTCTAAAATTTTCAGTCCAACCTTCCAACGTATATTCAACTGGATTCATTCTTGTTACACCTTCAGATGTTTTTAGCACAGTGTTTCCTAGTAGCTTTTGAACACTTTTTGTACTCATACCTCTAAACTTTTTATAAAATTTAGCACCATTGATGAATGCATTCTTTACATTATCTGAATATTGATCTACAGGTTCGCCTGGTTCTGTCCAGCTTTCTGAACCGACATGTTTTATATTGGCTTTATAAGTTTCTCCAGCACTTTCTAACGATCGATTTAAAAGAGATCCAACCATCACGTAGTCTGCACCCAATGCTAATGATTTTATGATATCAGAATATTTTTTCATACCACCGTCTGCAACTATTTGAGCGGGATTGTTTATGACTGTTTTGATTTCATAACATTCTGAAATCAAAGATGCCAATGGATAACCAACACCTACGTTTTGAGAAGTTAAACATCCCCCACCGTTTCCTATTCCGACCCGTATGTAATCTGCACCTGCATCTGATAGTATGGTATACGTTGCGGGATTAGCCACGTTACCTACCATTAATCGTAATTTACTACCGTATATGCTTTTTATTTTTGCAATTAAATTTGCTAACTTTGACATGTGGCCGTTAGCTATATCAACAAGTAAGTATTTAGTATCTGTAGAGCTATCTATATAAGAATTAAAATAATCTTTTGATAATTCTTCAAGCTCGGATAACCCTATGGAAAACCAATTTTGATAAGTAGATTTATCTAAATTAGTAACAGTCCTTGGCAATATTGGATAAATTTTGTTATCTTCGAATAGCTTTACATTATCTAATCCAACTACTGTATCCATAGGAGCTGTAAACAATGGCAACATGTTGTTATTATCATATAAGTTTACTTCTTTTCTTGAAGCTATATTACTGCTGTTTGCTGGCAGTATCAATAAATCGTCAAAATCAACTTTAACGTTTTTTAATATCATACAATACAAGTTTAATTATTTGTCATTTATTTTTTCTATATCTTCCTGTAATCGTCTTAGAAAAGATTCATCTCCATCATCTCCAGAAAGAAAATAATCTATACGATGAGCGTATATGGCAGCAAGCTTTAGTATCTTAACCCCTTCCTTCATTTTTTCTACAACTTCTGGGGGGTATGTAGGATAATATTTTTCCTCTGGATATTCATCATAAAATTCCTTTCTAGACCAAAGATCTTCTTTATTCTTAAGAGTTCCCATCTTCTTAAGATCTCGTTCAATTCTATCAGCAATATAAGATATCTTATGCTGATCGTAGTCAAAGTGTCCCCCACTCATATTAATCTTTATATTTTACAAAATAAACGTAATAATTGCTTGCATGTGGCCCACCGGTTATTACAGAGTGAAAGAACCCAACATTATATTTTATGTTGTAATAGCTATGAATGTAATATTCATCATCATTCACACTAATATATCCTGTTTTTCCATGGCCTTTTATTTTGTCAAAATAATCTCCCATGTAACTATTTGTCAACCCTTCAATTTTAATGTAATCACTGTAAGGTTTAGGAAGAAATTCTTGCAGCTTATTCTCGTCTATCATAGATTTATTTCTTTCCAAAAATTTTTCTATTGTTTGGCCAGTGATGCTTTCGGGATGAACTCTTTTGAAATAATCGTACGCCCGAAACATGGATATTTTACCAATTCCAACAGGCGAAAGGCCGCCACCTTCAATTTCTCTTCTTATTTCGTTAACAGATTTAGCTCTCATTTTATATGGTTATTTTAAAGATCAAGCAGTAAAGAAAATGTGGTTTCATCACTGCGTTTATCTATAAAATATATATCATCTCCACTTATGCTGTTTACTTCTACAAAATAAGATGCTGTGTGTCCAATAACTTGGTCTATACCCTTATACCTGTCTCTTGTGATTTCAGTCTTATCTGCCCAAACAATGCTGCCAGTTTTATTAACGCCACCTCGTATGTATCCGATAATCCATAACAGAGTAGCATTATCTTTAAGGTAGTTTAACACTTGGTGTAATGGCGCGTTTTTATACTCTTCTTCATTGGAAAATAATCTGTTCATTACGGTACCGTTAGTATTGAACTCATTATCTATAAAATAAGATTTGAACGTCTGTGTTAACCCTGCATGTGTAGCAAGAGTGTACTGTGGGTTTCCATCAGCATTAAGTTTTGACGTACTAGTGTAACCCCATGCTACATCAAACAGTTCCCAGTTTTTTTCAAATATCTCTTTTATATCGTGATACTCTTCTGCTCTAAATCCGGACGTTCTGCTTTTTCCAAATATATAAGCGTAATCGTGATTGCCCAACAACGTAATTACTTTGTCTGAATATCTTTTCCTGATATCTATGATTGCGTTTAGGTTATCTATTATCTGTCTTGACGTAACTGTAAAACTATCTACATAGTCACCCAGAAACACAATCTTATCAAACTGGTTTATATAAGTGAGTATCCATCTCCAATCTGTCTTTCCGTGTATGTCACCAATGAATAGTACTTTCATATTGTTTAATTTTTAAATGTTTGTTTTTACCAAGAATAACGTAAACTAGCATTATTCTCAATGGCCAAATCCCATGTTTTTACTATTCTTATACTCAAAATATCTAACATGGTTTTATCAAATGTCAGTTCTTTGCCTTCACATCTTGTTTGATACCTACATTCGTTTGTAAAATAAGGGTTACACTCCAAGAATGATCCGTATTGTAACTCATAAGGTTGAGGCCCATAGTAACTGTTGTTTATTTTCAGATATCCATTTCTGTTACGATGTAGAACTTCAATTCTCCCAAAATCACCATGTCTAAATGTTACATTGTTAGTTGTGTAGGGAAAGGTTCTATCGTCAAATAACTCGCGAAATTTATTCTGTAACAAATCTAAATCACTGTTATTCAACCGCTGTAAGTTCAAGCTCTTCATATAATCTATGTCGCTAAGAACTCTTTTGTTTTCTGCCTTAGCGGCTTGATATACAATCATCTCTGGTTCTACAACTTGCTCGATGTAAAACACGTTAACGATCTTCTCTCCCTTGTTTAGAGCCCAGTAAGAATTCTTTATTTTGAGACAATTACCAAATATGACACAGTCATCAAGAAATTTCTTTTCCGGCATGTTCACATGGTGTGAATAGTACGGAAGATAGTATTCTCCATCGTGAAAAACCTTGTTGTTTTTAACTTCAAACACCCCTCTGTTATTTCCATGCATGTCACCCATTCTGACAACTCCGGCCCACTGTTTGAACATCTTATAGTACTCATCTACTTCTTGTTCATCTTTCCAGTTGACATCGATGTTAGGACTCTCCTTGTACTTAATTCCAACTAACTTATTAGATATTGTCTCTATTCTACGTCTATACGACCCAAACCAGATGTAAGATGAACTTATTCTTGTGATTTCACCATATCCTTCAATAGAATTTCCTACTTGACACCAAACATCTGTATTCATCTCTTTAATTTGTTTTTATTTATGATCATCTGTTTATCTGCCATCTCTATAGAATCTTTTAATTCTCCTAATATCAAAGATTCTCCAACAGAATAAAGAGTATTAGATATAATCTTCTTTCGATGTTCCGATAATAATATGAACTCATCACCTGCATATCGTATGAACACGTCAGTTGAATTCACATAGTTTGTTCTTACATAATGAACACAGTGCACTAAGTGCTTATCTCCTGCAGTATGACCCTGTTTATTGTACTCTTTTAGATTGTTTATGTCGATAAAATACACGTATCTGAATTTAGACACATCCAAATTATTAATGTAATGCCTATTGTATAATCCAGTAAGCTCATCATGATAAGCATAGTATCTTAAATCTTTAAATTCTTTAATCCATCTTTTAATCCTGGAAAGCATATTAAAACCTCCTTTATCGTTAAATGTGTCCAAAAATGTCTATCATTAACAAAAAACATTACTGCAACGTATTCGGGCTTAGGTCTGACATGTAATCTGTATCCTTCAGTAAACCCGACAGCCATGTTTCTTATCTGATTAATGTTTTTTATTATTGACCATTCTCTGTGAGGGATTCCTAGCTCCGTAAGAGATCCAGCCCTCCACAGATCATAAGTGAACTGTACTGCGGGTATTCTTTTTATCATCTTTTTAATATTTCCGGCCAGCTTTCGTAAGCAACTTTCTGCGATATGCAATATTCTCTTAAAGTCTGTTTTTGCTTAGGAGTGATATTATCAGGCAATACAAAACTAGGTGGATCAGTCCACCCCAGTATCTTTATCCATCCTCTATCTTCTAATTCCTCGTAATGATAACGACTGAATGCTGTTAAAATCTTTTTATATACTGCATTATCGTGTTTTTCTAACCAATTAGATGCATATTCGTTATGTAGGGCAAACCCAACCCAATGAGTCTTACCTGAAGTATCTATCCAACAAGAACGATATTCTTTTTTGGGTGATGGCACCGGTTGGCCGGATTCTAACGCTTTTGCCTTCGCTAAACGATCTAACTTCTTTTTGTACTGATCTGGAGTCAGAAAATAGTTAGATGTAGGTTCTGACTCGGATTTAGGTTTTCTTGTTCTTTTTTCAGGAAAGATAAGCTGACCATCTATTCTTTTTATTTCGTGAAGGTTTTTAACATTCTCTGATGTCTTTGCGTATCGTATGATTATCCAGTCAAATACAAGATCTAAATCGTACTGTCTATATATAGCTATTATTGTATCTTCATTCAACCATTTCTTAGCATCAGCAAGACTATCAATAGCTTCATCAATAACTATTTCAAAGACTATTTTTTCAAATCTACCATATTGAAAATGAGTACAATAGAATGTTAATTTAGTATTTTTCATAGTTCAACCCGATCTTTTAGATTTTCGTTTATATAATCTTTAACTATTCGTGATACTGTTGGATCTAAATGATCACCTTCTTTACAAACTTCTAGATGTCCATATGTATCGGTATGGACATCTATTATATGAATTAAAAAAGCTTCCAAAATTTCTTGCATATCATTAATTTTCATCTGTTATTTCTTTAAACCACATATCGTTGTTTTCAACTATTTCTTTCGGTAGTTTTCTATTTGTGGTGTCACCATTTACTGTGTAGTGTTTTTTACCGTCAAATTCAATAACGCACCCCCATTCAAAAAACACTAAGTGGTTTGTTTGTATTTTAAAAGTTCTCATAGTAGTTTATGTAGTTATTTATATAGCGAAAATCCTACTACTATGTTAAACGTTTCTGTTGAGGGATTAAGAACGATACTGGCTATTACAGGAAAAGAAAACGAATCTGATAATTTAATTAGTTTTGTTGTCTTAACACCCACATTACACAGATTAAAGTTTCCATCTTTTGTGTACATTCCATCACCCGCGCCTGCAAAAATGCTTACTTCAGCAAAATTATATGTAAGTTCACAGTATTTTTCCTTCGTTTTTACCATGTATGCTCCCATCACAGATATATCTCCAACACTAATCGTCGTGGCAGGTTCAATACAGTGATGTTCAGAATGAAAATAATCGGTTGTAGTTGATGGAAAATAATAATCTGTTAAAGTTAAAAGTATCGTACTTTTGTTACCAATCTTGACTAAGTAACTAGAATACAAATCAGTTTCTATAAAAATATCTTCACCTTCAACATGAGATGAACTATATGCACCCCATGCTCCTACAGTAAATCCAGATACGCTATAATTAATTGTTGGTTGAATCGATGGTCCTGCGCCGAATTTGGTTCCACGCCAGACATATGCATTGTATAGATCTACCCCCGCGTGCCAGCTGTCTTCTTTAACTTGTGACGATGCGCAAAAAAACATAGTTGTTAAAATTGATAACACGATAATTTTCTTCATGATTAATTTTTTAAGGTTTATGAAAATCTCTACATTTGTTGTTGTGGTCTCTACACACATCAAGGCAGTTTTCCCTACAGATTTTATCGTCGAAACAGTTGTGGTTATCATGCCAAAGTTTTCTCTCTGCTCTCATGTTTGGCCCAACTTTTCCAATGGCCGCACCTTTTTCTCTCATATAGATAACACACGGGAAGTGATATTCGCCTGCAATCACGGAATCATCTAATACTATAGAACAGTGTTTCGAGTCGGTTTCTACCATGCCCCGTACGTTAACTCCTTCTGAAAAATGAGCTACTCTATACTTTAAAATGGGGTGTGCATCTAAAATTTCCTTCTCCACTTCGTTAAGTCTTGGTATAGGCTGATTCCACTGTGCAGCTGAAATGATTCTGATGTCTGCTACTCCAAGCGAGTGAGCGAATCTGATAGTGTCAATAGTTTTATCTATGTTATCTGGTGTAAGCACTACACCAACGGTAACGTAAGTCAACTTGGAGATTTCTTCTATGTTTTTAACAACCTTATCCCACGATCCTTTCACACCACCTGCCATATAATCCCCATCTTCTGCACAACAAGCATCAAGTGATATGGAAAAATCGTTACATCCTCGATCTACAAGATCTTTATACAGATCTAACTTATTAGATCCATTCGTTGATATGGCAACCCTTTCTATACCCTTTCCTTTTGCGTATGAGATTATATCCCGGATATCCAGGTGTAGAGTCGGTTCGCCACCAGAAAATCTTATATTCTTTAGAGGTTCAGCTTCACACCAAAGATCTATATTCTTGATAATTTCTGATAATGAAAGCTGTTTTACTTTCCTAAACCCGTATATGAAATCATCAAGACCTCTACAGTAAGGACATGTAAAGTTGCAGTACTCTGTGATTATCATTTCACACCTCTGCATCTGAGAAGTTTCAGATACGTTCTTTGCTCTTTCATCAGACAAAGTATAGAACCCAATTTCTTTTAAATCTTTCATATTAAAACAGAAGAAAAAATGGTAAAATTAAAAGACATATACATATGATTATTCCTAATATCACTGCAACATAAGCAAAACAGTAAATTATGACAGCTATAGCTAGTATAACTCCTATAACTATGGCGAATGCAAGTAGTATTATGCCGAGAACTGTTAAAAACGTTGTCATAGCTCTAAATTGTTTCCTTTTTCGGTATTACAAATGTGACACATAGTCTGATAATTGGAAAGAATATTCTTTCCACCTTTTGATCTTGGTAGTATGTGATCTTTTGTGAATAACAACTCTTTTCCATTTTTATCTATACCATAGAGGTTGAGGTGATATCTTGTATTCTTAGGAAACACTGGTCGTTCTATTGCAAAGTATGACCCAACACAGTGACATTTTACACATTCTAAACTCTTTTTAAACACCGCGTATCGTTGCGAAGATATTTTTACTTCTAATCCGTTGATTATCTTATATTTATCAGTTTTTCTGCTAAAAGAATTAGTTAATTCTGGAAGTATATCAAGATCTATAACCGCCGCTCTTTCCATTCCTTTATTCACCATAATTTTATATTTTAATTATAGTGTAAATATAATATAAATTCGCG
>Ga0105104_10002166_pt1 | contig 14477 bp, 10 predicted proteins | sample PPLLaktember2015_3_FD_87034 | JGI IMG/M metagenome (GOLD analysis project Ga0105104, IMG submission 87034) | Freshwater sediment microbial communities from Prairie Pothole Lake near Jamestown, North Dakota, USA - PPLs Lake P7 Core (6) Depth... | ecosystem: Environmental > Aquatic > Freshwater >... | reverse complement strand
TCGGACACTCTGGCCTAACATTCGGACACTCTGGCCTAACTATCGGACACTCTGGCCTAACATTCGGACACTCTGGCCTAACATTCGGACACTCTGGCCTAACAATCGGACACTCTGGCCTAACATTCGGACACTCTGGCCTAACATTCGGACACTCTGGCCTAACTATGCAACACACTAGCCACAACCCTTTACAACAACAATAAAAGGGAACACTCTGCACGCCACAAAATCCAATTCATCAATCATCAATCATCATTTTAGATGTTGACCTTTTCCGCGATGTGGTGTAATATTTATTCTACAAAAAAATAGGCGCGATTCCTTTTTCTACTATCACGACACGTGACTATTTCTTTATCGCCGCTCTTATTTTTATCATGATTGGAAATCCCCGGAGGTATAACTAATATGAATCCTATCGCATATCACGAATTATCAAACCCACAAAAACGAATCTGGCTGACCGAGTTGTTGAATAACCGCCTGGACATGTCCAATATCGGGTATTTGGTCGAATTAAAAGGCAAATACGACCTCACCCTCCTGGCCCAGGCCATCCGTTTCGTCGTGAAAACCAACGACAGCTTGCAACTGCGTTTCAATTTCTCGGAAACAGATAAAAGCGAACTGGTTCAATTCGTCCCTCCTTACGAAGAAATCCCCATCTCCATCATCGAAGTTACGACCGAAGAAGAACTGTTCGATAAAATCGAAACCCTCCACCGTCAACAATTCGATATCCAGGGAAAAAACCTCTGCTCTTTTGCTGTTTTCTCCATCGACAAGAAACGTTTCGGTTTCTTCGAAAAAGCCCACCACCTGGCGGCAGACGGGATATCGGCCACCATCGTCGCCCGCGAAACCATCGATATTTACCAAAAACTGGAAAACCACATGTCCCCGGAACCGCGAGAAAAATACTCCTACTTCGATTTCCTGGCCGACGAAACCAACTACATCGGCAGCGAAAAATACAATAACGATAAACAATATTGGATTCAACGTTTCGAAGACTACGACGGCGAAGAGATCAACTTCTCGGCTGTACCCAATAAAAAGAACAGCCTGAAAGTCAAAAGACGGTCGTTTCAAATTCCCCCCCATATGGTTGAACCCCTCGAAACATTCAAAACCACCCACCGCACCACCAATTTCGGCCTGTTTATGGCTGCCCTGGGAATTTACTTCAACCGCTTCTTCAACCATAACGATATGATCATCGGTATGCCGGTTCACAACCGCTCCAAGAAAATATTCAAAGAAATGGTCGGCATGTTTGTATCGACTCTCCCTTTCCGTATTCGTTTCCAGGATTCGTGGAATTTCCATGAACTCATGGCGGATATTAAAAAAGAACTGTGGAACGCTTTAAAATACCAGGGATACCCGTATAATCACCTCGTTAAAGATTTAAAAGATACCGGCATCGATGCCGGCCATTTTTTAAACGTCCAGTTGATCGAACTCCCCGGCATGAATCACCCCGCTGTCGAAAAAAGAGCCTTCTTCTCCATGACCCACAACATCTCCCAGTTTTCCATTTACCTGAACCAACAGAACAACCCCAACCTCGATGAACTCGATATTTCCATCGATTACCACGTCGATATTTTCGAGCCCCGCGAGATCGACGCCATATTCCACCGCTTGATGATTATCCTGGACCAGGCTGTGAAAGATCCTTTGAAACCCATTTCGGAATTGCCGCTGCTGGAGGAAACCGAATATAGACATATTATATATGACCTCAATAACACAGCAATGGACTTTCCATCGGATAAGACCCTCTCACGACTCTTCGAAGAAACCGCGGAAAAGTACCCCGGCCGCATCGCCCTCGAATACGAAGGGAAAACCGTCACATACAAAGATTTGAACGAAACCACCGATAAACTGGCAGCCAAACTCCAACACGCGGGGATTATCCCGGATACCATCGTCGGGATACTTTGCCATCGCTCCATCGAAGCCATTACCTTCATAATCGGTATCCTCAAAGCCGGCGGCGCCTACCTCCCCATCGACCCGGATTACCCCCTCGAACGAAAAAATTACATCATTTCCAACAGCCGCACCCCGGTTTTATTGGTGGAAAAAATCCTGGAACACCAGGAAGCGGAACTCTTAAAAAGCATAACCGGCGTAAAAACCATGATCCTGGATTATACGGCTTTGAAAGAAGAACCCGTACAAAACGGCTTCCATAAACCCGACCTCGGACCCGAAAACCTCGCTTATGTCATTTATACCTCCGGGACCACCGGCAAACCCAAAGGCACCTTGTTGAGACACCGCAGCGCCGTTAATTATATATCGTGGGGCGCCGGCGTCTATGTCGGTTCCCAGCCCCTCGATTTCCCCCTCTTTACCTCCCTCTCCTTCGATTTGACCGTAACGTCTACCTTTATCCCCCTCATCACCGGCAGCAAACTCGTTATTTACCGCGAAAACAAAGAAGGACTGCTGATCGAACAGGTTATTAAGGAAAATAAGGCAGATGTCGTCAAGCTCACCCCTTCCCACCTCAAAATCGTCCACCAAATGAAATACGATATGTCGCGTATCAAAAGTTTTATCGTCGGCGGGGAAGATCTAAAGACAGAGTTGTCCAGGGAAATAACCCACCGCTTTAACGGAAATATTAATATATATAATGAATACGGACCGACAGAAACCGCCGTAGGCTGCATGATCCACCGGTTCGACCCGGACAAGGATACCGGTATGTCCGTTCCCATCGGCAAACCTGCCGGTAATGTCCAGGTATATATTCTCGATAAAAATAGAAACCCCATGCCCATCGGTATCATCGGTGAAATTTACATTTCCGGCGAAGGCGTCGCACTCGGTTACCTGCACAACCCCTCTCTCACCGAGGAACGATTCGTGGATAATCCCTTTATCCCCGGTAAAAAAATGTACAAATCCGGGGACCTCGGCCGATGGAACATGAACGAAATATTGGAATTCTTCGGACGCTGCGATGAACAGGTGAAAATCCGAGGCTTTCGAATCGAACCCGGGGAAATCGAAAAACACCTCGTGAAGATCGATGGGATCAAAGATGGTGTCATCGGTGTACGCAAAGGCCCCCAACCGGAGCTCTGCGCCTATATCGTCAGCGAAGAAAACCGCAGCGCAGACGTCGCCTTCTTACGTGAACAACTCTCCCGTGAATTACCCATTCATATGATCCCGTCCGAGTTTGTCCAGGTAGACGCCATACCTTTGACACGAAACGGCAAAGTGGATTTTAGAAAACTCGATACCATCGGTAAGAAATTGGACTCGGGGAAAACCTACGAGGCTCCCCGTACCGAAATGGAGACCATGCTGTCCGAAATATGGGCGGGCGTTCTGGGTGTGGAACAAGTGGGAATCACCGACAACTTCTATGAAATGGGCGGCGATTCCATCAAAGCTGTCCAGGTTGCCGCACGATTGAACGATGTAGGAAAAACCATCAATGTCAAAGATATTCTCACTCATCAAACCATAGCCGCTGTCTGCGCCCATGTGGATTTCGACAGCCATATCCGAAAATATGAGCAGGGCTTGATCCAGGGTGAAAAGAAACCCACACCCATCGAAGCATGGTTCCTCTCCCAGGCGTTTCCCATACCCCACCACTACCACCAATCCGTTTTCCTCCAATTTAAAAATCCCATCCATATTCCTTTCATGGAAAAGAGTCTTGAAAAAATCATCACCTTTCATGACGGGCTCCGTTTGAATGTCAATCACGAAAAAAACGGCTTCTATTTCAACAACTCTTTACTCGATAAACCCTTCAAATTAAATATAATCGACCTGTCCGGTGTTCCCGCGGAGCAGCGCGAGAAAACCATCGAAAGCATGAGTTTTAATGCCAAAGGAGATTTCGATATTACAGGAGGTCCCATGCTGCAAACCTTGCTTTTCAGGACCCAACCCGAACCCGATAAATTGCTCCTTATTCTTCATCACCTCGTTAGCGATGGACTCACTTTACGGATCGTGCTGGATGACCTGTTTAAATTCTACAACAGCCTCAACAGCGGCAAAGATATCGAAGCACCGCAAAAAACCGCCTCGCTCTTCGATTGGTACGATGCGTTGGAAATCTACCGCAGCTCCGGCAAACCCGCGAAAGAAAAAAATTATTGGCAGGATGTGGATGCCGCACGTTTTTCTCTCCCTTATGACCACGACCCGGCCAAAGCCGATTGGAGTTCCAAAAACCAGGGAACGTCGGTGGTCCGTTTGAATGAAGAAAAAACCCAATATCTCCTCAAAAACGCCCACGAGGTTTACAAAACCGATGTGCAAATCCTCGCTGCCACTGCCCTGGTCAGAACCCTGAGACAATGGACCGGGAAAACGACAATCAAAATCGAAATGGAAAACCACGGCCGCCACATCGAGGGAATCGATACATCCAAAACCACCGGCTGGTTTACCGCTATTTATCCCTTGTTGGTCAACCGGGACGATAAAACCATCGGCGACGAGATCAAATCGGTTAAAGAAGCCATTCGAACTGTTCCCAATAACGGCATCGGTTATGGAATAGCGAAATATATGCCCGAAACCGGTCTCTCTGCTAAACCGGGACGGGCGGAAACCCGCTTTAATTACCTGGGGCAATTCGACCGGGAAGTGGAGAATGCCCTCTTCTCCTTCTGCCCTCTCTCTACCGGACCGGATGTGTCACCGGGAAACCATATGACCGCTGCCATCGAAATCAATGCCATGATTCTCAACGATTCGTTCAAAGCGGATATCCTTTACAATAAAACCGTTCTCAATGAAACCACCATGGCTTCTTTCGGAGATCATTACATCAAAAACCTGGAAGAAATCCTGGATCACATCAAGAATGAAAATGATGTGCATTTCACTCCCTCGGATTTCGATACCGTGGATTTATCCGAAGATGATTTGGCTGCTTTATTCGAGTAAAGAATAGGTGTCGGGGGCAGGAATGCCTATACCCACATTGGAACAAGGTAGAGATGCTGCGTGCAGCATCTCTACAAAGATCAAGGGACGAGGTTAGTGCCTGATATATTCGCGGTATTTTCCCGGGGGAGTCCCGTAATAATTTTTAAATATCTGGATGAAGTAGTTTGGATTCGAAAATCCCATCTTGGTGGATAATTCCCGGATTGTGATGCTGCTATTTTGCCGGAGAACGCCGACAGATCGAGACAGTTTTTCTCGCATGATGAATTCGCAGAGGGAAAAATCTTTATCGCTCTTGAATTTCCTGGAAAGGTAACATCGATTTACATGGAATTGCGACGCGATATTGGTTACGGTTAAATCCTGGAAATCATCATTGGTACAGTTTAATACATACTCAACCACACGGTCCGATAAGCTGTTTTTTCTCATTTTTTTTTAACCATCGATCGTTTATTTGTAATTATTCATTCAAGTTATTATACACACCATTAATCCCTTTTGTCAAAACCCACCTTTTAAGTAATTCGTTCACATTCCTGGAAACACTTTTGAATTTTACGTTTTGAAATCGAGATAAAATATAACATATTTATATATTACTGTAAATATATAATTATTTTACCTTTTGCAATAACCCTAACTCCCATTATAGAAAGATTCACCGAATAGCCTCGCAATAATGTTACCTTATTTTTCAATAAAAGTAAAAAATTTGGTGGGCCTTGGTGAAAGAAAAGAATTTGGATGTCGATGTTTCCAGGGGTGAGCCCCGGTTTCATTACCGTATAAATTTTATTATACCTTTTTACGTGCGGGAGGAGGGGGATTTCCTGTCATGAAGTTAGATTAGCCACAGAGGGCATTAGCCAATGACGATTATGCAAAGGAACAAAGGAACAAATGTAGTGATTTCTTGACTGTCCCCTTTTTTGCCGCAGCGGCTGACCATTAAGGAAGCTGTCGGATGGCACAACGACTCCTTACCATAATAAAACCCCACCGTGTGGCACACACGCATCGTGGTTTAAAATGAGAAATACCGGGAATGAGATAAAAAGGAACACTTTTTTATAATTCTATGATATAATAGCGTTTCAAATGATGAAGAATACAATCAAGGAGGAACACGATGAAAAAAATCATCTTTTATAGTGCTGCATTCGTCCTGGCAGTCGGTTTTTTCATGGGTATCAACCTGCATGGAATCGGTGAGAATGCGATAAATTTCGAAGCTGTCGATATCAATGGGAATAAAGTGAAACTCTCCGATTATAATAATAGATTGGTTTTGTTGGATTTTTGGGCCACCTGGTGTCCCCCATGCCGGGCGGAAATACCCAACCTGGTCGGTATCAACAAGACCTTCACCAGGCAAGAGTTTGTCATTATCAGCGTTAACGGTTTTGAGCGAGGTAGTACGGAGGAAGCCGTCAAGTTTGTTAAAAGCAACAATATGAACTGGATTCACATCATCGATAAATCTGCGGCAAGAGATATCGCTGTGAAATACAATGTTCAATTGATTCCCACCATGTACCTCATCAAAAACGGGAAAATTTTAGCCGAAGGACTAAGAGGAGAGTCATTGAAAACCAAAATAAAAGAACTGCTGGGAAAATAGCAGCAAGTTCGATCAACTTTCTACGTCTGCGTCACAACTTCTACTTCTAATTCGATAAGAGTGTTTTATTCTTACATGAGAGCGTGTTTTTGGAAACTGTAGCTATCGGTTTTATTAACGATAATATGGTCGAGGACTTCGATGCCCACTAATTTGGAAATGTCGATGAGCCGGCGCGTGACCTCGATATCTTCTCTACTGGGTATGGCTTCCCCGCCGGGATGGTTGTGCACGAAAATAATGGCGGCTGCACGGTCTGTTATGGCATCCGAGAATATTTCCCTGGGATGAGTGATAGATTTGTTGAGGGTGCCGATAAATACGGTTCGTTTCTCGATTAAGTGATGGCCTCCGTCGAGGGTGAGAGTTAAGAAATACTCCTGTTTTTTTTGACGTAATTCCCCTACCAGGTTGAGCACGTCCTCTTGGGTTTTAACCAGAATACCCTCATTCACCAGGTAACGACGTGAAAATTCTATGGCAGCAATGATTTGGCAGGCTTTGGTTGGTCCGACGCCGGATATTTGCATGAGTTTTTCCATCGAAACCCCTGTGAAATCTTGTTCTATAATGCGGGATATCTCTTTGGCTACGGAAAATACGTCTTTCGATTTCGTCCCGGTTCCCACCAGGACAACCAGTAATTCAAGTGTAGATAGAGAGCCCGGACCTTTTTTGAACATTTTTTCCCTTGGACGGTCACAAAGGGGGATTTCTTCGATTTTGTATTTCGAATAACGTTTGAGCTTGTAGTTTTGCATTGGGGTTAACCTCCAGGTAATTGTGTAAACCGGTAACAAACGTGACACTTTTTTTTACCCCATATTATATAATGGAAATAGAACAAAAAGTCAACCACCCGATGCATGGTTCCTCGCCCACTGGGTCCACCAAGTCCACAACCAAAAAATTTGTTACAACCAATGAAAAATTTTTTTTTTATTAACACCTATTGCAAACAGGATTCAATCTGAAGTATTATTAAATAGAAAGTTTTTTACCTATCGGGAATAGATAGGACTAAACGAGGAGGAGTTATGGGTGCTGAAGACAAAAAAGAAAATAAGGGAAAAGAACGGAGATGGCCATACTGGCTATTAGGCTTTTACCTGGTATTTATATTGATATTCGCAACAATCCAATTTATTTATTTATGGCCGGGGGATATATCAACTGACCTGGGAAAGGAAATCAAGAGCGGTATTTTTATGGTTTTCGGGAAAACACTCCCCATAGGAAAAGACGCCCGGGTTATTCTTATTGTATTATTAGCCGGTGTAATCGGCAGCTCCATCCATGTAATGACTTCATTTTCAACGTATATCGGCAATCGCAGCGAGAAAGAAAGCTGGCTCTGGTGGTATTATCTTCGTCCTTTTATCGGGATGGCACTGGCGTTTGTTTTTTATTGTGTGCTTCGCGGGGGATTCCTGGCCTCCGGCAGCAATGTCGAAAATATGAATCTTTACGGGATCGTTGCAGTGGCAAGCCTGGTGGGGATATTTTCCAAACAAGCCACCGACAAACTGAGGGAAATATTCGATAATCTCTTTCGAACAGAATCAGGGAAAGGAGATGATGTCCGACTTGATAAATTATGGGATAAAAAACTTGTACGCGATGTCATGATCCCGGTCGAAAAGATAGTTCTATATTCGATTTCCAAAAATGAAAATGAAAGTGATGTACATCTCACCACTTTATATGAAAAATTTTCCGGTATTGTGACCCGGCTCCCGGTTGTCACCGACGAGCTGACACTCAAATACCTCATCCATGAGAGCATATTGAACAAATTTATCGCCAAGAACAGCCTTAAAGATAAAAAGGAACCGTCATCTTTAACCCTGCAAAATATTGTTGAAGACAAAAAATTCGGCCAATTAATCTCCGATTCTATGATTTTTATTCACCCGGATACCCCTTTATACGAAGCCAAATTACGGATGGAAGAAACAAAACATTGCCAGGATGTGATAATTACTGAAAATGGTACGAGGGAAGGCAAATTGTTAGGTTGGCTGCCCAATGTCGATATCGCAAAGCATATACAGAAAAAATCACAGTAAAGAAAAGATAGAAAAGAAGAAAGCAGCAAAATTTGTGGAGCATGGCCGTCAAAACAAATCCAAACCTTTTTGGCTTTTTGGTTTAAAAGATTGACAATTTCACGAATGAAGACTATAATTTTATAATGATACTTTTTGATGATTTGCGAATATGGAAGAAATAATATACCCGGAAGATATTAAGAATAAGCTTTTTTTCTTGATCCAGAACAATCTTGAAAAAATCGAAACAGTGTTCCAGATCGACGTCGCTCTTCGAGGCAATAAAATCATGTTCGATGGAGATTCCTCCAACACGAAACGATTCAAACAATACATCCAACATATGCTCCAACTATCGAAAAATAACGGGGACTGGAATCAAAACGACATCAGCTTGAGCTTGAGCCTGATCGGCGAAGGAAAAATGGACTCGCTCCAAGAAGAATTAAATAAAAAACTTAAAGTGGTGATTAACGGGAAATCGGTCTTCCCAAAAACCTTCAACCAAAAAGAATATTTGAAAGCGATTAGCAAACACGACCTGACTTTCGGGATCGGACCGGCAGGCACAGGTAAAACATTCCTGGCTATATCCATGGCCCTTGAAATGCTTTTCAGTAAACGAGTGGAACGGATCGTACTGACACGACCGGTAGTGGAAGCCGGTGAAAAACTGGGCTTTCTCCCCGGCGATATCCAACAAAAAGTCAACCCCTATTTCCGCCCCATCTACGATTCACTCTACAGCTTAATCGGCTTCGAAAAAACCTCGGAATACCTGGAAAAAGAAATCATCGAAATCGCTCCCCTGGCCTACATGAGAGGACGTACCATCGATAATGCCTTCATCCTCCTGGACGAAGGACAAAACACCACAAATCCACAAATGAAAATGTTCCTGACCCGGTTCGGACAATTCTCAAAAGTAGTGGTTACTGCCGATACAACCCAAATCGACCTACCCGAACCTAAAAAATCGGGTATCTTCAACGCTATTAAACTACTCAAAGAGATCAAAGGAATCCAATTCATCTTCCTAAATAAAAAAGATGTGGTCCGCCATCCACTGGTTCAAAAAATCATCGAAGTATACGAGGCAAAAGGCGATGCCATTTAATATTCGATTTCTAAAATCACCCCACCTCTCCACTACCAACGGCCGCCCAAAAATATCCACCCCCACCGTGGTAATCACGTTTATATTTGTCCTTCTCACTGCTTATGTTCTCTATATCCCACCTTCCGATATCAAAATCGATACCTCCATCAAAGTCGGCGATATCGTCAATGAAGATATCGTGATCAACAAAAACCAAACTATCATCGATACTGAACAAACCGAAGAACTAAAACTGGCAGCAGTTGAAAACGTAATACCGGTTTATATTTACGATTCACAAATCCAGGACAAAACCATCGAATCCCTCTTCCAGTGGTTCCAATTAATCCGAGAAACAAAAGAAAATAATTTTGCACTCCTTTCAACCGACGAACGTAATCGACTGCTGGAAAAAATCGAGAAACAATTTAATCTCTCTCTTGACGCCTCCCAACTTCAAGCCCTCGTAGAATCCCCTCTCTTTTCCAGGGTTGATGTAAAAGGATTGATATCGGTGGTCAATGAACTCTATGAAAAACGATTCCTTGATTTGCATTCAGGGGGACGAATAAGCAAAACAGGCACGATATCGCTGCTCTCTTCTTCCAGTGTGGAAGGAGCCGCTCCTGTCTCCATGATTATAAAAATCGATGAATTCCTGGATTTAACCGAAGTGGAAACTCGATTGTTACAATTTTTAAAACAGCAGAAAATATCGATCAAAACCAATACACCGGGTTCCCCGGTTTCGATCCTGCTAAAGTTGTTGGTTCCCAATGTTTTCTATTCAGACCGGCTCACTCACGAAGAAGAAAAGAAAATTTCGGGGAAAATAAAGCCGGAATACATCCATTTAAAAGCTGGAAAAGTGATCCTTCGCAAAGGTGATGAAGTCACTCCGGGGGATTTCCAAATCATCCGCCTGATTGCAGGGGCGAGTAAAAAATCGAGTAAACGGGCTATTTCCACTTTCTACTTGATCGCTTTAATTTTGTGCTGCTTGACACTTTTCGGCACCTTCTTTTTCAAAACCGGGATATACAGTGGAATAAATAAATATAAATTATTGGTGGTAGCCGGAGCGACATTACTGGTTAGCGCTCTGGCATACCGTATTTCGCTTTTTTTATTTCCCATTATCTTGATGAACATTCCAACCGGTTTTCAATATACCCCGCACAGCATTTTTTACGCGATTCCGTTTGGTTTCGGTGTCCTGGTTATCGCTTTTATTTTCAACCTCCAGAGCTCTGTTATTTTCTCCTTTATCAATGCCCTCATCGGCGGGATCGCTTGCGATTGGGATTTTAAAATATTTATATATATCCTGATCGGAAACATCGCTTTAAGCTTCGGTATCGAATATTACCAGAGGTTAAAACGGTCCTCTATTAGTAAAGCAACTCTTTTTTGGGCTATGCCCTTTAATATCGCCATCATTACGCTCCTCAACCTGACGTGGTTCAATGCGGGTTTAAAAGGCCTTACCTTCAATATATTAATGGGGCTTGCAGGCGGGATCATTTCTGCCATATTAGCCAATTTTATTGTCCCTTTGTGGGAATCGTTGTTTAAATTAGTGACAGAGTTAAAACTAATCGAATTAACCAATTTAAATTTACCGGTATTTCGAGAAATGCTGGAGAAAGCGCCGGGAACATATCACCATTCCCTGATGGTGGCTTCCCTCTCGGAAGCCGTGGCACAAGACCTGCGCATATCACCCATCCTTCAGCGCGCTATGGCTTTGTACCACGACATCGGCAAAATCGAAAACCCCCAATTCTTCACGGAAAACCATTCAATCTACAAAAACCCCCACGAAAAACTACCGCCGCGAGAAAGCGCAAAAAACATTATCTCACATATCCAGGATGGTTTGGACCGCTCCGAAAAAATTAAAATACCACCGATATTGCAAGATGCGATCCGCCAACATCACGGAACCAAACGGGTTCATTATTTCTATGATAAAGCCCGCGAAACTTCCTCCGTTTACAGCGACGTTTTCGACGATAAAGCCTTCAGGTACCCGGGAGAAAAACCCCAAAATATCCAAAACGCCATCATCATGCTGGCAGACCAGGTGGAAGCCGCTTCTAAAAGCCTCGCTTCTCCCTCGGATGAAGAAGTAAAAAACGTCATACAGAAAATCATCGATACCAATATCGAAGAAGGTCAATTCAACGAGTGCGAAGGACTTACCTTTAAAGCGCTGAATATCATCGCCAACAGCTTCCTAAAAAAACTCTCTTCCATCTATCACATGCGCATCTCTTACCCCGGTTTCGATTTCAAAGAAAAAGAAGGAAAAAACGGCTCACGCAACGGATCCGGACATGGATCCGGCTCAGAGCTTTTTCACACCGCTTCGTAGAAAGGAGAAAAATGATCGAAATAATCGATGAACAATTCAATATCCACCAGGAATTCTTCCTTGAAAAACTAGGAAAAATCGCTGCAGGATTATCTCTTAACGGTACCGTCGTGATCAAACTGGGCACTAAAGAAGAATCCCGGGAACTAAACCATTACTACCTAAAAAAAGATTACCCCACCGACGTGCTGAGCTTTCCTTTCAACGAACAATTACCGGATGAAGATTACTACATCGGCGATATTTTTATCTGTTACCCGGTTGCAGAAGAACAAGCCAAAGAGAATCATGTATCGATAAACATTGAATTATCCACGTTAATGGTTCACGGACTCCTCCACCTGGCCGGATATGACCATGAAACCGATTCGGGCGAAATGCTGGCATTACAAAACCGCGCGATCGAAAGCCACTTCCCTTCACAACCGTCCTAAAACCATGACTACCCAATTTTTATTCGGACCTGCGGGCTGGAGTTATAAAGATTGGGAAGGTACGGTTTACCCTGACGACAAACCCGGCGATTTCGACCAGCTCCGATTTATCGCCCAATCCTTCGATTTTGTCGAAGTGAATACCACTTTCTACCATATTCCATCCCCGAAACTAACCGCAGGTTGGGCAGAAAAAACATCATCCTTACCAAATTTCAAATTCTGGGTCAAACTTTACCAACAATTCACCCACTTACGAAAAATAACCACTCAAGACGTGACCCAATTCAAAGCAGCTATTGAACCACTCAAACAATCGGGGAAATTGGAAGGACTGCTGGTTCAATTCCCCTACTCCTTCAAACTAAATACAGGATATCTCAAATATTTTGAAGGGCTGACGGATGTTTTTAAAGAATATACCCTGGCCGCCGAATTCCGGCATAATAGCTGGGAACGAAAAGAGTTCCTCGATATTTTAAAGAAAAGAAACATCATCTGGGTCAATATCGATCAACCGGTCATTTCTCAATCATTAGCCCTCACTTCATACGTCACCCACCCGGGCATATGTTATTTCAGACTCCACGGCAGGAACGCCAAAACCTGGTTCTCTCATGACGGTCGCGATGCGCGGTACGATTATTCTTACAATACCCTGGAACTCAACGAAATCGCACAAAAAATAAAAGAGCTGGCAGCCCTGGCTAAATCCATCTTTATCTCCGGCAATAACCACTACAAAGGAAGCGCCATCAAAAACCTGGGAGAACTCAAAAATATCCTGGAAAAATTATCCAATCCCCCTGCTTAACAATTGATAATTGTGAATTGATACTTGATAATTCAAATCAAACCTTGCCAAAGGCACATTATACGTTAAACCAACGGACGGGTTTGGAACCCTCCCCTACATTTCCTCTTTGACACGCTGCCGCCGGGTTAATTTCACACCGGCAAACGAATGATCCCCCTCTTTATTCTCTTCTTTATTCCCTTCTTTGCCCTGTAACCCGGCAATCAACTTCGCCATCCGCCTTACCGTTCCTTCCTTGAAAAAAGCAATCAATGGAACTCGCACACCAAACATACTGCTCAAAGAAGACGCCATACGCATCGCTGCTATAGATTGTCCCCCCAAATCAAAGAAATTATCATCTATCCCTACCCGCTCCCTTGCCAAATACTGCTCCCAAAGAGCTGCCAACTGTTTCTCAATATCGGTAGAAGGAGGTTCATATACTGTACATGCTCCCGCCTGTACATTTGCTTCTTCCAACGGATCCGGCAACTTCCGTTCATCGATTTTACCGCTAATAGTCAACGGTATGCTTTTCACCTCGATAAACCGCTCCGGTACCATATAAATAGGTAATACTGACGATAAAAATTCCCTCAAACCCGCTGCGTTCCCTTCTGCATCGACCACTGCATACGCACAAAGATAATGATTACCCTCCCGGTCTTTTCTCACTAAAACCACTACACCCCGAACACCCGGATATTTATTTATCGATGCTTCCACCTCTCCTAACTCGATCCGGTAGCCTCTTACTTTAACCTGCCGATCCAACCGGCCCATAAACTCAATATTCCCATCCGGCAACCACCGGCCTAAATCGCCGGTTTTGTACCCCACTGCGTGGGGGGGCGTTTGCAGTGCCGTTATATCTTGCATTATTCGTGGGATGGTCTGGCTCCATTGGGAATTTTTTTGCAGCGGCTGACCATTAAGGAAGCCGCCGGATGGCACATCGTGCCATAATAAATCCCCATGTAGTGGGGTTTCTTGACTGTCCCCTTTTTCATATTTAGCCACAGAGGTCACAGAGGGACACAGTGGGGTTTCTTGACTGTCCCCTTTTTCATATTTAGCCATAGAGGTCACAGAGGGACACAGTGGGGTTTCTTGACTGTCCCCTTTTTCATATTTAGCCATAGAGGT